>QWCV01002021.1_pt1 | contig 18414 bp, 11 predicted proteins | sample 1972621 | NCBI WGS metagenome assembly QWCV01 (sample SAMN09866699, study PRJNA288562) | Human gut metagenome isolate pre2_stool, whole genome shotgun sequencing... | isolation source: gut | host: Homo sapiens | place: USA: California
ATTGCGTATCTGTACTGACGTACTAATACAACTCTGTCTCTCTTTTCCCCATAAAGACTGTAAATGATCACGCCATCCGGAGTGTTTTTACCTGTTTTTATCTTTAATTCGTTAATACTCTTCGCACGGGATGCCACGAAATATGACACAGGAGTGTTGTGAATGCTTGTTGCATTTAAATGATACAAATTTAAAAATTTACAATCTGTCAGTTTTTCAATATTGTGTATCTGTCCCATAATGGATACTTCCTTTCGCTTTCTATACCTTCGCTGATTATTACAGCCAATTTTCTTCTATCTCTGTTTTTAGTTCGCAAAACATCTGATAAAACTCTTCTTTTGCATCAGCTATAATTCCTAACGCAATTTTCTGATTGTAAGAATGTGTAACATTATTTCTTGCCTGCAATGCACGAAGCCACTGCTCCTCATCTCTTATCATTCCTGCTTTATAGGCAGTCTTCAGAATGATTTTCGGTGAACCTGTTGCTCCCTCTGCATATCCATGAATCTCCAGTATTTCTTTCATCATTTTCCATGACTGCTCAAAACAAATTTCATACAATCCTACGAGTCCGGTAATCACTACATTATCATATGGTTCTTCATAATTATAAATATCTTTCATGTTAGACAGTGCATTGCAGAAATTCTCATATTTTCTCATACAAAATCCTCCCTTCCTTCTCTATAGATTCTCTTAATTCATCCTGCATGTCACGATCAAGATTTACAATATCATACTCCAGAAGAGTACTTGTCTCTTCATCCACATCTAACGCAAACCTTGCAAAATCTCCTCCTGTGACTGCAATATCTATATCACTTGTTCTTCTGAAATCTCCTCTTGCTCTCGAACCAAAAAGAATTACTTTTTCAATATCATATTTTTGCGCAAGGTTTCGGATTTCTTCTATAACTTCCGGTCTGATTCCTGTATCATTCATTTTATAAACCTCACATTCCGATGATCCCTGTAAGGACGAGGCTTGTTAGCCTTCTACCTTGCAAGGGATCCTTTTTTCTATGAAAGATGAAATTTATTTTTGGCCGCAAAAATCCCTTGTCTGGATTTTTACAGCTACACTTTTGATCAAACTGTTTTTCCCTCAAACTTCTTTAATTTTTCATTGAGAAAACGACAGTATTTATTTATATTCCTTCCGATTGCATACAACATGAATTCTTTGTACACTTTATCTGCAGAACGGTAATTAAAACGCCTAAAGTTTTCGTTTTCTTTGATATCACCGAAATGTCCTTCTGTCTGGATCGAACGTGTCTGCCGTTTCAGGATCCCACGCTCACTTTGGATGTTTGCATGGGATTTTTCACGCAGTTCTTCCCACTGCTCATTGATCTTCATTACCTTGTTTCTTTCAGTATCTTTTTCGGCATTATATTTATACAGACAGCGTGCTTTATGTTCGCATCCACTGCAATCGGCGCAGCTGTATACTTCAAAGGTCTGGGTATCACCATTCTGCTCTTTGGTTTCCGTTCTTATGTGACGTAATTCACGTCCGTCATGGCAGATATAAAACTGCTCATCTTCAAACACCTCAACCTTCATATTGTAATATTTGCTAATATCTTCTGCATATGCACGTGTTTTACGTTTCTCATGATCCTGCAGTTTCAGGATCTCAAGCGGAGAGCAGTTATCAATCTCAATAACTGTATTATTTGCGAGTTTCTTATGCTTTGACAGCTTCCTTTTTCGGTTCTTTTCTATTACACTGCGGACTTTATCCATTCCTTCGATCACAAACATCTGCGCATTCCCGATATCATACTTTAGCCCATAACCATTCTCCTGCAAAAATGTATTATATCTGGTAAAAGTCAGCTCGATAGAATCCAGCAGGTCAGAAAAATCTAAATCCTCCATCACTTTTTTCAGGGTAGAAAATGGATCGTCGTCGGGTAAACTCAATTCATAGAAACTAAAGTTAATTTTCTGTTGCCCTAATTCAAAAAAGTCGGTATAATAATTATAGTAATCCTCGTAAATAATGCATTTAAGACAGTTCAGCAGAGTGCGAAAGACAAGAAAGATATCTGCAGGCGTGCTGACGCACGGCAAAGATATCTGACGCAGGATTTCACACTCTGATGGACTGGATTAAGATGCATTATTTTAGAGGATTGCTATAGTTGTTAGCATAGTTAAATTATAACATGTAACGGAGAGAAAGATGGTTGTCGTTAGCCATTTTTTTCTTTTTTTGATAAAAAATTGGGGGAGGGTGTGAATCGGTATGAGTCACACCCTCCCTCTCTTAGAACTATCTATTTCCCGACAGCCCCTTCCATAATCCTTTTCAAACTGTTATTTAATCTTCACGCCTTTCACCTTAGAATAACCACTGTAAACCTTTTTCCCATTTACCACACGGTAGGCACGTACCTTGTAATAATAGGTTTTCTTAGAAGTAAGCTTCTTATTGGTATAAGAAACTGTGCTTCCTTTTTTAATTGTTGAGACTGCTTTATATTTTCCATTTTTGGATGTTGCACGATATACAACATAGCCCTGGGCATTGCTTATCTTTTTCCATTTCAGCTTTGCCTGTTTCTTTCCGGCTGTTACGGTTACAGCAGGTGTTTTGAGCTTTACAGTCTGTCCCGGTGTCGGCTGCGGCGTTGTTGTCTGTGTTTTTACTGAGATATTCTTGTCGTAGCTGCTCCTCACAGCATTGCCCCATTTGCCTGAAACAGCCTGTACACTGTAATAATAGAGAGTATCCCCTACTGTCCTGGCATCTGTGTAAGTAAGCTCTTTTGTCTCCGCAATCTGTGTAAACCGGCTCTCTCCCATCCTGCGTCTGAGGATCAGATAGGAATCTGCAGCATCATATTTATCCCAGGTAATCATTACTGTATTTCCGGAAGCCTTGCATGCTTTCACAGTCGGCATTCCTGCTGCAAAAAGATCCTTTGCAGTACCTTTTACCACTACATGGCACACAGCTGTTACATTCTGATCTGTTTTTACGCGGATATCTGTCTCACCTACAGAAAGCGGTGTGACAACTCCTTTCTGATCCACCTTTGCAACATGTACATTGTCAGAAGTCCATACCAGCTCTCCACCACTTCCCTGAGGGCTGAAGGTCCATGTCAGTGCATGAGCTCCACTGTCAATTGCCAGGGTCAGAGTCTTATCACTGAGAGTAATCCCCTCCGCAGGGGCAGTTACCGTTACCTGACAGGTACCCTTGGTACCATTATCAGAAGTCAGGGTAATCTCTGCTGAGCCTGTGCCAACAGGAGTTACCTTTCCGTTTCCGTCAACAGCTGCCACTGCAGTATTTGAAGATGCCCAGTTCAGGGAAGAAGGTTTCGCGCCATTTGGAGAAATGGTATAATCCAGTGTTCTGGAACCACTTTTTGTTGAAAGCGCCAGGCTTGACGGGGAAATGCTGATACCTGTAATGTCAACCGGTCTGGAAGATACGGAAATATTACAGGTTGCATAAACACTTCCGGAAACCCTGGCAGTGATAACTGCCGAACCCTCCCCTGCTGCTGTTACCACTCCGTCATTTACCCTTGCAACAGAACTGTTGGAGGAATTCCAGGTTACTGTTCCCACTGAATCAGAAGGAAGGAGTGTATAAGTCAGGGTATAGCTGTCCCCTTTGGAAAGAGAAAGCTCAGAAGCATTCAAAGTAATATGCTTTGGTGATGCCGGAAGCCCGGCCTCAACGGCCTTCAGCAGCTGGGTTGCTTCATAAACCCTGTTTGCAGAAGCATCCAGAGTAGTCAGTGCGCTGTCTGCCTCAGCATAGGCTCCGGAGAAACCGCTGGCCTGTGACCATCTGGAACGCTCCGCATTGGCTTTTCCCATCATACGGATCAGCTCGCTTTTATCTGCGGCTTCAAAAATCTGTTTATTATTGTTATACGGATCACAGCCGGTGATATCCGTACCGCCACACAGGGCAAACATGACACGAAGTACACTTCCGTCTGAAGGATGGCTTGCCCCCATGCCTACACCCATAAATACATTATCAAGAGTATAAGTCCAGCCGGAAGCTGAACAATAGGAAAACTCTGTCAGATCCGGAGAATATTTATTTCCTGTCAGCTTATAGGGCTCTCCTGTCCATGTAGATGTTTCCGCCAGAACTCTCTTGATACATTCCGGCGTATTCAGGCTGCCACTGTCACAGTTTGCAATTCCCCTGAGATAAAAACCATAGCTTGAATTTGTGTCATAAAGGGGTGTGATCCCATTTTCGCTTAATCCACGCAGCAAAACATCTGCACAGGTTTCCCCTTTGGAAAATTCTACCTGTGTAGGTTCCAGAATCATACCCTGTCCGATAGTATTCTTTTCCACTGTCAGAGTCAGAGTGTCTGCCAGGACATCTGTCTGTCCAAGTGCAAAGATTCCAACAGCCATTCCGGCTGCCAGAGTCAGGCCTTTCACAGCCTGTAACAACTTATTCTTTGTCATTTTCATTTTCCTCCTTATTTTCGGGCCGCTGCAGCAGCCCGTATTTTCTTTTTACTCTTTCCAGTTTCTCCAGCAGAGGTCTGCTTAAGATCCACAGGAAAATCACTGTAGAAGTTGCCTGTACCAGATCCACCGGTGCACCCGAGATATAAAATGCGATCAGACTTTTCTTAGTGATCCGTCCATAAGCCATCAGGATAGATGCCGGGTTCATAATTCCTCCAAAGATCAGAAACACACTCAGGAATCCGTAGATACACAGATCAATCTTTCTGGCTTTGAGAATCCCTTTCTGAAAAAGAATTCCAGCCAGATATCCGATCATTCCATAGGAGAACATCTGCCACGGAGTCCAGGGTCCCTGCCCGAAAAACATATTTGAGATCATCATGATCAGACAGGCGCAAAGGAATCCTGCCTCACCGCCTAAGGATACTCCGGTAAGGATTACGATAGCGGCGATAGGCTTAAAGCTTCCAATCATAAAGAAAGCGCTTCTGCCTGCCACTCCAAGGGCGGCCATTACAGCAATGACCATAATCTCTCTTGCCTGTGGATGCCGCCCCTCAAATACCATAAAAAATGGAATCATGGAATAGGCAAGCACTAACAGGCTGATGATAACATCATGTCTGCCATGAAACTTATGTACCAGGATAAAAAGCACCAGTGGCACAAATGCCAGAAACATGACCAGTCCGATCCAGGTACGCTTCTCGATCTTTCCTTTGTGTATAGGCTGAATAATGATGCCATCCTCTTTCAACTCATATTCTTCCAGATCGTCTTCGGAAGTGTCTGCCAGAGAACTTTGTTCCACCACGGACTTTCCGGATTTTAAAAGCTGTTCATTCCGGGTTTCTCCCCAGAATCGATCCATAAACTGGTCTAAAGCCTTTCCTTCAAGCACGCAGCCACCTCCTTTCCGGTAACTGCATCAGGAAAGTAATGTCTCGCCATACGGTTTGCAGCAGTAGTGTAGAAACTGTTTCCTGCAAAAAATTCTGCCGCCGGTTTGCTGGTCACCACATTTCCCTGGAAAAACAGACCAACCCTGTCTGCATACTCTGCTACAAATTCCACATCATGGGAGATCATAAAGATCGTGATGCCATGCTCCTGAAGTTTCTTAAGGATTTCCCCCAGTTCCTGTTTATACTCTGCATCCAGCCCCTTGGTTGGTTCATCCATCAAAAGAAGCCGTGGCTGCAAAAGAAGTACTTTTGCCAGTGCCAGACGCTGCTGTTCTCCTCCGCTTAGATCATAAGGATGACGATCCAGCAGCCCTTCCAGTCTGGTCAGGCTTACGATCCCTTCGATGGCTTCTGCCTTCTTCATAGAAGCTGTATATTCCGGAGATTTCTTCTCTTTTGCCCCGCCGATGATGGAATACAGATCTTCCCGGACTGTCTTTCGGATAAACATACTCTGGGGATTCTGCGGCAGGACACCCAGATAGCCTCTGTAGAGCTGAGTATCTGTATACCTGCGGATATCAACGCCATTTAACAGGATTTTTCCGCGATACGGAGCCCGGACACGACTGATCAGGGATAACGTTGTGCTCTTTCCTGTTCCGTTTCCGCCAACCAATGCATAGAATTCTCCCTGCTTCACCTCCAGATTCAGATCCTGCACCACATCTCTGCCATCCTTTTCATACCGAAACCATACATCTTTTACCTGAATTGCAGGAGTTTCAAATTCTTTCGACATATGAGGTATCTTACTTCTAAGAGTATTTAATGTTTTATGTAATTTACTGTTGCTTTTTGAGTTGACCTCATTTGTGTCTATATTTATATCTGTTGAGCTATTCTGTGTAAAATCATCCGTTTTTGTAGATTCGAATTCATTATTTTTTTCGAAAGCTCTGTCATGTTTTTCGACATTCATTTCGTCATGATAACTCTCATTCAACAGTTGTTCCCGGTCATGGCACACTTGTTCCAGTTTGTCATGTCGTGCTTTCTGCATCACCTGTGTAATCCAGTTTCTGCCCTCACGGACTGTCAGCGGGCACGGCAGATCACTTTCTACTTCCGCATAGATCTGCATGGGAACCGGCATGGACAAAAACATTCCATGATGTTCCTTTTTCAGAAATTCTCCGATTTCCCGTGGAGTTCCCTGTGTGAGCAGACTGCCCTTATCCATTACATATACTTTGTCTGCCCAGGGAATCACATCCTGCAGACGATGCTCTGTAAGGATTACAGTTGTACCAATATCCCTGTTGATCTTCCGCACAGTTTCCAGAAAGTCAGAGGCAGCAATCGGATCCAGCTGAGACGTAGGTTCATCCAGAATCAGAAGTTTTGGATGCATGGCCATAATCGCTGCCAGATTCAATAACTGTTTCTGCCCTCCGGAAAGTTCCGACACATTTTTATAAAACCACTGATGGATGCCGAAATAACTTGCCATCTCTGCTACCCTGAGACGGATAGACGGCGTATCGTATCCCAGACTCTCCAGTCCAAAAGCCAGTTCATGCCAGACTTTATCTGTTACAATCTGGTTCTCCGGATTCTGTAATACATATCCGATCTCCTGACTCTGCTGTCTGTGATCAATCTCAGTCAGATTCTGACCATAATAGCAGATCCGTCCAGATTTGCTGCCATAAGGGGACAGATCTGATTTTAGCTGCCGCAGCAGTGTGCTCTTGCCGCAGCCGCTCTTACCACATAGTACATTAAAGGTTCCTTCCTCTACATCCAGCGTTACATTTTCCAGAGAATCCCTGTCCCCATTTGCATAACGGAAGGAAAAATTCTTCACTTCTATTATCTTCATTTGTGCTCTCCTTCCATTTCATTTGCAAGTTCTTCATAAATCTGTCTGTAGGTTACCGTCATCTCACTGTGTACATGACTGCGGCTCTTTTTCATAGCGTATTCCTCGCTGAGATCCAGCATCAGCGGCAGAAAACAGAAAATCCCAAAACTGATAAACGTAATGACCGCAAGTACCGGACTGCAGGACTGCCTCGGGACACGTCCGAAAATAGTAAACCCTGCCAGAAGGATTCTTGGATTATATTGGGAAAAAGCAGCGCCATGACAACATCCGTATCCGGAAACCACAAAAAGCACTGCCAGCATCCCGCCCAAAATCTTATCTCTCCGATTGAAACGATAAATAGAAAAAGCAGTCCGGCCTTTCAGTCCATATCCTCTGCTTTTCATAGAATCTGCTGTCTCAATCGCATTTTCCAACGCCCATGTCACAAGAATTGATACCATATTTAAGGCATACCGGACTTTCTTAAACCATTTTCCATTGCTCACATCCATTCCCACACATTTCTGTCCATTGCGGATTACTTTCAGCTGTGCAATAAAATGCGGCACAAACCGAAGTGCCATGGACAGCATCAGGGACATTGCCGGAATGATCCTGCCGAAAAGGTAGATAAATTTGTCACTGGTCATGATCTGGTTATAACAGGAGAACCACAGGATCATGATAAAGAGCACACATCCCAGAACAATTCCATATACCAATGCTTCCAGTGTAACCCAGTTTCCACTGCTCTCGATATAAAGCAGCGGTGTCACTCCATAATGGTTAAACATCGGATTCAGCAGTGCGACGATCAAAAGACTTGGAATTGTCAGGAGAAAGTTGATCTTCAGGACCTTTCCCACTCCGTTCAGCCACATGGAATATGCAGTAGCAGCCACAAAAGACACTGCCAGATAAACCGGATGCTGGATAAACATGGTAAACCCCAGCACCACGGCAAAATAAAAGAAATTCAAAATGGGATGGCATCTGGAGAAGGCATCAGTCATAATACTGATCCCCCACATCCCTGCCAAGATTACAGGTATAACGCCATTCTACGGTATCCCCGTCTTCCAGCGTATACTTGGAGCATCCATAATTCGGATACCAGCCATTAACACAGTACATCCATCCGGAGTCCTTGCCACAGTCAAATTCATACAGATTGTTGATACCTGAAACATAATAACTGTTATACATAGGAGTCCATTCCGATTCCATCTGGATTCCAGCCTCATTGCACACACGTTTCAGTACATCAAATACAGTTTCGCCTTCATAGAATTCCACTTCAGAAGGATACAGGATCCATCCGTCTGCAGGGACAAACTCTGCTTTGGACTCCTTCAGGTCATTCCAGTTATTCAGGATCGTAGAACATTCTATAGAGAAGGTACAGGTCATTGCTGTATCTTCATCCGAACTGTCTCCGCTGCCTGATGTGTCCCCGGAACTGTTGTCTGCAGAAGAACCATCCTGCCCGGAGGTCGGGTTTCTATCTGTATCTGCCTGGTCTGAGGAACTACCGGTAGATTTATTGTCTTTTGACTGTGTATCTTCTCCTTTTGCATTATCTTTGGTATTATCTTTGGTTTCATCATCCGCCTGGTCGTCTGCAGCTTCTCCTGTGGTGGAGCCTCCGATCAGATAAAAATCTCCGCCCGTTTTTGTTACATTAAAAGTAAGGGTTGTCCGTTTTACTTTCTTTTTGCCACTTTCCCTGGTAGAGATCTTCGCAGTATCCAGTTGATAAATCTTTCCATTCTCTTCCAGACAATAGAGAACTTTATCTGCGTTCCATTCTTCTTTCAGATTAAGGGTCAGTTTTGCCGGAGCAGCCAGGTTCATCTTCTCCAGTGTAACCTTCAGTGCATACGGTGCATTATTGGCAGCTTTCTTTATTTCTTCTGTCCCGTCCTCTGTACACTGTACCAGAAGCTTCTGTTCTACAGGATTCTGAATCTGGCTTCCATTGTAGGTCCATTTATATCCAATACCACTGTCTGTTTTTCCCACAAAATAAAACTTCTCATCTTTTCCCGCAATGGTCTCCATCTGCGCCTGGGTGATAATCCCATCCTCCGGAAGCTGCGTCTTTGTTTTTAATGGTTCTACATCTGTATCCTGTTCCTCATCGGAACTGTTCATGATATCTGCTCCCTTTTGGGAAAGCTGTGTCATATTGTCATTTCCGCTGCCGCAGCCTGTGAGGGAACTTACTCCCAGAAACAAAGCAAGCCACAATGCAAGTCCCTTTTTCTTTCTGCTCATTTCTTCTTCCTCCGCTTACGCATAAGAGCTTTCACTCCTGCCTTAATACCGCTTCCTGCCAGTCCACCTGCCAGAGCACCAGCTGCTGCAAATCCAAAGATCATACCATATTCTTTCTTATCAGAAGTCAGGACACCGGATCCGGTATCCTCTGCTGACTCTATGCTGCCATCTGCATGGTCATCCGCCAGAGAGTTTTCCTCTGATTCCACATAAGGCTCTGCCTCAAAATCCCATCCTACGGAATTTTTACCATTCTTTGACTTGCTGTTCTTTGATTTACTGTTTTTGGAACTGCTTTTAGAGTTCTTATCCGAAGAGTTACCAGAAGCACTCTTTCCTGAATCTCCTGCATTGCCTGAACTTCCTTTGCCTGATGACTTGCCGCCCAGAGATTTACCGGAACCACCGGGCTTTTTCGTATTTATATTACCGCTGCTTCCCGATGGGTCTGCTGCAGGAGCAGAGGTTGGAGTTGGAATAGGAGTCGGCTCCTTTAAACCAGTGCCGGTTCCGTCACCCTTTCCCCCTTTACTGATACTTACATCTGACATATCATAAAGACCTGTTTTTCCGTCTTTCAGACGCTGATAAGCCACCAGTGCATAATACCCCTGTTCTGTAGCCATACCATCCAATGTACCTGCAGCAGCACCGCCATTATTTCCGGCGCCTGCTTTTACATGCATGAATCCACTTCCTGCAATATGATAAGTAATGAGATTCTCTATTGTCCAGTGTCCGCCCTTTATAAAACGGGAATCTGTTTCCGGATCAATGCCCAGACTGCACAAAGCAGTAATGACCTGTGCACAGGATTCCTCTGTTTCGACTCCCATGGTAGAATAACCACCACTGTCGTTCTGCATTTCAGACAGCCGGGCAAGTCCACGGTCAATGGCAGCAGTCACATTTTCATATCCTGCTTTATGGTAGTATGGTGCCAAAGCCTGCAAGGTCATTCCTGTAACATCCGAATCCGCATTACTTCCCATCAAAGCCCATCCACCCCCGGACAGCTCACTCTGCAGCAGGAAATTTACCAGTGCAGCTTCTGAGTTCTGTTCTTTGGCAGACGGATTATCAGGAAAAGAATATTCCGGATGACAGTTCACTGCCAGAAGTGCCCAGATAGGACCATTTAATCCCTGTTCCTTTACCAGGCTAAGATCAGAAATGTACTGAAAAAGATTGTAACCTCCTACATTTCTGGCATCCTTTCCCTCTGCTGTCAGTACCAGAATTCTCTTGGAATATTCTGTATATTTAGATGTATTGGTAAGGATTCCCTTCTTCTCCTCAATATAGTTTGCTGTATGATTATAATAGGTAGCAAAATACTTCTCCTTCAGACTCAGGCCTCCTCTTGCCAGCCCCAGCACATACCATTCACTTCCCACCGAAGGATTGGTATCCGTGGCACGCATATAGGTACTGGTCTCAGCCATAACCTGTCCAACAGATTTCTTAAGGGCATTGGCTCCCTGCATAACTGTTACCTTACAGACCGCTGTCATCTCAGGATGCTCTGCTACTGTCGCCGTGATCGTTGCTTTGCCATTCTTTACTGCTGTGACAACTCCCTTTTTGCTTACCTTTGCAACAGAAGTATCACTGCTTTTCCATTTAATGCTATAGCCCTCTGTAACAGATTCCGGTATGGGAACTACCTTTAATGTATGTTTCTGTCCGCAGTTGATCTTAACGGAACTGCTGCTAAGAGAAATTCCCTGAAGTCCTGCCGGAAAATCTGCCAGGATCAGATGATTTAAAGTCCTGGCGCTGTCCAGATAAAAGATTCCGTCTGCCTGCCTCTGTGGTGTCAGTTCCATGAAAGAATCCTCAACAGGTCTCAGGATTCTCGGTTTTGTCATACTCTCATATCCTTCCGGTACGGGGAAGGATAAAGAAATCATTGTCATTGGCTGATAATCTGCTCCTGTACGAATATCTGTATAGGAAATATTTATATCATAGATAAGCTGCGGCAGAGTACCCGGATAAGCTTCTGTCAGTTCCTGAATGGTCTGTTCTTTATCAGAATTTTCCTGTACATGAAGCTGCACATACCAGGGATTTCCGGAAACTGTTACTCCATTAGCAGATGAGATCTGTACTGCAATACGGTTTCGTACTGTTTCAAGTGCTTCTGTGATTTCAGGAGACAGCTCTTTTTTTTCTTCTTCTGTCAGACTGTCATATGCGTCACTGGCAAGAAAAAAATTGGTGATCCTGTCTGAGGACAGATCAAGTTCCTCTGCAGCGGCAGCTTCCTGAATATAGGAAGCCACAGTCTGCATATCCAGCCCGGTTCCATTAGCTTCATTACTTTCAGACGCGACAGTTTCTGATTCTGATTCTGAAGTTTCTGTCTCTGATTCTGAAGACTCTGTTTCCGTTTGGAATTCATCCGCAGCTTCTTTATCTTCTGATTCCTCCTTCTGTGCTTGTGCAGAACTCTCTTCAGACTGTTCTCTATGCACCAGTTCTGCCGGTGGCTCCTGTGCTCCGGGTACAGGACACGCTGTAGCTGCAATTCCTGCACTGAGAAAAAGTGCCATCCATTTTTTATTCATTTATTTCCTCCGCTTTTTAAACTTTTCACAAAATCACAAAATGACAGATGACCCTCCCCTGCCTGATACAGGGGAGAAAGTACATCTGTCCTTATTTTTATTTAATCACTGCTTTTTTTACTTTAGAGAAAGAGCCGTATACTGTTTTGCCATTTACTTTTCGGTAAGCACGTACTTTGTAATAACGGGTCTTGCCTGTAGCAAGCTTCTCTTCTGTCATGCCAGTTCCTTTTGTGGCTTTTATACGGATATATTTACCATTTTTTGAAGCACTGGCATATACCTGGTATCCATCAGCACCCTTTACCTTGCTCCATTCCAGAACTGCAGTTTTGGATGTAGATCCTACAGACAGAGCCGGGACAGAAAGAATTGCTTTCCCCTTTACTGCTGTTGAAGAACTTCCATAAACCTTCTTATCATTTACATTTCTGTAAGCACGTACTTTGTAATAATAGGTTGTTCCTGTAGCTGCTTTCTTATCAAGGAAGGTAACTGCACTGTTCTTTGCGGTTGATCCAATTGCTGTATACTTGCCATCCTTTGAAGCAGAGCGGTATACTCTGTAACCGTTTGCTCCGGAAACCTTATTCCATGTGACACGGATGGTGGTATAGTTCTCGGAATCAGTTGCTGCGATCTTTACTTTTCCAAGCTTCGCTTTTCCAATCACACCATCTTTGTCATAACTGCTTACAGTCTTTCCGCCCCATGTATAAGAATAAGCTCTTACTGTGTAATAGTAAACTCTTCCTGTAACTGCTTTCTGATCCTTATAGGAAATATCTGTTACCTGATCTGCAATCTTCTTCCAGCTTCCTGTTTCTGTTCTGCGATATACCATGTAGCCGTCCGCATTATCAACACTGCTCCAGCTTACCTGGATTGTCTTGTAATTGAGGGCTTTTGTCTGCAGGTTAGCAGGCATATCTGCTTTGAAGGCGTCCTGTTTGCCTGCAAGTTCAATATGATAATCTGCAACAATGGTCTTGATCAACTCTAATTGCTTTGCATTCCACATATAGGACTTGCCTTCTGCACTCATGCTGTCGATGAGTTTCTGAAGTGCTGCAAGTTCTGCTTCTACACCTGCAATGTTCTCTTTGGTAACAGCCGTCGGAAGGTTACTGATCCAGTCATCTGCCTGCTGTGCATCAGAAATATCTTTGCCAGCTTTGTCAGCCTGTGCTGTCAGTGCGGTGATCACTTCTGCAAAAGTCATTTCCTGATTTCCGACTTTGACCTTCAGACCTGCCATTGCATTTTCCTGTCCCTGGTAATCTTTCGCATAACGGTCAAGGAATGCTTTTACCTGTGGATAAGAATCTCTGTCTACAGGGTGGTCTTTTACAGTTGCGTAAATTAAAGCTGCTTCATCTGCGAAAAGCTGCTGGTATTCATTCTGACCTTTTTCATAAGTCAGAGCCATGGCGATCAGCTTCTCCATGTTCTCTACCAGTGCGGTGTTTTCACTTCTGAATTTCGTTTCTTCTGTTTCTGTTAACTGATCATAAGCGTTCTTAGCTGCTGCAATCTGTTTCAGCTCTGTTTCGGTAAGTGCACGTTTCGCAGTATCACCTGCTGCAGGAATTTCCTCTTCTGTGGAGAAATCTGCATCCGGTACTTCTGCTTCATCTGCAATTACAGAGTCAGGGGTCTCTTCATTCGAAACATCTGCAATGTCTTCTGATGACTGAATATCCATCTGCGCTGCAGGCTGCTCACTGATATCAGAAGTAAATGCATCTGCGCTTCCGTCTGAGAAATCAGAACCTTCTGCCGGAACTTCCTGTGCCGGGAGTTCTTCTGACTGTACAGCTTCCTGTGCGGCTGGCACTTCAGTCGGCTGAGGTGCTTCATAAGCACGGACAGTCTCTGCATCCGGGAGTGCTTTGAGCATTGCTTTCAGTGCATCGCATTTCAGCTGATAAATATAAGCTTCTGCTTTTTCCAGAGAACTTATGTTAGTAACCTGGGCTTTCTGCTGATCATTAAGAGTGTTGTATAATGCTCTTGCGTTTACTACATAATCTTTCCAGCTATTCCAGATCTTCTCTGTCGGTACGTTGCTATTCTTTTCTGTCAGTTTCAGAGGTCCGTCAGACAGAGCACCTGTAGAGGATGTGGTGATATTCAGCTCATCAATAAAGGAAATCACATATCCTACTTTTGCATCTGTACTCTGGCGTCTGATAAACAATTCTGCTTTTTCAAGCTCTGCATAGTTCGTAACACGTTTCTTCTGATCTGCTGTCAGTGCATCATAAGCGGTTCTGGCTTCTATTACAAGAGCCTGTTTCTTCTGATAATTATCGGAAGTCACTTCACCGATTGCCTTGATCTTATCTACAACTGCGGCTGCAGCCTTCAAATCCGGAATCAGGTTTCGTAAATACTGTAGGGTACTGTAGTTAGTTACCAAAGCTTTCTGGGCTTCAGTCAGTGCATTATACTCTGCCTGTATGTTGTCCAGAAGCTGCAGAACATAGGGATCAAGGGTTAATGCATCTGAAGAAGGAAGTGCATTAATTGCCGCAACCACCTTCTCAGCAGCTGCTTTATCCTTTTCTTTCTGTGTCTGCCCCTTCTCCAGTTCTTTTATCCTGGCTTCTGCTTCTGTCAGCTTAGAATAATTGGAGATTACAGATTTTGCTTCATCATCAAGTGCCTCGTAAAGATTTCTTGCCTTTACTACAGCATCCTTATCCTCCAATGTCAGCTTATCTGCTGCCGGCAGAGCATCAATAGCTGCGATTACTTTTGTAATAGAATCACCTTTACCGTTCTCTGCTGCAAGAAGCTTTCTCAGTGTGTCTTTGTTAAAGATTGCTTTGTGTTTTTCGTCTAATGCATTGTAAGCGTTTCTTGCTGCTTCAATTTTTTCTTTTGTGCTGTTATCGTTAAGGGCAAGAATCATGTCGTTGACGGACTTGGTTGGGACGGTTACGTCTGAGAAATCCCAAAAGTTACTTTGTCCTTTACGCTGACGGACAAAAGCATTTAATCCACGAGCAATCTGTGGTACATCATAATTTGTAAATCCATGAATACTTCCATCTACTTCTACATTCACATCAACCAAATCAAAGAATGCATCAAGGAAGTTGTTTCCATTTTTGGTAAATCCTGTACTGCGGTCTAAAACATTTACATCAAAGATAGATGCGAAAATCAATGCCTGTGCATCATTCCATGCATTATTTCCATAGGACATACATCCGGTTTCAAATCCTGCTGTACAGAAAGAACCTGTTGCACGCTGTGCAATTTCCGGAAGTTTGTGTAATGCCTGGTCAACAGCTTTAGTTACATCCTCAAAGCCTTCTTTGCCATACCAGTAAACCAATGGCTGCCAGCTCATTGTATTGTCCGCATTTACAAAAACGTTGTCCTCCGCATTTATGAGACTCTTAGCTTCCTTATGTACCCATGCAATTATTTCATCATCATTAAAAGTTGATGAAGTATATGCTCCGGATTTAATAGCATGAATTGCATATTCTGTATTAAGATAATTATCACCATTTCTGTTTCCAACTGCATCCAGAAGATTTACAGATGAAATATCTCTTGGATCATATCCAATTGCTTCAATAGCAAGGATCAGCTTTGAAAGATCTGTTGCCTGCCATGTGGACAAATCTGATCCGGAATCTTTTAATTCCTGTAGATATATTTTAGTATTTGCAAACCATCTGTCAAAATAAGTATTATCATCATAGGGGACGTAACCACATCTGGCTGCAGTAAAGATTGCCCAGATATCTGTGTTTTCATAAGAAGGTGAATCTTTAGGTCCAAACGCATTTTTATCTTTGCAGTAATCCAGAATAATTTTGATGGCTTTTTCCGCTTTGGTCAGATATGTTTCCCAGTGAGCCGGATCATCTGCTGCGCTTGCATCTCTATTATCTTTGACTTCACAAGTACCGTTTATTACTTTTATCTTGAAAGTATATCCGTCTTCTTCCGCCTGTGCTTCCTGGCCTTCGTCAAACTGCAGAACCGGTTCTTTGATCCATTTCACCGTTAAAGGACGCTGACCTAAAAATCTGGTATCTACAATAGCTGATTCTATATCTGTTTTAGGATTACATACTGCTGTAATGCCATATTTATCAATCAATTCCTGTGTTTCTTTTGTCTGATTGACAATTTTTGCGCCATTTATAGTGACTTTGTTATTATCATCATCATCATAGATACTGGTCTGCTTTCCATCGATTATTTCTACGCGATATGGAAAATGATAATTGGTTGAGTAATCTTTAAAGCGATTATAGTTACGTAAATATTTTGTTTTCCATACTTTTGGCTCCGCATCTGCCTGAACTTCTAAAGTTATTTCTTTAACTCTTGGATCATAGTATGGATAACCATCATTCAAATCTGGTGAAATAGACCATTTCTTCTCAAAATCAAAACCTTCATAAGTGTCTTTATTTTTTAATTCGGCAGTTGTTTTACCGAATTGTTCGTAATTTTTGAACTTTTTAAGCGCATACTCTTCTTGTGTAAAATTAGTAACAACAGAAATATCTTTGAAAACTTCATTATTATAATAAAGATTCGTTGCCGAACATGCCGTATTAGAACGTAATGCTACAGTTGCATAAATTCCTCCACTATATGGATCGGTCATATCCAGTTTAGATGATAATAATTCTGCTATATCATATATCTTTTTCCCACATGATCCGTGACTAATACAGTTTTTATAAGTCATTCTAGATGTACTAGCGCCAAATTGACATATTTCCCAAAGCCCGCTCCCGCTTTGACTCAACCCATTAGCTGCAGCTTCAGAGTCAATATTTTCTTCCATATCATAATTAATAGAAACATCACAATCTTCTAATATTCCTTTTCCCTGAGTTGCTCCTATTTTTAAACTTTTCTTTGGATCCGTATATACCAATGTTACGTTTCCTGAAACTTGAAGTCCTTTTACTGTACCGTTATTCATATAAAGTGCAGTACTAAACTGAGAAGTTGTATCTCCGATATATACTTTTTCTTCTGCAATATGAACTTTAACATTTTCAATGACACCATTTGGATTAAGAATAAAATTTAAAGCAGCAAGACCAGATGTATTATTTGCTCATCTGGTGCAGAATATGTAATTATATGTCCTTGACCATCAAATTTTCCTGAAAACTTGGTTACAGCTTTGCGTTTTTTCTTGTTTATAATTTCTATATCATTTGTTAAAACAACAGTACTTTCTTTGTATAAGGTGTTCTGACAATTATTTTCAAAGAAGTAATAATCATCTGCTGTACTAATACAATATCGTCCCTTATCATCCTGTTGTAATTCTGTCACGTCTGCTTTAATAATATGACAGTTCACAATAAGCATTGCAAATACCATGCTTATAAAAATTTTAAGAATTTTATTTTTGTTTTTTTTCATATTTATTATTTAAATTAGGGTAAAGTTGCATGATTAACAACTTTACCCCTACTATTGTTGTTTTTATTTTGTAGTTACATTATCGCCATTATCAGATGTTTTTTTCCATCCACTAACCGGAACCCATTTTCCTTCTGAATTTTCAACATAGCTGTCATATCCTAAATCCAGTCCCATCATCATAGAATAATCCAGACAAATGGTATCGCCATTTTTTACAACGGTATCCACACCACCATTGTTTGTACTCTTATTAATTTCACACATCCAGCCAGAATAATTATTATAGTCTTTTTCAGAAAGCCATCCTTCTTTATGAACAGTGTTATTCCATGTGGAGTTTTCACTTACTTCCATATCGTTTAATTCTGTCTCTTTAAGCTGTTCTGACCATAAATAGTTTCCTCTGTTACCAGCAATAGAATTTTTAATTTTGTTAACTGTTCCATTATCTGCAAAGAATTTTCCTTTATCACTGTTATTATGATTATCAAGTTTTATTGCTGGAATATAATTTCCATATTTAGTATTATACCAACATAAAATTCCCTGATAATGATAGGTTGTTGTTCCAACAGTGTTTGTGTCGCTTTCAGAAGAAGCACCCGAAATTGCTTTTAAAGCGTCTAAAGCAGTTACAGTATCTGTTTTTGTTGTAACATTCAAGGTTTTTGGTGCTACAATATAATTTTCAGCATCTTTAGCGTTATCTCCGGTTAAACCAGTAGCTTTAATACTTACTGTTACATTTGCTGTTGCTGCCATAGCCGGTACTGCAGTGCTTCCCACCATTGTTGTTGCCATTAAGAATGCAATCACGCTTTTTCTTACTTTCATGTTCATTTTGTTTCCTCCTTAATTAAATGTATTATTTTTTTGCAGGTTA
>QWCV01001919.1_pt1 | contig 18374 bp, 8 predicted proteins | sample 1972621 | NCBI WGS metagenome assembly QWCV01 (sample SAMN09866699, study PRJNA288562) | Human gut metagenome isolate pre2_stool, whole genome shotgun sequencing... | isolation source: gut | host: Homo sapiens | place: USA: California
CCATCAGTGGATCGTGCAAAACAGATTTTTCAGACAGTGTCAGCCAGGATTCAATCTCTGGATGAAAGTTTTTACCCGATTTTTCAGAGGGGGGATATATCCACCCAGAAGCTTTTGGCGTTGGCAGCAGTTATGGTTTGCGACACACTGTTTTTTGATTTTGTCTATGAAGTGCTGCGGGAAAAGATGATCATTGGAAGTGATGAATTTTCGGATAAGGATATCCGGATCTTTTTTAAGGATAAACAACAGCAAAACGAAAAAGCTGCCAAGTGGACGGATTATACCTGCAAGAGGTTGGGAAGATGTTACAAGACTATGCTTTTTGAAGCAGGGATGACGGATAAGGGAAAGGAAGTACGAAGAATAAAAAAGCCGATTCTGGAACCGGAACTGGAACAGTGGATGATGGAGTACAACCTAGAACCGGTGATAAAGGCTTTGACGGGGGTGAGATGATGACGGATTTATCAGAGCGCTTGGATAAAATGGAGATAGCGATTAAAAAACCATCTTTCCGTCAAAGTCTTGGACGGGCAAATGAAGTTAATTACTGGATTTTTGATTATCCACCGGAAAGAGAATTAGAAGTCCGGGAACGTATTGCGTATATGAAACGCAAAAATCGGAAGGAAATCGATGGTTTTGAACTGGTGGTCTATGATCTTTATGATATGATTATTGACTTTTTGGAAAGTAAAAATTTTCTGGAAAAATGTTTTGATTTTGAGAAAAAGCGGGGGTTGGAGCGGATTACAAAAGCAGTTACAAATTCTATGAAGATCAATGAGGATGACAACCTGATCGTTCAGTATATCAAGGAACATACGCCGAAGGAAGCTGTGGTTTTCCTGACTGGGATCGGCAAGTGTTATCCGATTCTCAGATCACATAAGGTCTTAAATAATCTTCATCAGGCATTTGTTCGGGTGCCTGTGGTGATGTTCTTTCCGGGGATCTACAATGAGCAGGAGTTAATTTTGTTTAATGAGATAAAAGACGATAACTATTACAGAGCTTTCCGGCTTGTTAAATGATGGAGGAAAAAAGATGCTGATCAAGGATATGTTCCGAAAGAAAATTGACCGTGAAATTCAGGGGGTTATTATCGTAGGACAGGGCGAGGATACCAATGTCTCACAGGAATTAGAAGAATATGTAGTGACCAGAGAACTGCAGAAACATTTTGCAGATTTCTTTTCGGCCTATAAAAAAGGAATCACGGGACAAACACCGAAAATGGGTGTCTGGATCTCCGGCTTCTTCGGAAGTGGTAAATCACATTTCTTAAAGATTCTGTCTTATCTTCTGGAAAACAGACAGGTTGGTGAGAAGTATGCCCTGGATTATTTTATTGAGGATAACAAAATTGTTGATCCAATGGTGCTGGCAGATATGAAACTGGCAGCGGAAACTCCTACGGATGCGATTCTGTTTAATATTGACTCAAAGAGTGATACAAATGGCAAGCAGGACAAGGATGCCATTGTAAAAGTCTTCCTGAAAGTGTTCAATGAAATGCAGGGCTTTTGCGGTTCTATGCCTTATCTGGCTGATCTGGAGAGGCGTCTGACAGAAGAGGGACGTTTTGAAGAATTTAAGTATACCTTTGAAGAAGAATATGGAGAGACATGGGAAAATTCCCGGCAGGATTTTGACTTTATTCAGGATGCTGTGGTGGATGTACTGGCGGATATGGGCTTTATGAGTGAAGATGCCGCCCGGAACTGGTGTGAAAAGGCTACTACGGAGTATCAGATCAGTATTGAAGATTTTGCCAGACGTGTACATACATATATCGAACAGAAAGGAAAGAATCATCATGTGGTTTTCCTTGTAGATGAAATCGGACAGTACATAGGGGAGGATTCCAGGCTGATGCTGAATCTTCAGACGGTGACGGAAGAACTGGGTAAAGAATGTAAGGGCAAAGCATGGGTCATTGTGACAAGTCAGCAGGACATTGATTCTATTACCAAGGTGAAAGGTAATGACTTTTCCAAAATTCAGGGGCGCTTTGATACGCGTTTGTCTTTATCTTCTGCCAATGTAGATGCGGTTATTAAGAAAAGAATTTTGGATAAAACAGATGTGGCAGCCCAGAGCCTACGGTTGCTTTACGGGCAGAAGGCAACTATTATTAAAAATTTAATCATGTTCAATGATGGGGTAGAGAAAAAACTATATGCTAATGAGGAAGATTTTGAGGAGGTCTATCCCTTTGTCCCTTACCAGTTTAATCTGCTGGCAAGTGTGTTGACCTCGATCCGTACCCACGGTGCTTCCGGAAAACATCTGTCTGAAGGCGAGCGATCTATGCTGGCGCTTTTTAAAGAATCTGCTATGTCTTTGATGAATGAGGAAACCGGGGCTATCGTTCCTTTTCATTGCTTTTATGATGCTCTGGAAAATTTCCTGGATCACAGTCATCGCGGAGTGATTATCCGGGCTTATGATAATAATCAGATCAACCCGGAGCATAAAACATCCAATGTTTTTGCCATCAATGTGTTAAAAACGCTGTTTATGATCAAGTATATTCAGACGTGTGAGGCAAATGTAGATAATATTACCAGCCTTATGGTCAATCATATCGATAATGACCGGGTAGAGTTGAAAGAACAGGTGGAAGCGGCGCTGAAGGTACTGGTGCGCCAGATGCTGGTGCAGAAGAATGGTTCTGTATATATTTTCCTGACGGATGAGGAGCAGGAGATCAATAATGAGATTGAAAAAGAAAATATAGAAATGCCGGAGGTTATTACCAAGATTTCAGAAATGATCTTTGAAGATATTTTATCTGAGAAGAAATACCGGTATCCGGCCTTTGGCGGTAGATATACCTTCTCGTTTAATCAAATTGTGGATGATCGCCCTTATAAGGCAAACCAGTTTTATGATGTGGGGCTTCGTATCCTGACTCCATGGTATGAAGGTGGCACAGATGACGCTACACTGCGGATGATGTCCGGGCAGGGGAAGGAAGTTTTAGTTCTTCTTCCCAATGATGATGAGTTCCTGCGGGAAATGCAGGCATATATGAAAATAGAAAGTTTCCTGCGCAAAAATACGAATGCGCATCTTTCCCAGTATGAGAGTATCAAAGAGGCAAAGCGGACAGAAATGCGTAAGCGCAATGAAAATGCCAGGCTGTATCTGACGGAAGCATTGAAAGAAGCCACGATCTATGTGAACGGGGATATTGCGAGGCTGAACGCTAGAGATGTATCTGCAAGGATTCAGGAGGCTATCGGCCGACTGGTGCAGATTGTTTACCATAAGCTCAGTTATATTGATGCACCAATTGGGGAAGCAGAGATCCGTAAAATGTTCCATACTAGCAATCAGCTCAGTTTGTCACTGGAGGAAGGAACGGAACCCAATATTCATGCATTAGAAGATGTTCTTGGTTTTATTGCCATGAATTCCAAGAACTATATGAAAACATCTATGAAGACCATTAAAGACCGGTTCACTAAGGCGCCTTACGGCTTTGTAGAAGACGACGTGAACTGGCTGGTTGCCCGTCTGTTTAAACGGGGGGATTTATCCTTTACAGTCAACGGCGCTTCTGTGACTCTGTTGAATAAATCAGAGGAAGAACTGGTTAATATTGTCACGAAAAAGCAGTATGTGGACAAACTTCTGATGGAAGTTCGTGTCAGAGTGGATGACCGGGATAAAAAAGCTGTCCGTGATGTAATGAAAGAACTGTTCCATGTGAGCAGTGCTGCAGATGATGAAGATGCGGTAATGAAGAACTTTCAGAATTATGCGCAGAAGATGATCTATGAGATGGAACGTCTGGAAGGAGAGTATCAACGACACGATTATCCCGGAAAGAAAACAGTAAATGACGGTATTAGACTACTGCGTTCGGTTCTTCAGTATACGGCACCACTGGAATTCTTCCAGTATGTTTCGAAGCAGCGGGAAAGTTTTTATGATCTGGCAGAAGATTATGAACCGATAAAGGCATTCTTTGCCGGGGAGCAGAAACAGATCTTTCAGCGAGCATTGGATATGTTGGAGATCTATGAGGATAGCAAAACTTATATTGTGGATGCCGAGCTGGAAGAAATTGTAGCACAGATGAAAACCATTGTCCGAAAGACAGTTCCCTATGGTGACATTCCGAAACTGCCGGAACTGCGGGAAAAATTCACGAATGCATATACCAAGATTCTGGATGCGGAATCTGCTCCAGTGCTAGATTCTATTGATCAGGATCGGGAACGTGTACTGGAAGTGTTGGATATTAAGCCATATCGGGACAATAAACGTGAACGCTACCTGGAGCAGTTTGCAGAAATCCGACAGGGTGCGGAGAAATGCAACAATGTCTCTTCTCTGCGCAGTTTTGCGGACAAAGCAGATACTTTGAAAATTCGGCTTTTAAATGAGATGGATCAACTGGATCTGGCTGAAGCAAAGAAAAAAGCAGAAAAAGAGCGAAGGAAACAGGAGCAGGAGGCGAAAGAAACAGGTGCGCCTCTTGCTGACCGAGTGGCGGAAAATCCAACGACTTATAAGGTGCGAAAGACGAAAAATGTATCGATGAAATCCATGACCCATACAGCCTCGTGGCGGTTGGAAAATAAAGAAGATGTGGACAAGTATCTGAGTGCTTTGCGGGAGAGCCTGTTGGCAGAGATGGATGAGGATACTATTTTGAATGTGGAGATATAAGAATGAGCGAGAGCAAAAATAATATATTACTGTACTACTATACAAAATTTCCCACTATGAAAAATATCATAGAAAAGGGGGAATTATGGCTGTGTAATACGCAATTTATGAATGATAAATCTGAAATGAGTCATTACATAAAATGCATAGAAGAAGCTGTGTTGGCAGCAGGTAAAACAGATGAGGATGATAGGAAAAGAAGAATAGAAGAAGTTTTTAAAGATCAATTAAATAAAATAGACGAGCATTTAACATATTGTATGTGTATGTCAAAAAATCGAGATGATGCTGCTCAATGGGAACGTTATGCAGATAACGGGCAGGGTGTTTGTATTATATTTGATAGCGACAAATTAAAAGAGGCGACTTCTCATGTTGCTTCTTTACAAGAAATTTATTATATAGAAGATGCTTATGAAAGTAAGCATACAGAATTATTAAAAAAATATTTGATTGAGGAAGTGAATAAAACACCGGAATTAGGAAGTATGGAGAGCGCTTTTTGGAATGCATGGGTTGCGGCCTCGGCTTACAAGCATATTTCATTTCAAAGTGAAGGAGAAGTGCGCTTAATTGTAAGAGAAAATCTCTGTTGGAATCAGTCCTTGAAATTAGAGTATAAAATGGAAAAATGGGGTGTGCGTGAATATTATCCGTTGGTAATTACGGATAAGAAGAATTATCAGCTTGAAGAAATCATAAAAGGAATTATAATCGGACCAAAAGCAAATGCAACAGAAAATATAGTGAAACGATACTTGAAATCTCTTGATCCTGTTTATGAAAAAATTGAAGTAATTAAATCTCAATGTCCGTTGCGATAGGAAGGTGCACTTATGAACAAAACAGCAATTAAAAATTTTGCCATTTGGGCAAGAAACAAACTTATTGCAGATATACATTACCGTGCTGGATTACTTGGTATAACGGCAGAGGGAATTGCTAATCCGTTGCCTCAATCTACAGGCGATACAGAATTTTATGATATAGGAACAGCAGAACCATATTCTATACATGGACAGGCAGTTAAACAGAGAAAGCGTTTGGTGGAACTTCTCAATAAAAAAGCAGAAGAAAGTGATTGTGCTACAGCCTATAAGTATGTACTGGAAGAGGTGGCATATACATGGTTTAACCGTTTGATTGCCGTGCGTTTTATGGAAGTCAATGATTATTTGCCTTCCCATATTCGAGTGCTTTCTTCAGAATCTGGTAAAGTGGAGCCGGATCTGGTTACTATGCCATTTGACGCTGATCTGGAGTTTACGGAGGCGGAAAGAGCATCAGTGATTCAGATGAAGCAGGATAATCAGTTGGACGAGTTGTTTTGGCTGCTTTTTATTAAAGAATGTAATGCGCTGAATGAGATTTTGCCTGCTCTGTTTGAAAAGACCAACGACTATACAGAACTGCTTTTGAGTATTTCTGTAATTGATAAAGAAGGTGTGGTTTATCATCTGGTGAATGATATTCCAGAGGAAGACTTTGATGTAGAAAAAGGCGGACAGGTAGAGATCATTGGTTGGTTGTATCAGTATTACAATACAGAACCAAAAGCTGAGGTTTTTGGACGCCCGTCTGGCACTAAGATCAAGAAAGAAGATATACCGGCAGCGACTCAGCTTTTTACTCCAGACTGGATTGTTCGTTATATGGTGGAAAACAGCCTGGGACGTTTGTGGGTAGAAGGACATCCGGAGCAAAAAGATAATTTTCTGCCCAGCGAGGCAGAACAAACGGCATACAGAGAAGATCACTCTATTCAGGACGGAAAATGGCATTACTATCTGGAAGAAGCAGAACAAGAACCGGAAGTACAGGAACAACTGGCAGAGATACGCAAAGAGTATGCCAACTTAAATCCAGAGGATATTCGCTGTATTGATCCTTGTATGGGGAGCGGGCATATTCTTGTGTATCTATTTGACGTACTGATGCAAATATATGAAGCACAGGGATATACAAGACGGGATGCAGCGCGGAGTATATTGATAAACAACTTATATGGGCTGGATATTGACGATCGTGCGGCACAAATGGCATATTTCGCGGTGATGATGAAAGCACGACAGTATGACCGCCGGATTCTGACACGTGGGATTGTTCCTCATGTGTATGCAATTCAGGAAGGTAATGAAATTAATCGAGAACAACTGGATTATTTCGGGAATTCTCTAAATGAGACAGAGAAGAATACTGCCAGAATCCAGATGGAAAAGTTGTTGGATACGTTGGTAGATGCGAGAGAATATGGTTCCATTCTGCAAGTAGAGAACTGTGACTGGGATTTACTGTACCGTTTTGTGGATGATGCAAGCATGAGTGGACAGATTTCCATGAATACTTTGCATTTGGATAATACGCAGATAAGATTAAGAGCGTTGATAGAAATAGGTCAATGTCTGGCACAAAAGTATGATGTGGTTGTGACGAATCCGCCATATATGGGTAGTAGCGGAATGAACGTAAAACTGTCAAATTATGTCAAGAAGAATTATCCAGATAGTAAATCGGATTTATTCGCTGTTTTTATTGAAAGCTGTGGGCATATGGTTAAAAAGAATATGTTTCAGGCAATGATAACACAGCATGCATGGATGTTTCTTTCTAGTTTTGAAAAACTGAGAGAAAAACTATTGCGTAGAGATATGGTGAATATGGTGCATCTTGGAGCAAGAGCTTTTGAAGAAATCGGCGGTGAGGTGGTTCAGACTACAGCATTTATTTTAAGAAATAACAATATTGCTAGATATAAGGGGAAATACTGTCGTTTAATAGAGGCTACTAGTCAACAAGAGAAGGAAGCGGTATATTTGGACGGTGATAAATGCTATTTGGCTCAGCAGTCCAACTTTTCTAAAATTCCTGGAACACCAGTAGCATATTGGGTAAGCGAGAGTATAGTTGATTCTTATACACATTTGCTTGTTGGAGATGTAGCATTTATAAAAAAAGGAATGTTTACGGGTGAAAATGAGCTTTTTTTTAGAATGTGGTTCGAACCATCTTTTCAAGCAATCGATTTTGAAATAAATGATAGATTTGAGATTGCGGAAGGAAATTATATTCCTATGAATAGTGGGGGCCAATATAGACGTTGGTATGGCAACAGACTTAATATAATTAAATTTGATAAAATGCATTATGATATGATTTCTGTTAATAAAGGACATCGTAATCCCCAGTTTTATTTTCAAAAAGCTGCAACATGGACAAAAATTACATCTGGAAAATTCTCATTACGTTTATCGGAAGGTGGATTTATAAACAACGATGCAAGTATGGCTATTTATGAAAAATCAGTTGCTTTGGAAATAATAGTTGGACTGCTCAATAGTAAAGTAGCACAGTATTACCTAAATTTACTTAATGAATCTCTAAATTATACAACAGGGAATGTTGCTTCTGTTCCATTCATTAGCAGGATTAAAATGAGTAATATTAAGAATCTTGTTGTGGAAAATGTCAAGCTTTCTAATTACGATTGGGATTCTTATGAAACTTCATGGAATTTTAAACGGCATCCACTTTTTCAAACGGTAACTAACCTTGCAGATGCTTATGTTGTCTGGAAAACTGACTGTGAGCAGCGTTTCAAGCAGCTTAAGACCAATGAGGAAAAACTCAACCGCATCCTTATCGACGTTTACGGTTTGCAAGATGAATTGACTCCAGATGTAGCAGACAAGGATATCACCGTTCACCGAATATTTGATACCAAAGACGATATACCAGAATACATGAAAGGCAGTAATTATGTGTTGACCCGTCGGGATGTGATTGTGTCGTTAATTTCTTACGCCGTTGGCTGTATGTTCGGCCGTTATTCCCTAGATGTAGAAGGTCTGGCTTATGCCGGCGGAAACTGGGATTCTTCCAAATATGCTACCTATATCCCGGATGCAGACAACATCCTTCCCATTACCGACGAGGAATATTTTAAGGATGATATTGTAGGTATGTTCTGTGCATGGGTGAAAAAGGTGTATGGTCCGGATACATTGGAGGAAAATCTGGATTTCATAGCCAAAGCATTAGGAAACAAAGGCAATTCTAGCCGGGAAGTGATCCGTAATTATTTCCTGAAAGATTTCTTTAAGGATCATTGTAAGACCTATCAGAAGCGTCCGATCTACTGGCTTTTTGACAGTGGCAAGCAGAATGGATTTAAGGCTCTTGTTTACTTGCACCGTTACAATGCAGATACCATTGGAAATTTGCGTGTGGATTATCTCCATAGAATGCAGAGGATATATGAGTCTGAGATAAACCGGATGCAGGATATGATTGATAACAGTACCAATGCCCGTGAAGTAGCAGCTTCTACAAAGCGTAAAGACAAGCTTCAGAAACAATTGAAAGAGTGCCGGGAGTATGATGAGAAGATCGGACATCTGGCGTTAAGCCGGATTGAACTGGATCTGGATGACGGTGTGAAAGTAAATTATCGTAAAGTACAGACTGCAAGAGATGGCAAATTCTATGAAGTGCTGGCGGATTCTAAGAATATCATGGGAAAACAGCGTGAAAAATAATATGATGAGACAAGCGATACAAAGTGCGGAGCAATCCGTAGGCATTACAATGCTTAAGCCTGTTCAGTATAAAGGCAGCAGACAAGGAGAGATCGTATGACAATCGAAGAAATTCTGGCCGGGGAATCTAAGAATGTTGAGTTTAAGGTTCAGAGACCGAAAGATAGTGTGAAATATATGAAAACGGTCGTTGCTTTCTCCAATGGCGAGGGTGGACGCATCGTTTTTGGCGTTGACGATGTAACCCGCGAAGTAGTCGGCATCCCGAAAGATATTGTCTTTTCAGAGATTGACGCAATCACAGCGGCAATTTCTGATAGCTGTGAGCCGGTTGTCATTCCAGACGTTTATTTGCAGACCATTGATGATAAAACCATTATTATTGCAGAGATCAGTGCGGGAAAGCAGCGGCCCTATTATATCAAGTCTTTGGGAATCAAGGACGGTACCTATATCAGGGTCTCTGGTACATCTCGTCCTGCCGGGCGTGATTTAGCGGCAGAAATGTACTATGAGGATGAAGGCCGCTCCTATGATAAGGTGATTCGTAGAGATTTGACGGTAACGGATGAGGAAATCGAGGCGCTGTGCCGTCAGATGAAAGAAGTAGCTGTCGCCAATGCCAAATCTGAAGCGCAGAAAGAAGCAGTCAAAGATGTGACCAGGAATGTACTGCTCAGCTGGGGACTGCTGGCTGAAGCGGAGGACGGCAGTATCCACCCTACTAATGGATATGTCTTTTTGCTTGGGAAAGATGATTTTCTTTCCTATATTCAATGTGGAATGTTCAAAGGGAAAACCCGTGCCGTGTTTGTGGATAAACGTGAGTACGGCGGGCCGTTGTGGAAGCAGGTTGATGATGCGTTCCAATTTGTGCTGCGTAACATTCATCTTGGGGCTAAACTGGAAGGTATCTATCGTAAGGACATTTATGAGTTGCCGCCGGACAGTATCCGGGAGCTTATTATCAATGCCGTTATGAATTGCAGTTATTTGCAAAATTCGCATATTCAGGTTGCCATTTATGATGATCGGCTGGAAATCACCTCCCCTGGCGGTCTTATGCCCGGCGTGACGCTGGACAAGATGAAAGAGGGATATTCCAAGATCCGAAATCGTGCGCTTGCCCATGCGTTCTCCTATATGAATTTGATTGAGGCATGGGGCAGCGGAATTCCGAAGCTTATGGAATCCATGAGGGAATATGGTCTGCGTGAGCCGGAATTCCGTGATATGGAGATCGGATTCCGCATCAACCTTTATCGTAATACAGAGGATGCACTGGCGGATACTACCCAAGGTGCCGAAAATGCTACTCAAGGTGCCGGGAATACTACCCAAGCTGCTCAAGACACTACCCAAGTCACCCAAGGTACTACCCAAGTTAGGCTGACGGAAGAAGATAAGGCCGTATTGTCGGCAATCAAAGAGCAACACAATATCACTCAGAAAGAAATAGCAGCTAAATTAGGCTGGAAAGTTGACCGCGTGAAGTATTATCTCAACAAAATGAAGCGCCGGAATCTTGTTAAGCGCGTTGGAACAAGCCAAAAAGGGTACTGGGAGATTTTAATCGAGGATAACATATGGCAAAATTGAATTTAAAACAAATTATAGATCGTCTCAATATGGAATTTACCGGAGATACTCGGAAGCTGGTTTTCTGGTATGACGATAATGGAGAATTTGCAGAAGATATGAAGGATATAGAGCTGGAAAATGCCAGAGTCTACTATCTGGAACAGGATAATCAGTTTTATACAAAGTATTTTCTGGAACGGGTGGATACCACCACTAATTATCTGATTTATGCTCCATTTCCGAAACCGGATGTACGCGAGAACCATCTGGAGGACACACTGCTGTACTCCCGGCGTTTCTTTGCAGATCGTGCATCTTTGTTGTTGTTGGATTTGGGTATAGAGGAGAAGTATAAGCCGGTGATTGAAAAACATATTAAGTTTTTCAAACATAAAGATCGAACTCAAAGATTTTATGAGCTTGAAATAGAGAATTTTAATCAGGAAAATATCTTGGTTGGTCTTCTCAGTGCCGTCTGCCGAACCCGGACCTGCTCTTTTGAAGAAGTTGTCCGGGTGATGCTGACAGACGGGGATCTTGCAGACAATAAATTTCTGGAAGAAATGGGGAAATATGATCTTCTGGAAGATTTTTGGAAGCTCTGCGAGCAGTATTTTGGTTATATAGATGTGAAACCGACTCTGGAAAAACTGTTGGTGACGATGTTTGTTACTTATACCGGACGATATCTTCACGGAGAACTTCCCAAGACATGGAAGAGTTTTCAGTCTTATAAAGGTGGAACGATCATTGCGTTCCTGGACAGTATGATGAATAATGTCCTTTACAGGGACGCTTATGATCGCCTTTCCCTTCATGTGGAAACTGGGCTGAATGCCGAAACTGTTCTTCAGAGTTATGCCCCGGAAGAATTATTGGACTGTGACGCATTCCTGTGTGTGGATCAGATTCTGGTTAAGTGGCTGACAGAACGATTGCTGTCAGGAGATATCGGCGCCAAATTGGACCAGCTTTCTATACCGGATATCTGTGAGAAGCGGATGAAGATGCATTTTGGAAGAAGAACCGAAAATGAATATCGGGTGATCAGAAGCGCCTATGTGCTGGCGACGGCGGCAAATTATCAATGCCCGGATGACTTTGAAAAAATCATTGGACAATATCAGGAAAAAGACTGGATGATCGATCAGGAATATCGAAGATTCTACACGGCTTTTGACTCAATGGAAAACGAAGATGGATTTGAGACGCTAAAAAATATGGTGGAGAATATCTATACCAACCGGGTACTGGCTGTCCAGCTCCCTAAATGGAATATGGCGATTCATGAAGAAGATGCTTTTCTGACCTTACCGTTACAGCGCAATTTTTATAATAGATATATAAAAAACAGTAAAGAACGGACAGTGGTTATTATTTCTGATGCCATGCGTTACGAAGTGGGCAGGCAGTTATTTTTGCAGATGCAGGATGATCCGAAATGTATAGCTAAAATGGAAACAATGCTGGGAATCCTGCCATCCTATACAAGACTGGGAATGGCGGCACTGCTTCCTCACAGTACCCTTTCTATGAAAGATGATTATACAGTGCTGGTAGATGAGAGGAGCTGTGATAATCTGGTGGACCGTCAGACAATTCTTCAGATGTACCAGCCGGATGCGCTGTGTCTTCAGTTTGATGATATAAAGAATCGGAAGATAGCGGAACTTCGGGAGATCTTTACCGGCAGACAATTACTGTATGTGTATCATAATCAGATTGATGCCAGGGGAGACAAAGCGAATACAGAGGATGAAGTATTTGTAGCCTGTGAGGAGGCGGTCAGGGAAATCATGGAGTTTATTCATCGGATTTCCACCAGTGCTAATACATATCACTTTATTATTACTTCGGATCACGGCTTTCTGTATAAACGAGATAAGATTACAGAGAGTGAAAAGATCGGTGGCGTCAGTGGGAAAAATGCATTTATAAATCGACGTTTTATTGTTGCTGATTCAGCGGTAGTGGGAGATGGTATTGACTGTTTATCTTTAGGCAAAATTCTCGGAAATGAAGACGCAAAAGTGGTTTCTTTCCCGGTCAGCAGTCATGTATTTAAAGTATCAGGCGGAGGTCAGAATTATGTCCATGGCGGATCTTCACCGCAGGAAATGCTGATCCCTGTGCTGGATGTTAAGATGGAACGTGGTCATATGGAAACCAGACCGGTACAGATTGCGTTGGTATCTATGGTGCAGAAGATTACAAATTTGATCACTACGATGGATTTTATACAGTCTGATCCAGTCAGCGATATAATGAAAGAAGCAACGTATCGTATTTATTTCCTCTCAGAAGAAAACGAAAAAATTTCCAATGAGAATATTTTAGTTGCAGACAGCAGAGAAAGTGATCCATTGAAGCGAATATCACGGCTGCGGTTTACCTTTAAAAATAAAAAATATGATAAAGAGAAGAAATATTTTCTTGTAGTTTATGATGAGACTACCGGTCTTGAGGTCTTCCGCCATCCTGTAACCATGGATCTTGCTTTTGCGGATGACTATGGATTCGGGTTTTAAGTTTGGATGAGGAGGCGTTATTCATTGACAGATTTCATGGAAACTGAAGATAGGAGAGAGATCATCAAACAGAAATTACGCCAGAATTTTGACGGCAAGATTGTCCGCAAGGATCTGACCAAGAAAATCAAAGAAGGTGCAAATGTTCCGGTTTATGTACTGGAATTTTTGCTGGGACAGTACTGCAGTTCTGATGATTCGGAAATTATTGAGCAGGGTGTGGAAAATGTGAAACACATTCTGGCAGATAACTTTGTCCGTCCGGATGAAGCACAAAAAATCCTGTCTGTTCTCCGGCAAAGAGGAAGCTATACAGTAATTGATAAGATTACGGTAAGTTTGAATATCCGCTGTGATATGTATGAAGCGGAATTCTCTAACCTTGGTTTGAAGAATATTCCGATTAGCGAAGAATATCCGACGAAGTATGATCGGCTGCTCTGCGGCGGCATCTGGTGTATTGTGCAGTTGGATTATGAGACAGAAAATGAATTTGCTCCGGAAATTATTTCAGCTTCCGGGGATTACATCCAGTCCAAAAAGAAACGCCAGAAAGATGCAACGCCGATCAGTATCCGGAAACTGACTCCGATCCAGATGCCTCATGTAGATATAGAAGAATTGAAGCAGGGGAGAAAAGCATTTACCAAAGAAGAGTGGATGGATGTGATGCTCCGTTCCATTGGTATGGAGCCGGATACCTTGATAGAGCGGGAAAAGTGGCTGCTTCTTGCCCGTATGCTTCCACTTGTGGAGAATAATTTTAATCTTTGCGAACTGGGACCGAGAAGTACCGGAAAATCCCATCTCTATAAGGAAATCTCTCCGAACAGTATTCTGGTATCTGGAGGACAAACTACAGTTGCCAATCTGTTTTATAACATGGGAAGAAAAACAGTGGGCCTTGTGGGACTTTGGGACTGTGTGGCATTTGACGAAGTGGCTGGTATCCACTTCAAGGATAAAGATGGCATCCAGATTATGAAAGACTATATGGCTTCCGGCTCTTTTGCCCGTGGAAAGGAAGAAAAGGCAGCTTCCGCGTCTATGGTTTTCGTGGGAAATATTAATCAGAGTGTGGATGTGCTTTTGAAAACTTCCAGTCTGTTTGATCCATTCCCGCCAGAAATGGGAACAGATACGGCCTTCCTTGACCGTATCCATTGTTATATCCCCGGATGGGAGATCCCTAAATTTCGTCCGGAACACTTTACGGATGATTATGGATTTATCACAGATTATTTGGCAGAATTTTTGCGAGAACTGCGAAAAGAGCAGTATGGCGATGCACTGGACAAGTATTTCCGCTTAGGAAAGAATTTAAATCAGCGTGACACTATTGCCGTTCGCAAGATGGTAGGAGGTTTTGTAAAGTTACTTTATCCGGACGGGGAATTTAAAAAAGAACAGTTGGAAGAAATTCTTCAGATTTCTTTGGAAATGCGCCGCCGTGTTAAGGAACAGTTAAAGAAACTGGGTGGTATGGAATTCTATGATGTGAATTTTTCCTACATAGATAACGAAACCTTTGAAGAGCATTACGTCTCTGTACCGGAGCAGGGAGGTGGAAAGCTTATTCCAGAGGGAATGTGTAATCCGGGACAGGTTTATACCGTATCGCGTGGAAAAACAGGAATGATTGGCGTTTTCCGGCTGGAATCACAAATGCTTCCCGGAAACGGAAAATTCGATCGAACCGGTCTTGGCAGCGACCGGGATGCAAAGGAAGCAACGGATACAGCCTTCAAATATCTGAAAGCCAATGGCAGCCGGATCAGCGGTACACTTAGTACAACTACGAAGGATTATATTATCAATTATCAGGATTTGCAGGGGATTGGAATGACCAGCAAACTGGCACTTCCAACATTGATTGCTCTGTGTTCTATTGCACTAGGAAAACCTACAGTCAGTACATTGGCTGTTTTAGGAGAGATCAGTATCAGTGGAACCATGATTAAAGTAGATGATCTTGCAAATGTGTTGCAAGTGTGTCTAGATAGTGGAGCAAAAAAAATCTTACTTCCAATTACTTCTGCCGGAGATTTGGGAAGTGTTCCAGCGGAACTGATGGGAAGTTTTAATATTATCTTTTATAATAGTGCGGAAGATGCAGCGTTTAAGGCACTGGGGGTAGAATAGGGAGAGATTAATATGTTAAATTACGAGCGAGGATCAGAATGGAGACGGTGGGATTTACATATTCATACACCGGGGACGCTGAAAAATGATCAGTATGAGGGTAAGACAATAGAAGAAAAGTGGGACAATTTCTATGACACTATTACTCATTATATTGGCGATGGTACAGATCCACTTAGGACGATTGAAGTAATTGGAATTACGGACTATCTGTCAATAGATAATTACAACAAGGTAATGTCGGATGGAAGGCTCCCTGACTCAATAAAGCTTGTTTTACCAAATGTTGAATTGCGGATGGTACCTTTAGCTAAAACAGCTCCTGTGAATATCCATTGTATTTTCGATCCTGGTTATGCCGATGATTTGGAAAGTAGATTTTTTAGCAAACTTAAGTTTTCTTTTTACAACAGTTCATATAGTGCTTCACATAGTGAATTGATACGATTGGGAAGGGATTATAAAAACGATAAAGAGCTCACTGATGCTCAGGCATATGCTACAGGGATTAATCAGTTCGTTTTAGAATTCTCATCCTTGAAGAAAATTTTCGATGAAGATCAGGATCTGAGAGAGCATTGTATTATTGTTGTATCTAATAGTAGTGGAGATGGTGTTTCTGGTGTTGTTGAACATTCAGCATATTTCCAGGGCGATATTTCTCAGATGGATGCAACAAGAGGGGCTATTTATCAATTTGCAGATATGATTTTTTCTGCAAAAGCTTCAGATATTAAATACTTTCTTGGTAACGCAGCAGATGATTGTAACACAGTGATACGAAAATGTGGTTCATTAAAACCGTGTATTCATGGATCGGATGCTCATTCCTATGAAAAGCTTTTTGAACCAAATAATAAACGATATTGTTGGATAAAGGCAGATCCGACTTTTAATGGGTTTAGACAGGTTCTTTATGAGCCGCAAGATAGAGTGAGAATTTCTCCAATAAAACCTGAGACAAAACCAGATTATCAAGTGATTGACAGGGTGGAAATTTTAGATAAGGAGTTTGCGCCTGCTCCAATCTATTTTAATGACAGATTAACTTGTATTATTGGTGGTAAATCAACAGGAAAGTCGTTGCTTTTACACAATATAGCATCGGTAATTGATCCAAATCAAGTTTCTGAAAAAATTGACATCACAAAGAATAGTAATAAGACAATAACAGACGTGAAAGTTTATTGGAAGGACGGAGCAATCAGTCAAAGGAACTCACATTCACAAGAGCATAAAATTGTATATATTCCGCAGACTTATTTGAACCGACTTTCAGATGAGCATGAGGAATTAACTGAAATAGATGAAATCATTCACGATATTGTAATGCTCAATTTAGATGCAAAGAACTCATATGATGAGCTAAATCAGAGCCTTGGAGAACTTAAATCAGAAATAGATAGAACAATTTATACCTTGATTCAACAGTATACAGATTGGCAAACACGGGTGAAATCACTTGCTGAAATTGGAACAAAAGTGGGTATTGAAAAGGAAATAAAGAAACTAAAAGATGAAAAGGAGAAGTTGTCAAAAGAACTATCCTTATCTGAAGAGGACATAAGTGCGTATGACGAAGCAATTAAGGCAATAGCTTCATTAGATAGCAGTATACAGTCTCTAGAAAAGTATATGGGAACTATACAGGGAATCCAATCATTAGTAACACTTGTGGACGGAGATTACGATCTGTCGGATGATTTGTTACTAAAAATAAAAATTTCTGGAGAGAGAGCTGTACAAGCGGCGGATGAGGTATGGCACAATGACCAAAAGATTTTACTTGATGATTTACAGAAAGAATTGAAGGAAATAAAAGACAAACGAGTTGAAAAAGAGGCGATTGCGAACCCACTTTCAGTTAAGATTTCCGAAAATGAAGCTATAAAGAAATTGTCTGAAGCTGTTCAGAAAGAGGAAGAGAAATTAGCTAAATTTGTTGAAGTTGAGATACAGACAAAGAGAACTGAAGAAAAATACAATGAGTGTTTACAGCAACTTACAGCGAGATTCATGAAATATCGAGAGCTTCATCAAGCATATGCTGTTGCTATTAATGAGAATACTGCTTTAGCGACTGAGGATTTGGAATTTTCCGCAGAAGCTCCTTTCCGTAGAGAAGCATTTACTCAGGAAATTCAGTCTTGCTTTGATCGTCGTACTTCATTTAGAAGTTACATAGATTTAGAAAAATATGATGATTCCTGGGTTACAGCAGACAATGTATCTAAACTGATAAATGCGATTGTAGATGGGACTATACACCTTACTAGGAACAAAAAACCAGAAAGTGTTTTACGGGAATTATTAGGAGATTGGTATAACTCCACCTATAAGGTCAGCATGGATGGAGATTTAATTGACGAAATGTCTCCAGGTAAAAAGGCTCTAGTATTACTTAAAATGTTGATAAGTCTTGCAGAGAGCACATGTCCTATTCTTGTTGATCAGCCAGAAGATGATTTGGATAATCGCTCTATCTTTGATGAACTTATACCATTTATTAAAAAGAAAAAGATTATGCGGCAAATTATTGTGGTTACACATAATGCCAATGTGGTTTTGGGGGCGGATTCTGATGAGGTAATAGTAGCTAATCAAGATGGGAAAAATTCTCCAAATAGGGAATTTCGTTTTGAGTATCGTTCCGGTTCAATAGAGGATGATTTGCCTGAAGAAGCTGGAAGAATAGATACACTTGGGAAACAAGGAATTCAGCAACAGATATGTGATATTTTGGAAGGTGGAAAGTCTGCATTTGACTTGCGTAAACATAAATATCGAATATAATCTTTATAACTCAAACTTCGCACATAGATTTTGCCTATGCACCTTGAAAATTCAATATCTGGCAGGTATTCGATTATCAAAGTTCACCCTTTGCCCTATGCCGCCT
>QWCV01001942.1_pt1 | contig 18235 bp, 13 predicted proteins | sample 1972621 | NCBI WGS metagenome assembly QWCV01 (sample SAMN09866699, study PRJNA288562) | Human gut metagenome isolate pre2_stool, whole genome shotgun sequencing... | isolation source: gut | host: Homo sapiens | place: USA: California
GCGGAGCGTTTATCTCAGTCGGAGAATGGACTCCCACTGAGACAAATTTGCTATTACTCACCACCTGAAGAGGTGGGAGTCTTCTCGACTGAGATAAAACACAGAATAATTTCGGTTCTTTCTTTGCAAATAAGCCAATGCATATAGTTTTCCCCATACACATCGGCTTATTTCACACATCAGGCGAATCTCTCGATCCTGCCTTTTACTTCATATTCAACTATTTCCGCAGCTGTGCCAGGCGCTCCTGTACCTGTGCCATCATCTGGCGGTATTTCTCCAGCTTCTCACGCTCTTCGGCAATCTTTGCCTCCGGTGCGCGGCTGACGAACTTTTCATTACTTAACATGCCCTCGGAACGGGCAAGCTCTTTTTTCAGCTTCTCCTCTTCCTTGGTCAGACGCTCGATCTCCTTGTCCAGATCCACCAGCTCTGCAAACGGCATATAGATGGTTGCCTTTGCAGTCACAGCCGATACGGCATCGTCTGCGATTCCGCTCTTGTCCTTCTGAAGGACAACCTCGCTCGCATAGCCAAGAGTTGCGAAGAAGACACGGCTGTGCTCGAAGATGGCCAGAACTTCCGGATCCTCGGATACAACGTATACTTTTGCCTTCTTGCTCGGCGGTACGTTCATGGATGTGCGGACGCCGCGGATCGCGCGGACTGCATCCTTGATCGTCTCTACAGCTTTCTCCTCGTCTGCGAAATTCCACTCATACTTGTACTCCGGCCAGGAAGAAATCATGATGGACGGTTCCTCATCCTGCAGGTTGCAGAAGATTTCCTCGGTGATGAACGGCATATATGGATGCAGCAGTTTCAAGGACTGGATCAGAACCGTTTTCAGGGTCCAGAGTGCAGCGGCCTTGGTGGTATCTTCCTCGGACCAGAGTCTCGGTTTTACCATCTCGATGTACCAGTCGCAGAACTCCTCCCAGATGAAATCGTAAACCTTCTGGAGGGCGATTCCCAGCTCGTACTTATCCATGTTCTCGGTAACATCTTTTGCCAGCGTGTTGACCTTGGAGAGGATCCAGCGGTCAGCCATCTGCAGGTCAGAAAGCTTCACATCCGTTACCGGCGCTTTCTCAATGTTCATCATGATGAAACGGGATGCATTCCATACCTTGTTTGCAAAGTTACGACTTGCCTCCACACGCTCCCAATAGAAACGCATATCGTTGCCCGGTGCGTTACCGGTCATCAGTGTCATACGAAGTGCATCGGCGCCGTACTTGTCGATAACCTCGAGCGGATCGATACCATTTCCAAGGGATTTACTCATCTTGCGTCCCTGGGAGTCGCGTACCAGACCGTGGATCAGGACGGTGTGGAACGGCTCTTTGCCCGTCTGCTCCAGACCAGAGAATACCATACGGATAACCCAGAAGAAAATGATATCATATCCGGTTACCAGCACGTCGGTCGGATAGAAATATTCATATTCCGGTGTATCCTTCGGCCAGCCGAGCGTGGAGAACGGCCACAGGGCGGAGGAGAACCAGGTATCCAGCGTATCCTCATCCTGATGCAGGTGGGTGCCGCCGCATTTCGGGCATACCGCCGGTGCACACTTGGCAACGGTCATCTCGCCGCAGTCATCACAATAATAAGCCGGAATCCGGTGTCCCCACCAGAGCTGACGGGAAATGCACCAGTCACGGATGCCCTCAAGCCAGTGCAGATAGGTCTTTCCGAAGCTCTCCGGAACGAATTTAAGTCTGCCGGATTTAAGTGCCTCTACCGCCGGTTTCGCCATCTCTTCCATCTTGACAAACCACTGCGGTTTTACCATCGGCTCTACGGTTGTGCCGCAGCGGTCGTGGGTACCTACGTTGTGGGAATGCGGAACGACTTTGACTAAAAGTCCCATTTCCTTCAGATCCTCTACCATGGCTTTTCTCGCCTCGTAGCGGTCCATGCCCTGATATTTGCCCGGTACGCTGATGGTTGCATCGTCATTCATGATGCAGATCTCTTCCAGGTTGTGGCGTTTTCCTACTTCAAAGTCGTTCGGGTCATGTGCCGGTGTGATCTTTACGCAACCGGTACCGAACTCTTTATCTACATACTCATCCGCGATGACCGGAATCTCTCGGTCGGTCAGAGGCAGTTTTAACATCTTGCCTACGATATCCTTGTAGCGCTCATCCTCTGGATTGACAGCTACCGCAGTATCGCCTAACAGCGTCTCCGGACGGGTGGTTGCGATCTCGACGAAACGTCCCTCTTCGCCGACGATCGGGTAATTGATGTGCCAGAAAAAGCCGTCCTGCTCCTCATGCTCTACCTCGGCATCCGAAATGGAAGTCTGGCAGACCGGGCACCAGTTGATGATACGGGATCCCTTGTAAATATAACCTTTTTCATACAGTCTGGTAAATACTTCCAGAACCGCCTCGGAACAGCCCTCATCCATCGTGAAACGCTCGCGGTCCCAGTCAGCGGAGGAACCCAGCTTGTGAAGCTGTTTTACGATACGGCTGCCGTACTCTTCTTTCCACTCCCATGCTTTCTCCAGGAAGCCCTCACGACCCAGATCATGCTTGTCAATGCCCTGCTCTTTCAGCTTATTGATAACCTTAACCTCCGTTGCGATCGCCGCATGGTCGGTACCCGGCTGCCACAGTGCCTCATAGCCCTGCATTCTCTTGTAACGGATCAGGATATCCTGCATGGTGTTATCCAGCGCATGTCCCATATGAAGCTGTCCGGTAATATTTGGCGGCGGCATCACAATCGTGAACGGCTTCTTGCCGTTTCTGCGTCCGCGCTCTGCATCGGCGTGGAAATATTTGCTGTCCAGCCATTTCTGATACAGGCGATCTTCAATATCCGCCGGATTATATGTCTTTTCCAGTTCTTTCATTGATCGATTCTCCTTTTGTGTTTTAACTCATCAAATGCTTTTTATCCTCGCATTCTATCATGAACCGCATCTTGTTTACCTTCATTTTGTGTAATTTCCGATGCAGTTTCTTACATCTGTTTCCGGACAATCTTGTACTCATCATCCGTCTGGTAGTACGGGCAAACAAAACGCTGGTTGCTTAAAAATGCCGCCATCTCGTCCTCATCCAGATCTGCCTCGCACAGATAATACCCATAATCATCGTCATAGACATAATTGCCGCACGTATCACAGCTTGTCAGTGGACCCTGTTTTTTCATCTGTTTTGTCCTTTCCGAAGCGCGTTTCCTATGAAAAAGAATGTGCCTTTTGTGTAATAGGGAATTCCAAGGAATTTCCCATTACATGAAAAAAGCCCCTTGCAGACATATCATCTGCAAAGGGCGTCATATACGCGGTACCACCTTAATTCAATCAGGATTTCCGTCTGCCGGTGTTTTCTTTGCACACATCCAGACTTTACCCCAATCCTCTTGATTCTATAACGGGAACTCCCGGGATCTCTTATCCACCACTCTCTTTCACAGCATTCCTAAGTCATAGCAGAACGCGGTTTTTCAGAAATCCGGCTCCGAAGCTACCTTCCACATCCGTTTCCCGGAACCGTCTCTCAACCTGCGCGGTTCTCTCTGTCAGGGCTTCTATGTGTACTCCTCTTCTTCACTGCCTTTCATTTTTCAGTTCCTTGTTATCATAGAGGTTTTTCAGGAAAATGTCAAGGTTTTCGGCACAGGTTGGTAAATTCTGATATATGCCCTGGCTCTTCCCACTTTAAAGACGCCCAGCTGTAACAGCTGCACAGCTCCTACTTCGGCAGCGTATCCTTATACTGTTGATACGTCCCATCCGTCACCAGCTTTGCGTATGCATCATATGCCTCCTGCAGATTCTCATACTTTTTATCATTCGAAAGATATTCCGTATACTGTTTTGGAGTTAGATGATCGGCGATTGCTACATAGTTACCAGCTGTATTCTTTCGAATAGCGGTAGTTGTTTCTGAAATATAAAACCTTCCATCTGCTGTACTGATAATAACCGGTATCTTCTTTCCTGCACCAACCGAATCTGACGATATATCTACAGATGTCCAGAATAAATATCGCTTCGACTTATCTTTCGCATCTCCCAGATAGGCCCAGGTTCCCTTTTTTAACAGGCTGTCCTCCTCAATCTTTGCCTGTATCTTTGGAAGCATATTGGATTTTGTACAGTTGGAATCAATTTCAAAATTGCTGTTATTACTCAGCATTTCCAATACGCCGCTGTTATTCAGGGGCGCATGCATATCACAATTGATATTAAACGTATATTTCTGTTCCGAACCGCCTGTACCATTTCCACCTTTCCAGTTAAAAAGCGCTCCCGAATTCGGCTGATAGGAAACTTCACACTCCCCACCCGGAACCGGATAACCAATCCAGTTGGCCGTATCACCCTGATCATTATAATGCATCACTCCACCTATCGTCACCGGATCATGCGACTGCCATTTTGCTTTTTTCTGCTTCAGCTTTACAACCTTCACTTCATTCTCTGTATCCTCAATCATGACCGCTGCCATCACCTCTGCATAGGCAGAACGGACATTGGCAAGATCCGTGGCCTCCCGGCTGGCCTCCAGCTGCCTGGTGAAAATAGGAATAGAAATTGCAGCTAAAATGGCAACAATCGCAACGACTACCAAAAGCTCCGCCAGCGTAAAGCCCTTTTTCCTATTCTGTATATGAATTTCCATTCTTATCACCCACCTGTCACCTTTATCCCTTTTTTGTCTTATTCTATCACATGATTCTAAAAAATTCACGCAAAACGTTTTTCATCTGACGCACATTCCCATAAATCGAAAGAAGAGGCCTCCGCCTGCGGTTTTCACCGCAAAGCATCCGCCTCTTCCCCATTTCGTTGCTGTAATCAAATTCCTGCCGTCAATTAAAACAGCGGAACAACCGCTCCATCATACTTCGTCTCGATGAACTCTTTGATATCATCGCTTGTCAGGACTTCCATCAGAGCTTTTGTCTTGTCGCTCTCCTCGTCACCTTCACGGACTGCTACGACATTTCCGTATGTCTGGGCTGCCAGAGAATCAGAAGCCTCTACTGCCAGAGCATCGGTTACCTTTAAACCAGCCTCGATTGCGTAGTTGCCGTTGATAACTGCAATATCAGCATCCTGTAAGGAACGCGGAAGCTGTGCTGCCTCAAGCTCTACGATATCCAGGTTCTTCGGGTTCTCTGTAATATCATTGATAGTTGCGGTCAGACCTGCATCCTCTTTCAGTGTCAGAAGACCCTGATCCTGAAGAAGCAGAAGTGCTCTTGCCTCGTTGGTTACATCGTTTGGCACCAGAACCTCTGCGCCGTCAGCCAGCTCATCTAAAGAATCGCTCTTGCCTGCGTAGATGCCGAATGGCTCATAATGAATTGCACCTGCACTTACCAGGTGAGTGCCATTCTCCTCATTAAAGGTATCGAGATATGGTTTGTGCTGGAAGTAGTTTGCATCCAGATCGCCGGACTCCAGTGCGTTGTTCGGCTGTACATAATCAGTATACTCTACGATCTCCAGATCGTAGCCCTTGTCTGCCAGAAGGTCTCTTGCAGCTTCCAGGATCTCAGCGTGCGGTGCCGGGCTTGCGCCTACTACCAGCTTCTCCAGATCGCCGTCTGCCTCTTTAGCCTCTGCGGTGCTCTCCTCTGATGTCTCTGCAGCGGTCTCAGCAGTTGTCTCATTCGAGCTGGAAGAGCAGCCTGCTAAGGATGCAGCTGCCAGCAGTGCCAGGAATGTGGTTCCTAAGAATGATTTTTTCATAGTGATTTCCTCCTCTTTGTGTGTTTAAATTGTAACTGTTCAGTACCTTCACAGTCACACGCAAAAATCCATTAAAAATTGCCTACGGCAATGGGATTTTTGCCTGCTGGTCCATGTTTTCGTATGGTCAGCGCAGTAAATGCGCAGACCTACTGAACAGTTACTTTAAATTTATATTTCAGAAATGTCCTGCATCTTCCACAGACGATAGGCTGCATTTCATTTCTGTAAATATCTTATTAACGGATTCTCTTATCACTTCTTCTCGAACTCCGCGTAAAGATCTCCTGAATCAGCTGTGCGATAATAACCAGAATCACAACGGTAACCAGCATCATATCTGCCTGATAACGGTGGTATCCATATCGGATCGCCACATCGCCCAGACCGCCGGCACCGACACAGCCTGCCATCGCGGAATATCCGAGGATTGTCGTGATCGAAATCGCCGCGCCGACTAACAGGGACGGCTTGGACTCCGGAAGCAGCACCTTGAAAATAATCTGCCAGGTTGAAGCGCCCATTGATTTTGCTGCTTCAATCACGCCGGCATCAATTTCCTTTAATGATGCCTCTACCATACGGCTGATGTACGGGAACGCCGCGATTACCAGCGGTACAACTGCCGCATTTGCTCCGATCGTCTTTCCCACGATCGCGCGGGTCAGCGGCATTACCATCGCTAACAGGATGATAAACGGCACCGAACGGAGCAGGTTGACAATCACGCCCGCCACTTTGTTGAACAGCGGCACCGGACGGATGCCGTCTTTATCGGTTACAACCAGCGCCACGCCGAGCGGGATGCCGATCAAATAAGAAATCAGGGAAGAAAGACCTACCATATATAAGGTTCTCCAGGTCTCTTTTACCAGCATACTGACTGTCTTCGCATCAAATACCATCTTAGCGCACCTCCTCATAGGTCACACCGACCGTTTTTAAATAATTGCAGATACGCCCTGCATCTACCTCGTCCTCCGGGAGCTGCAGAAGCATCTGTCCCATCGCCTTGCCCCCAATATCGTGGGTATCCGCGAGAAGGATATTGACCGGAACCTTGCAGGCTAATACCATATTAGAAATAATTGGCTCCGAAGATTCCCGTCCATTGAAAATAACGCGGATCTGGCGCGCTCTGGCAAAGCTTGTCTTCTGCCCTGCCGTCTCTCCTAAAATCAGCTGCCGCCCAATCTCCGACTTCGGACCAGAGAAAATCTCTGATACCTTGCCAGACTCTGCAATGTGGCTGTGGTCGATGATCGCCACACGATCACAGATAGACTCAATAACTGCCATCTCATGGGTAATCACGATTACAGTAATACCGAGTTCGCGGTTAATCTTCTTAAGAAGCTCCAAAATCGATTTCGTCGTGTTCGGGTCGAGCGCACTCGTCGCCTCATCGCAAAGCAGCACCTTCGGGTTCGTGGACATCGCGCGTGCAATCGCCACTCGCTGTTTCTGTCCGCCGGAGAGCTGTGCCGGATATGCCTTCATCCGTTCTTCCAGACCGACTAATTTTAAAAGCTCAGCCGCCCGTTTCTTCGCCTCTGCTTTCGGGACACCGGCAATCTCCATCGGAAAGCACACATTCTGGAGTACATTTCTCTGTGCCAGAAGATTGAACTGCTGGAAAATCATCCCCATCGACTGTCTGGCTTTCCGAATCTCCGCCTCCTTCATCATCGACAGGTTCTGTCCCTCAAAAATAACCCGTCCCGCCGTCGGTGTCTCCAGATAATTGATACACCGGACCAGCGTACTCTTTCCTGCACCTGACAGACCGATAATTCCAAAAATCTCGCCCTTCAGGATTTCCAGGTTAATATCATCTAACGCGGTCACCGTTCCGTTCGTTGTCTGGAATTGCTTTCCCAGTCCTTCCAGGCAGATGATCGTTTCCTTTCTCTGCTCCATGGTCTTTTCCCCTCTCTTTTTCCGAATATACAGCATTGATACCCTGTCGCATAAAAGATGCCACTACTGTTTTCTGTCACAGGAAGCAGTTAGTGCCTTTTTGTGTCATAAGGAATTCCAAGGAATTTCCTATGACACAAAAAAGCCGCGAATCCAGTACGGATCGCGGCTTCCTATGCTATACTTACAGGTCTATCCGACCAGCCCGTTCCGTCTTTCATACACACAAATATGACAGCACATCATACACATGCCGTTCATCATCATATTCATCTGCATGGCTTTACTCTGACGCATCGGACCTGTCCCCTTTCAGCTTATATTCCCTTATTCCTGATAGGAATTATTTGTTTATGAAGATACACCCATTTTCCGGGTTTGTCAAGTGTTTCCTAAATTTTTAAGAGCTATTTTTTAGAGCTATTTCACTCCTGCTCCGGTTTTTGCACAGCTTCTCTTCTTTTTGATGTCTGGAGTTCCCGTGCTTCTGCACGGCTGCGGCGCAAATTTTCTCCTGGCATCTCCTGTTTCCGGCTGCGCCCTTTCTCACGCTCGCGGATGCGATCCGGCGTGCGGCTCTCAATGATATAGCGCGGGCGGTGCTTCGACTCCAGATAAATCTTTCCGACATACTCTCCGACGATTCCGACCGAGAGAAGAAGCAGTCCGCCGATAAACCAGAGCGATACCATCATGCTCGCCCAGCCGGTGATCGTATTGCCCCGGAAGAAATCAACCACCGCCCAGATAAGGAATCCAATACTGACAAAAAATGCCGCAATTCCCATGAACGTAATCATCCGGATCGGCTTTGTGCTCAGCGAAGTGATGCCCTCGATCGCAAAAGCCAGCATCTTTTTCAGCGGATATTTGCTCTCCCCTGCTGCCCGCTCTTTACGGTCATAATATACCACATCGGACGGATAGCCGATCATCGGGACAATCCCTCGCAGAAACAGATTGACCTCCGAAAATTCCGCCAGCCCTTCCAGTGCCCTCCGGCTCATTAGGCGGTAATCCGCATGATTATACACGGTGTTCGCTCCCAGCGCATTCATAACCTTATAAAATCCCAGCGCAGTTGTACGCTTAAAAAATGTATCCGTCGCCCTGTGGCGGCGCACACCGTACACGATGTCACAGCCAGCCATATACCGCTCGATCATCGCGTCGCATGCGTCCACATCATCCTGCAGATCGGCATCCATCGAGATCGCCGCGTCACACCGCCGTCTCGCCGCCTCAAAAAGCCCGGCTAAAAGCGCGTTCTGATGGCCGCGGTTGCGGCTCAGCTTCACACCTGCAAACCGCTCGTCCTTCTCATGGAGTTCCTCGATCAGCTTCCATGTTCTATCCTTCGAACCGTCGTCTACCATCAGCACCCGGCTTCCCGGATGAATCCGGCGGCTGCGGGTTAAATCATCTAATTTTTTACCTAAAAATTCTGCCGTCAATGGCAGAACTTCCTCTTCGTTGTAGCAAGGCACCACGATATAGATAACCGGTGCATTTCTCATACTGTCATCTCCTGCCCGGGTCACTGTCCCTTCTATGCAGACAAGTCCCCTCGTATTTTCAAAAGCAGGTTTCCAGATACAGGTATCTTGCCAGAATCCCCCTGCAGCTGAAATCTGCTTTTTCCGTATTTTCCTATTATATAGGAACTACATTAAAAAGAAAAGTAAATTTTTGACACATCCACCCGATTCCGGTATAATAGAATGGATATTTTTATCACTTTACTATTACTCGCCACCTAAAGAGGTAGGCGTCTTCTCGACTGAGAAAAAAATCAAAAAAAGCCATCTATCAGGAGGTATTCATATGTCAAAAACCGAAAAAGCAAAGGTATATTTTACAGATTTCCACACCATTGCATTTGGCGACGGTCTCCCTACCAAATTAAAAAAACTGATCCGTAAAGCCGGGATCGATTCCATCGATATGGATGGTAAATTTGTCGCTATCAAGATGCACTTTGGTGAACTTGGAAATATCAGTTATCTGCGTCCGAATTATGCCAAAGCCGTTGTTGATGTCATCAAAGAGCTGGGCGGCAAACCATTTTTAACAGACTGCAATACGATGTATCCAGGCAGCCGCAAGAATGCGCTCGAGCACCTGGAATGCGCCTGGGAAAACGGATTTACCCCGTTGACTGTTGGATGTCCAATCATCATCGGTGATGGATTAAAAGGCACCGATGACATCGCTGTTCCGGTGGCCGGAGGCGAATACATCAAAGAAGCTAAGATCGGCCGCGCCGTCATGGACGCTGATGTCTTTATCAGCCTGACCCATTTCAAGGGACATGAGACGACCGGCTTCGGCGGCACGATCAAAAATATCGGCATGGGCTGCGGTTCTCGCGCCGGTAAGACCGATCAGCACAGCAGTGGAAAACCGCACGTCAAGGAAAAGCTCTGCCGGGGCTGCCGCCGCTGTCAGAAGGAATGTGCCAACGGCGGTCTCGTTTTCGATGAAGCCTCCAGAAAAATGCACGTGGATGCTGAGCACTGCGTCGGCTGCGGACGGTGTCTCGGCGCCTGCAATTTTGACGCAATCGAATTTGACAACAACGCAGCCAACGAGCTGTTAAACTGCCGTATGGCGGAATACACAAAAGCCGTTGTGGATGGACGTCCAAACTTCCATATTTCCCTGGTCGTTGACGTCTCCCCGAACTGCGACTGCCACGGTGAAAATGACGTACCGATCCTTCCAAATCTTGGTATGTTTGCTTCTTTCGATCCGCTGGCACTCGATCAGGCCTGTGTGGACGCCTGTCTGGCCGCTGCTCCGATGCCGGGCAGCCAGCTTGCAAAACATCTTGCTGATCCGGATTTCCACGATCACCATGACCATTTCACAAATTCCACACCAGAATCTGAGTGGAAAAGCTGCCTGGCACACGCGGAGAAGATCGGTCTGGGAAGCCGGGAGTATGAATTGATCACACTATAATAACATCAACCCCATCTGCCAGCTGTGCCGCCGGTCTTTTTGCGGCCGCAGAGCTGTGAAAAACGGAGCCGCCCCGGTCTTTTCTGCCGGTCGGCTCCGTTTTATGCTCTTCTTTATTTCTGAATCCAGACACCATTCGCATCGACTCTATATCCGTCCGGTGTCGTTCCATTGACAAACAATGCTCCGTCAGCACCCACATAATACCAGTATCCATTCGTCTGAATCCAGCGGCTCTTCGCCATAGCCCCGCTTTCGGTATAATAATGCCAGGAGCCGTTTACCATCTGCCAGTCACGCGCCATCCACGCATCTGCATGGAAATAGTATGTCTCCCCCTTGATCAGGAGACTCTCATTTGCCGCGTAGGTTCCGTTTGCTTTCAGGTATTTCCATTCATTTCCAAACTGCTGCCACGCACCGTCGCCCTGAGCAGCTGTATTGCCAGCTCCAGAGCTACCCGGTCCACCCTGGCTGCCGGAAGATGAGGTATTTGTACTGGTCGTATTGCCGGACGGCTTGCTGGAATTTGACGTACTGTTATCCGCCGCATCCGATACCGAGGTGTTCGTGCCAGCCGGTGTGCCGGATGCGCTTCCCGCCACCGCAAAACCATAGTCCAGCAGCTTCTTCGTATCGTCATAATGAGTCTGCGAACTCTTTAAAATAACTGCAATCAGGCGCACGCCATTCCGCTCTGCACACGTTACCAGCGTGTTGCCTGCCAGGGAGGTATAACCGGTCTTTCCGCCTATGATTCCCTCATAATACTGGGAATTTGCTGGATTGAGCATCTTATGTCCCATCGTAAGCGTCCGCACCGTCGGCACGCTGGCAGTCGCCGGGAAATCGTAATGCAGGGTCGATGCAACCTGACGCACCGTCGCATTATTGAATGCAGCATTTGCAATCAGCGCCATATCATGTGCGGTTGTAAAATGGTTCGCATTATTCAGACCGTTCGGGTTTGCAAAATGCGTATGCGTGCATCCTAAGGACGCTGCCTTCTCATTCATCTTATCCGCAAACGCGCTGACACTGCCGGACACATGCTCCGCCAGTCCGTTTGCCACCTCATTTGCCGATTTTAAAAGCAGACCATAGAGACAGTCCTTAACCGTAAAGGTATCACCCGCCTTGACCTGCAACGTCACCGCGCCCGATTCCAGATTCGAAACTGCCGTCTGGGAAAAGGTTACCGTATCACTCAGATTACAGTTTTCCGCTACCAGAAGCGCCGTCATCAGCTTCGTGATGCTGGCTGGATAATACTGCGTATCCGCATTCTTGGAAAACAGGAACTGGTTGTGCGTCGCATCATAGAGCACTGCGCCCTGCGCTGCCACCGTCGGCTGAGCTGCATTCTGTAAAGTAACCGTTGCTCCCGAAGGAACTGCGCCGGAGACCGTGCCTCCTGCCGCCTGTCCCGGACCGGTCGCCCCGTCTGTCGCAGCAAATGCCGTCCATGACACAGACATCATAAGTGCCATTCCCAGGCAGAGGGAACGCACGGATTTTTTCCATTTATTCATCGTATATTGTCCTTCCTGTATGTATTTTCGCTTTTCTCCTACCCGCCAGCTCCCGCAAACGTAAAGTTACGTTCACTCATTGCGCGGACTTTAACGGATTTTGCCAGTGCTGCGCAGGTACAAATCATGCAAATCTGTCTTACATTTTACTTCATTTTAAGCGACAATACAAGTTGAAAGGAAAATTTGAAATTATTACAGATACTTCTTCCGCAGATCTGCCCCACTCTCTGCCGACAGATACGACGGTGCCACATCAAAGACGGTCTTGCAGCCCTTCTGGCCTTCCTGGTTCATCTTGTATGCCGCGCGTGCGTATGCCACGATGATGGAGGAAGTAAATTCCGGGTTGGAATCCAGCTTTAAGCTGTACTCGATGATATGGTGGTTCTCTTTGTTCCAGCCGGTCTTGCCGCTGCGGAGTACGAAACCACCGTGCGGGAGACGGTTGTGATCGCGTTTCAGTTCTTCTTCGGTGATGAAATGAACCGTTGTGTCATAATCAGAAAAGTAGTTCGGCATGGTCTTGATCTCATTCTCGATCTTTGCCTGATCCGCGCCCTCTTCTGCCACAACAAAGCACTCTCTGATGTGTTTTTCGCGGGTGGTCAGCTCTGGGCTGCTGCCGCTTCTGACTGCCTCCAGTGCACTCTCAACTGGGATTGTGTACTGTCTGGCATCCTTGACGCCCTCGATCCGGCGGATCGCATCGGAATGTCCCTGGCTGACGCCCTTGCCCCAGAATGTATAATTTTCGCCCTCCGGCAGGCATGCAGCTGCATAGAGACGGTTCAGGGAGAACATACCCGGATCCCAGCCAACGGAGATGATGCCAACCTTTCCGGATTTCTGTGCGGACTCATCGACTGCTGCGAAATGCTCTGGAATCTTTGCATGGGTATCGAAGCTGTCCACTACGTTAAACCACTGTGCATATTTCGGGGTCTGGACCGGCAGATCCGTAGCCGAACCGCCGCAGAGAATCAAAACGTCGATCTCGTCTTTCTTCGCCTCTGCCTCATCTACATGATAAACCGGTACGCCCTTGGTCAGGATCTTGACCGTTTCCGGCGCACGCCGTGTAAATACTGCTTTCAGTTTCATATCCGGATTCTGGCGGATCGCACACTCCACGCCGCGTCCCAGATTTCCATATCCTAAAATTCCAACTCGGATACTCATAGATATTCCTCCTAAGGGTACAAAATTTGCCACGGATCCGGCTCTATTTTCCAGCTTACGTGATCCGATTTTACTTAAAAATTTCAAGTGTTCCCATTATACACTAGATCCATCCGTTTTTCAATATAGGTGAGTTCACGCGTACAGGAAACAAATTCTCATTTAATTCTCAACGAAAGCCTTATTCCAGCTCCTTCATTCCGGTATACAGCTCAAAATACCGCCCTTTCTGCGCCAGCAGATCTTCATGGTCGCCGCGCTCAATGATCTGCCCGTGCTCCAGCACCATGATCGCATTGGCGTTGCGGACTGTCGAAAGCCGGTGGGCGATGACAAAGGTCGTCCGGTCCGCCATCAGCCGGTCCATGCCGTGCTCGATGTGCTTCTCCGTCCGCGTATCGACCGAACTCGTCGCCTCATCCAGAATCAGGATCGGTGCTTTCGAAACTGCTGCCCGCGCAATGTTTAATAGCTGGCGCTGTCCCTGGCTTAAGTTTGCACCGTCGCCCTCCAGCATCGTGTCATACCCATCCGGCAGACGCATGATAAAGGAATGCGCCGATGCCGTTTTTGCCGCCTCAACAACTTCTTCATCCGTGGCATCCAGCCGCCCGTATCGAATATTTTCCCGTACCGTGCCGGTAAAAAGATGCGTATCCTGCAGAACCATCGCGATATTTTCCCGCAGCTCCTTCCGGTGCATCCGGCGGACATCGACGCCGTCCACCGTGATCGAGCCGCCCTGTATATCATAAAAACGGTTGATCAGATTCGTGATCGTCGTTTTTCCGGCTCCCGTCGAGCCGACAAAGGCGATCTTCTGTCCCGGCTTCGCATAGAGCGAAATATCCTTCAAAATCACCTGCCCCGGCTCATAGCCGAAAGTCACATGGTCAAGCACCACCTCACCGCGGATCGGCGCGATCGAAACCGCATCCGGCGCATCTGCCGCCTCCGGTTCCGCATCCAGCATTGCAAACACGCGCTCCGCGCCTGCCAGCGCCGAAAATACGTTTCCAACCTGCATGGAAAGTTCGTTGATCGGTCTGGAAAATTGCCGCGAAAAGCCTAAAAATACGGTCAGTCCACCGACATCAAAGTTCCGGAACACACAGAGCAGACCGCCAATGCAGGCTGTCAGTCCATAATTTAACTGGCTTAAATTGTTCATGACCGGTCCCATCACACCGCCGAAAAACTGCGCCCGGATCTGTTTTTCTTTCAGATCCGCATTGAGCCATCCAAATTCTTCCTCTGCGATCTCCTCATGGCAGAATACCTTGACAACCTTCTGCCCCTGCACGGTCTCCTCAATATAGCCGTTCATCGCGCCAAGCGCCGCCTGCTGGGCAGAGAAATATTTCTGGCTCCGTCCGGCAACAAATTTACCGGCACGCAGCATCACCGGCATCATGGCAAGCGTAATCACCGTCAGCCACACGTTCGTGTAAATCATCAGCACCAGCGTTCCCACAATACTGAGCGCGCCGGATAAAAGCTGCACCAGCGTACTGCTGAGCATCATGCCGATCGTATCCACATCGTTTGTAAAACGGCTCATCAGATCGCCGTTGCTGCCGGTATCATAAAACCGGAGCGGAAGCGTCTGCATATGGTTAAACAGCTCTTCCCGCAGCCGCTGCAACGCGTTCTGCGCCACCTGCAGCATGATGCGCGACTGCATATAGGCAGCGGCAACGCTGACTAAATAAACCGCTCCCATCACGCACAGGGAACGGAACAACCCCGCCACATCGCCCCGGCTGCCATCTAAAGGCACAATATACCGGTTGATGATCGGGCGCAGCATATAGGCGCCCGCCAGATTTGTCACCGTCCCCAGGATCACACAGAAAAAGGCGACTGTCATCGCCATCCGGTCGCGTTTTAAGTATGAAAGCAGGCGCAGCATCGTCTGACCGCCCGCCTTGGGCTTTCCGCCCTTCATGACCGCCATCCGTTCCGGTCCCCGGCGGCGTTTCGGCGCGTCGGCTATGCGGCTGCCATATCGGCGTTTCAGGCTTTCAATCTGTTTTTCATCCATCATGCCATCACCTCCCCGTCTGCCCGTTTTCCATATTGCGTCTCATAGATCTCCCGGTACGCCTCACAGGATGCCAGCAGCTTCTCCTGCGTTCCCTCTCCAATAATCCTGCCGTCCTCAAGGACGAGAATCCGATCCGCGTATTCCAGCGAACTCAGCCGCTGTGCGATAATAAATTTCGTCGTATCTTTCAAATCTTCCCGGAATGCCGTTCGGATCGCCGCCTCCGTTGCCGTATCGACCGCACTGGTGCTGTCATCGAGAATCAGGATCTTCGGCTTCTTTAAGAGTGCCCTTGCGATGCACAGCCGTTGTTTCTGACCGCCGGATACATTGACGCCGCCCTGTCCCATCTCCGTTTTGTAGCCTTCGGCAAACGAATTCACAAAGGAATCTGCCTGCGCATACACTGCTGCCCGCCGCACTTCTTCCTCCGTCGCCGTCTCATCACCCCAGCGCAGGTTTTCCTCGATCGTGCCGGAAAACAGGACGTTTTTCTGTAAAACCATGCCAACGCCGTCCCGGAGATTTTTCAGGGAATACTCCCGCACATCGATACCATCCACCCGCACACTCCCCTCTGTCACATCATAGAGGCGGGGAATCAGCTGTACCAGCGACGTTTTTCCGCTTCCGGTCGCACCGAGGATGCCGATCGTCTCTCCCGGCTCTGCCGTCAGGCTGATGTGGGATAGAACCGGCTCACCGCCTTCGCGGTAGGAAAAGGAAACATCCTTAAATTCCACGCGTCCTTTCTCAACCTTCCGGTCCTTCTGTGATGCATTTTCATCGCTCAAATCAATCGACTCATCCAGCACCTCATCGATTCGCCGGATGGACGCCATCGCGCGGGAACTCTGCAAAAATACCATTGAGAGCATCATAAGTGACATCAGAATCTGTACAATGTAGGTCGTAAATGCCGTCAGATCCCCGACCGCCATCCGTCCGCCGATAATCAGGTTTCCGCCGAACCAGACAACTGCCAGTGTCGTCACATTCATCGCGAACATCATGACCGGCATCGTCGCAATTACGATCTTCAGCGCCCGCAGCCCTGCCTCCTTGAGCTCCCGGTTCGTGTCGGCAAACCGCTTTTCCTCGTAGTCTTCCCGCACAAAGGATTTCACCACCCGCACGTTCGTCAGCACCTCCTGGATGCCGCTATTGAGCGTATCCAGCGCTTTCTGCATGGCCGTAAACCGCGGGTAGGCAGTCCGTAGGATCCAGGCGATCGCCGCCGTCAGAAGCGGAATCACCACCAGGATGACAGCTGCCAGTTCCGCATTCATCCAGAACGCCATCACAAGCGCCCCCAGGAACATGCCCGGCGCGCGCAGCATCATCCGAAGTCCCATCATAATCAGGTTCTGTACCTGCTGGATATCGTTCGTCAGACGGGTTACCAGCGATCCCGTGCTGAACGTATCGATATTTTTAAATGAAAACTGCTGCACTCTGGCAAATAAGTCGCGGCGCAGATCGCTGGTAAAGGAAATCGACGCCTTCGCTGCAAAATATGCCCCCAGAATGCCGCCTGCCGCCATCAAAAAGGAGGTAATCGCCATCACAAGTCCCATTTTGAGAATGTATCCGCCGTCTTTCTGCGCCACGCCATGGTTAATAATCATCGACATAAATTTGGGCAGCAGAATCTCACCCAGCACCTCCGTTACCATCATGAGCGGTCCCAGAATAAAGGCGCTCTTATATGGCAGTATATATGATTTGTATCGTTTCCATTGCTTCACGCTTTTTCCTCCTGCCCGTTATTTCTGCAAATTTTTTTATGGATTCTGTTCAAACAGCTCCATCAGTTCATTCTGGCTCAAATCGCCCAGTGAAACCATTCCCTCTGAAACCACCTGCGCCGCCAGCGCAAGTTTCGCATTCTGCAGCTTCAAAAGATTTTCTTCTATCGTATCCTTTAAGATCAGTTTGTATACCGTGACCGGCTTTTCCTGCCCGATCCGGTACGCGCGGTCGGTCGCCTGGTTCTGCGCTGCCACATTCCACCACGGATCGTAATGAATCACGATATCCGCCGCCGTCAGGTTGAGTCCCGTTCCCCCGGCTTTCAGGGAAATAAGGAACACCGGAACCTCATCCGAGGCAAACGCCTGCACCATCCGGCTACGTTCTTCCTTCGGGGTCGCGCCGACCAGAAGATGGGACGAAATGCCCTCCTGTAAAAGGCGTTCCTGAATCCGCTCCAGCATCGAGGCAAACTGGGAAAAGAGCAGGATCTTATGTCCCGCCGCAGATGCCGATGCGATCAGCGAAACACAGGTCTCCAGCTTCGCCGATTCCCCCGTATAATCTTCAAAACAGAGTGCCGGATCGCAGCAGATCTGGCGCAGCCGCATGAGCTGGGAAAGCACTTCCAATTTCCCATTACCCGACCACGCGCCGCCAGCCAGCGCCTCTTTCAGTTTCAACGCCGACGCCGTATAAAGCTTCTGCTGCCGCCCCGACGCCGCCGAATAAACGATCCTCTCTTCCTTGCCCGGAAGCTCCCGCAGCACATCCTTTTTCAAGCGGCGCAGGACAAACGGTCCCGTCATCCGCCGCAATGCCGTCAATGCTTCCGGATCCTGATTTTTCACGATTGGCAGCTCATACCGCTCACGAAACTTCCGGTAACTGTATAAAAATCCCGGCATCAGGAAATCAAAAATGCTCCAAAGCTCGCTGAGCCGGTTTTCCACCGGCGTTCCCGTCAGGGCGAAACGGGCATTCGCCGAAATCTCCTTTACCGCCTTCGCTCCCTGTGTCTTTGCATTTTTAATGACCTGCGCCTCGTCAATAATCTCATATTCAAACGTGCGTCCCAGATACGCCGCCCGATCCCGTTTCAACAGATCA
>QWCV01001975.1_pt1 | contig 17997 bp, 19 predicted proteins | sample 1972621 | NCBI WGS metagenome assembly QWCV01 (sample SAMN09866699, study PRJNA288562) | Human gut metagenome isolate pre2_stool, whole genome shotgun sequencing... | isolation source: gut | host: Homo sapiens | place: USA: California
TTAAGTATAGGATAAAATGTGTGCAGGTGCAACTTTTTTGTAATTTTTTCAAAAAAATATCTATTGAGGATTTACTCCCCAATAGATATTATACAGCCAAAAGTAAAGGCTGGTCATAGTGGTCAGCCTTGATTTTTTTGATTAAATACGAGTGTTTTGGGTAAATATACTTAGGTGGTGATTTAATGCGAAATATATTTTTATTATCCAATGCAGATGTTTTTCTACTTACAGATATTGCAGCATTTTTATTAGTGTTAATAGGCATGTTCTTTTTAAGCCTCGCCTTAATCAATAAGAAACAAACAGCTTACATAACATTATTTTTCTTAACACATCTAATTTTGTTTGGATCTAGAATATTATACCAAACAAATAATTTTTATCCGCTAGCAATATTTATATTTGGCTGTATATTTATAGTTTTAGAAATATTTATACCAGGATTCACATTAACAGGAGTCATTGGTATATTAGGCTATCTAACATCTATAAATTTAGCGTTTAGTGATTATCGTTATGGCATACTTGCTATAATTATATCTATTATAATTAATATCTGTTTTATTAAAATTATGTTTAAAAAAGGATATTCCTTTAAGGGATTAACTCATTTAGTTTTAAGTACCGAATCGAATTTAAAAGAGAATAAAGAAGAAGTAAATGAGCTAGAAAAACAAATAGGTAAAGGTGCGAAATCAATAAGTTCACTTGGACCAACTGGTTTTGTTATGATAAATGGGTTGAAATACAACGCTATAAGCTACGATGGATATCTTGATAATAATCTTGATCTTAAGGTTATAGCAGTTAAAGGAAGATATTTAATAGTTGACAAGGAGGTTAAGTAAAATGTTTTTATTAGGAAATTTAATTAATGGAATTTTATCAGGAGGATTTATATTTATAATACTTGGTCTAATAGTGCTAAGTATGTTCTTTTCATTTGTACCAATAGGCTTATGGATAACAGCATTCTTCTCAGGAGTTAAGGTTAGCATGGCTACGCTTACTGGTATGAGATTAAGAAGAGTTGCCCCAAGCAAGATCATTAACCCAATGATTAAGGCAACAAAGGCTGGACTTGATATAAAGGTTAACGAACTAGAAGCCCACTACCTAGCTGGTGGTAACGTTGATACACTTGTAGACGCGCTTATAGCGGCTCAAAGAGCTGATATACCACTAGACTTTACAAGAGCAGCAGCCATCGACCTAGCTGGACGTAATGTTCTTGAAGCAGTTCAAGTAAGTGTAAACCCTAAAGTTATTGAAACTCCATCAATATCAGCAGTTGCTATGAATGGTATCGAAGTTGTTGTAAAAGCAAGAGTAACTGTTAGAGCTAATATCGAGAGATTAGTTGGTGGTGCTGGTGAAGAAACTATCATCGCAAGAGTTGGTGAGGGTATTGTAACTACAGTTGGTAGCGCGGATACACATAAGGCCGTGCTTGAAAATCCTGATAGCATTTCAAAGACAGTTCTTAAAAAAGGTCTTGATTCAGGAACAGCATTTGAAATACTTTCTATAGACATAGCTGATATCGACGTTGGTAGAAACATCGGAGCTAAACTACTTATGGATCAAGCAGATGCTGATAAGAAGATAGCTCAAGCTAAGGCAGAAGAAAGACGTGCCATGGCCGTTGCTAGCGAACAAGAAATGAAGGCTGAAGTTCAAAAGATGAAATCAAAAGTAGTCGAAGCAGAAAGAGAAGTACCTCTAGCTATCGCTGAAGCCTTAAAGAATGGCAACTTAGGAGTTATGGATTATTATAAGATGAATAATATAAACTCAGATACAGACATGAGAAAATCAATATCCGATACACAAAAGCTAGATAAGTAGGATAATATGGATGGATTATTTGTATTAGCATTTTTATTCATGTTCATATCATCTATAGCAACAGTTTTAAAAGAAGCCAATAAGAAAAAACAAAATGAGCTTTTAAATAAAAAAGTAGATGATATTTACAAGAAGATGATGCAAGAAAATAAAATAAATAAAAATTCTATAAAAGAAAAAACAGAAAAAAACTTTAAAAAGATAGGCAATTTAGAAAAGCACTACGATGAGGCAATAAGAGATGATTATAAAGAGATGGCTGAGGATTATTTTTCTGAAAAGAGTAAAAAGCTTGATGAATATCTATCTAGAGACATAAAAGATAGACTTGAAGATTATAAGGAAAATAAAGAAATAAAGCTTAATCAAGAAAAAGAAGAAAAAATTGATTTATTAAACACAGAAGAAAATTGTCCTTATAATCAAATTGAAAGCGAAGAAATTGGAGAAAAAAATATACAATTTTCTAGAAATAACTTGGCAAAATCTATTGTTATAAAAGAAATACTAGATAAACCACTAGCACTAAGGAGGATTAATGAGTAGAGAACTTAATTTTGACAGCAATAAGCAAGAGGCATTAGCTGGAAATTTAGATACAAATATCAAAATAATTGAAAAAGAACTTGATGTAAAGCTTGATATGAAGTCTGACAAGATAGTTATAGCATCAAACGATGAAGATAAAGAGGCTATGGCAGAAAGACTTATCAAAGCTTTATCAGTACTTATTGATACACAAAAATCACTTAGCAAAGAGGATATATATTATTCCATCAATCTAGTGAAAAAGTCTAAAGAAAATCTTTTATATGATATTCAAAAAGATGTTATAGCTATAACAAGTGAAGGAAAAACAATAAGGCCTAAGACTATTGGCCAAAAAAGATATGTAGACATGATTAGAAAGTCTGGCATTACTTTTGGTATAGGCCCTGCAGGTACTGGAAAAACTTATCTTGCCATAGCTATGGCGGTTAATGCTTTTAAAAATAAAGAAGTATCTAAAATAATATTAACGAGACCAGCCGTTGAAGCTGGTGAAAATCTTGGCTTCTTACCGGGCGATCTTAAAGAAAAAGTAGACCCATATCTAAGACCGGTTTATGACGCTTTATATGAAATCATGGGCAAGGATCAATATGAAAAAAATGCTGAGAGAGGCTTAATTGAAGTTGCTCCACTTGCTTATATGAGAGGTAGAACCTTGGACAAAGCATTTATAATCCTTGATGAGGCGCAAAATACTACAGAAGAGCAAATGAAGATGTTTTTGACTAGGATGGGTTTTAACTCAAAGGTTATAGTTACTGGTGACATAACACAAAGAGATTTACCAAAAGGTAAAAAATCTGGCCTTATAGCAGCTAGCCATATCTTAAGAAATATTAGCGGCATTAGTTTTATTGAACTTACTCAAACTGACGTTGTTAGAAACATACTAGTACAAAGAATTATTGAAGCATATAATATTTACGAGAGCAAAAAGCTTGAAAAAGAAAGTAAAGAAAGAGAAGAAAAAGATGGACATAGTGATAAATAACGAAAATAATTATCCGATTGAGGCCTCTTATGAAGATACTATGAAGAAGATTGCCTCGCTTGCACTAGAAAAAGAAGGCCTTGATGATAACTATGAAGTGGGTCTTACTTATGTATCAAAAGAAGAGATAAAAGATTTAAATAGAGATTACAGAGACATTGACAAGGTTACAGATGTATTATCATTTCCATTGATAGAAGATTTTTCATCTGATGAAACTCTTTTAGGCGATGTTGTCATCTCATACGAAGTTGCCCAGGAACAAGCTAAGGAATATGGTCACAGCCTTGAAAGAGAAATAATGTTTTTATTCACTCATAGCATTTTGCATTTGCTTGGCTACGACCATATTGAAGATGACGAAAGACTTATTATGGAACAAAGACAAAGAGAGATACTTGATGAGCTTAAAATCATGCGTTAGTATTGAAATTATAGCCAAAATATTGTATAATAAAGATTCGGGGGATATATAATGGATAATAAAAAACTTATTGAATCTGCTTTAAACGTTTTAGATAGATCATATTCCATTTATTCAAACTATAAAGTAGCCGCAGCTGTTGAAATGGCTGACGGAACTGTGTATAAAGGCGTCAATATTGAGAATGCATCGTATGGTTTAACAATATGCGCTGAAAGAAGCGCCATAGCAAACGCTATTACAAATGGTGACTCTAGAAAAATAAAGAAGATAGCAATTCTTAATAAAGATTCATATCCATTCCCATGTGGAGCGTGCAGACAATTTATAAGTGAATTTACAAAAGACGCTGAGATAATTGTTGCTAAGAGCTCAGATGATTATAAAGTTTTTAATATAAAAGATTTATTACCTGAATCTTTTTCATTAGATGATAATTAGAGGTGAAACGATGGAATTTAAATCAGGCTATGTAGCTGTTGTTGGCAGACCAAACGCTGGCAAGTCAACGCTACTAAATAAACTAGTTAAATTTAATATATCGATAATTTCAGATAAACCGCAAACTACAAGAGATATAATTAATTTTATATATACAGGTGATGATGCACAAATCATCTTTATGGATACACCTGGGTATCAAATCGCTAGAAATAAACTTGGAGACTACATGGATAAGGCGATGAGATCAGCTTTAGAAGATGCTGACATGATTCTTTACATTATTGATGGCTCAGTACCATTTAAGGCTGGAGAAAAAGAGCTTATGGACATAGTTACAAGCGCAAATAAAGACGTAGTCATCGCTATAAACAAGATAGATAAAAAAGAATCACATATAGATGAAATTATTGCTGAGATTAACTCAAGAAATCTTAAATCAATCACAGTGCCTATAAGCGCTGGCAATGACGAGAACTTAGATAAATTATTAGACGAGATAAAAAATATTCTAAAACCAGGACCAATGTATTACGATGGCGAGTATTTAACTGATAAACCGATGAAGTTTATTGTCTCTGAAATAATTAGACAAAAGTGCCTTTTGTACTTATCTGAAGAAATACCTCACGGTATCAATATTGAAATACTTAAGTACGAAGAGCTTGAAGATAGTGTTAATATCGATGCCATCATATATTGCGAAAGAGATAGTCACAAGGGCATAGTCATTGGTAAAGATGCTTCTATGATTAAAAAGATTAGACTTGCTGCTAAAAAAGATATCAAGGCGATGCTTGATACAGAGGTTAATCTTAAGCTAAATGTAAAAGTTGCTAAAAACTGGAGAAAGAACGAGGATAAGGTGAAGTTCTTTGGATACAAATAAGTCCGAAAAGTTTAGAGGCATTGTAATTGCAAGCAAGAGTGATCACAAGAGCGGCAAGATACTTGATATTTACACAGTTGAACTAGGACGTATCAAAGCTTATGTGCGAAGTGCTTATGATTTAAGAGATAATGTTTCGAGAAGCTCCTTTGTATTTACTGAATCTGAATTTAGCCTATCGCAATACAAAGACATCTTTATGGTAAACGATTCAAAAGTTTTGTATGCACCAAAGCTTCTTGATGGCGATTTAAAAAAGATTCAAGATTTTGCTTTTTTGTCAGAACTTCTTATGACTTTATTAAATACACAAGAGGGCGACGATTATATCTACACTATGATAATTACAATGCTGAACGTCATGGACATATATCCAGAAAAAGCTAAACTAATAATATTAGCCTTTATTTTGAAACTAATATACATACTAGGATATTTCCCTAGAATTCAAACAAAGGATGAAATTAATACTTATAGCTTTAACTATGAAGATGGCATGATTATCGCAAGAGATAAAGAATACTCAAATAAATCAATAACAATAAAAGAAATAAACTTTATGAATTACTTATTAAATGGCAAATTTAAAGATTTAATAAGTATAGGATATGAAGAAAAATATATATTAAATTTAAAAAGATTGTTTATAAATTATATTTTATATATATTTGATAAAGATGAATTTAAGACTCTTAAAGTCAAATATTGAGGAGGAAAAAATGTATTTTCAAGATTTAATGATGAATCTACTAAATTATTGGAAGGACAAAGGCTGCTTAGTAATGGAGCCTTATGACGTTGAAAAAGGCGCGGGAACGATGAATCCACACACATTCCTTAGGTCACTTGGACCTGAACCATGGAGAGTTGTTTATGTAGAACCATCAAGAAGACCAGCAGATGCAAGATATGGTGAAAACCCAAACAGAGTTTATCAACACCATCAATTACAAGTAATTCTTAAGCCATCGCCATACGATGTGCAAGACTTGTACTTAGACAGCTTAAAAGCAATAGGTATAGACCCATTGAAACACGACATAAGATTCGTTGAAGACAACTGGGAATCACCTACACTTGGAGCGTGGGGACTAGGCTGGGAAGTTTGGCTTGACGGCATGGAAATAACTCAATTCACATATTTCCAACAAGTTGGTGGACTTAATCTAGATTTAGAATCCTCAGAATTAACTTATGGACTAGAAAGAATAGCTATGTATTTACAAGATGTTGACAATGTATATGATATACAATGGAACGAAAACTTTACTTATGGAGACATATTCAAAAAGGCTGAGTACGAGCATTCTGTGTATAGTTTTGAGCTTGCTGACAAAGATTTATTACAAGAAATGTTTGAAAGATATGAAGCTGAATGCAAAAGAATTATCGAGAAAGGACTTATACTTCCAGCGTATGACTATGTACTTAAGTGTTCACACACATTTAACGTGCTTGACGCGCTTGGAGCTATATCCGTTTCACAAAGAGCAAACTATATACTAAAGGTTAGAAGCTTAGCTAAGCTGATAGCAAGTAAATATGTAGAGCAAAGGGAAGATATGGGATTTCCTTTTACTAAGAAAGTAGGTTTTAATAATGGCAAATAGATATTTATTAGAAGTAGGCATGGAAGAATTGCCTGCTAGCTACTCAAAATTAGCTATAGAACAATTTAAAAATGCTTTTGAAAAATTATTGAATGAAAACTCATATAAAGACTTTGAAGTTAATGTTTATACAACACCAAGACGAATTACAACTATAATTGACAATATAATTGAAAATGAAAGCATTGAAAAAGAAGAGATAAAGGGACCATCTAAAGCTATATGTTTTGACCAAGATGGTAATCCAAGCAAGGCACTACAAGGATTTTTAAAATCAAAAGGCCTAAGCCTTGATGACATCTTTTATAAAGAATTAGGCGGAACAGAATATGTTTTTGCATCTGTTGAGCACAAGAGTTTAAGCTTTACTGAGCTTATTGAAGCAAACGTAGAAAGCATTATAAGAAAGATAGTTTTCCCTAAATCAATGAAATGGGGCGGAAGAGATTTAAGATTTGCTAGACCAATTAGATGGATAGTCTCACTTTATAATGATAAAGTTGTTAAATTTAATTTAGAAGATATCAGAGTATCAAATTTAACAAATGGCCATAGATTCTTATCAAGGAAAGACATTGAAATACCAGATGCTCATGATTATATGAAGATTATGGAAGATAGCTTTGTTATTGTTGATAACAGCGAAAGAAAGGCTAGGATAAGACTAGAATCAGAAAGACTAGCAAAATCAGTTGGTGGATCAATACAAAATGATGAGGCAATCATTGATCAAGTTAATAATCTAGTTGAGTATCCCACACCACTACTTGGAACAATTAAGGATCAATATCTAGAGCTTCCGGATGAAGTAGTTATCACACCAATGAAAGATCACTTAAGATATTTCCCAGTAGTTGACTCTAAGAACAGACTTATGAATCACTTCATCACAGTTAGAAACGGTGATGATAAATATATAGACATAGTTAGAAAGGGCAATGAAAAAGTTCTTGCTGCTAGACTTGAAGATGCAAAATTTTTCTTTAATGAAGATAGAAAGAAAAATCTTGAAGACTATGTTGAAGATTTAAAAACAATAGTATTCCAAGATAAATTAGGAACACTTTATGATAAGACTATAAGAAATATGAAACTTTCTGAAAAGATTTGCAATGACTTAAACGTAGGCGAAGAAACTCTTGAAACTACTAAGAGAGCTGCATATCTTTCTAAAGCAGACCTTGCTACAAAGCTTGTAGTTGAATTTACTGAATTACAAGGTGTTATGGGTAAGATTTACGCGAAATTATCAGGCGAGCCAGTAGGTGTTCAAGAAGCAATCTATGAACATTATTTACCAAGATTTGCTCAAGACTCGCTACCAACAACAACTGCAGGTGTTGTACTTGCAATGGCTGATAAACTTGATACTATATCAGGATTATTCTCAATTGGCACTAAGCCAAGCGGATCACAAGACCCATTTGGTATAAGAAGAGCTACTTTGGGTATTATTAATATAGTATTAGAAAAATCTTTGGATATATCTATCGATTCACTAGTTGAAGAAACATTATATAACTATGTTAATGTTAATGAGCTTAAATTTGACTACGATGAAGTTAAAAAGAGCGTTCTAGATTATATAGAAACAAGATTTATAGGTATATTACAAGATAATAATTATAATATAAATTTAATAAAAGCAGTTATGAATAAAAATAAAGATTTAAATTTATTAAATATAAAACAAAGTCTTGCTAAACTTGATAACATTAAAGATAGCAATGAATTTGTTGATGCGGTAGCTGCATTTAGAAGAATATATCAAATATCTAAAGGTAAAGAATTCGAAAAAGTTGACCCTAATCAAGATATCATGGAAGAAAGCGAAAAAGAATTATTTAATTTATATTCAGATTTAAAGGCTAAAAATATTAATTTAACCGAGATAGATATAGTTGAAGCAATTAAGGTGCTTGCAAGCTTTAAGTCTAGCATCGATAAGTTCCTTGACTCAACTATGGTCTTAGTTGACAACAAACTTATAAAAAACAACAGACTTTCATTGATATCACTAGTTCTTAATGAATTTAACTCTGTATTAGATTTTAAAGAAATAGAGGAGATTTAATTGAACGATATAACTATATTTGTAATTTCAGACTCTATAGGCGAAACAGCTGGTAAGATTGCAAGATCATGTATTAAGCAATTTTCTCCAGATGCTTACGAGATTAAGAGATTCCCTTATGTCGATAGCAAAGACAAGATATTTAATGTTTTTGAAAAGGCAAAACTTGTTCCTTCAGTAGTTATTTTTACTACTGTACTTGAAGAGCACGCCCAATATATTGAAGCTTTAGGAAAAAAGTATAACATTCCGACAGTTAATGTAATGAGTAAAGTTTTGGAATCTATTGAATCAGTATTGCATCAAGCGCCTATTAGAGAAGCAGGACTAATCAGAAGACTCGATCAAGAGTATTTTGACAAAGTTTCTGCCATAGAATTTGCAGTTAAATATGATGACGGCAAGGACCCAAGAGGTATAATCTTAGCGGATGTAGTTTTGCTAGGCATATCTAGAACGTCTAAAACACCGCTTTCTATGTATTTAGCAAATAAAAATTACAAAGTAGCCAATGTTCCGCTACTTCCTGAGATAGAACCGAGCGAATTTTTATATGATAAGGACAAAAGAAGAATTTTTGGTTTAATAGCTTCTGATAGAAAGATTAATGAAATTAGAATCGAGAGAATGAAGTCTTTAGGAATCGAAGACATAGGCAACTATGCTTGTACAGACAGAATTAATGAAGAGCTTAGATATTCTAAGGAAATCATGGGCAAGCTTGGCTGCCAAGTTATTGATGTTACAAATAAAGCTATAGAAGAAACAGCTTCTATCATTATTGATAGCTTAACTAGGGACTTTGGTGAGATTGATGATTAATTATAGAGAAAATTACGAGGCTTTTCAAAATTCTTACCTTTCTGAATATGCTTGTAAGTGTTCAGACACAAAGGGAAGAAAGATTAAAGAGGAAAAGTGCAATATAAGAACGGATTTTCAAAGAGATAGAGATAGAATACTTCACTCAAAAGCGTTTAGAAGACTTAAGCATAAAACACAAGTATTCTTGGCGCCACAAGGTGATCACTTTAGAACTAGACTTACACATACACTTGAAGTAAGCCAAATAGCTAGGACCATAGCTAGAGCTTTAAGACTAAACGAAGACCTTGTTGAAGCAATTTCTTTAGGCCACGACTTAGGCCATACACCCTTTGGTCATGCTGGCGAGAGCGCTCTTAATGAAAGGTGTAAGGAATTTGGAGGATTCAAGCACTATGAGCAAAGCTTAAGAGTAATTGATGTGCTTGAGAAGAGAAATGGTAAGTTTGGCCTAAATCTTTGTGAAGAAGTAAGAGATGGTATACTTAATCACAGCGGTCAAAATGAAGCTTTTACACTTGAAGGAAAATTGGTTAAATTTGCAGACAGAATCGCTTATATCAATCATGATATAGATGATGCTATTAGAGCAGGAATACTAGCGGAAAAAGATATACCAAAAGATTTAATAGAAATTTTAGGTGATTCACACTCAAAAAGAATAAATACACTTATTACAGATATACTAAAGGAAAGCTACGGACAAAATCATATTGCCATGTCTAATGAGATAGGCGAGGCGATGGAAGCCTTAAGAGCTTTTATGTTCAAAGAGGTTTATTTCAGCCCGCTTACTACTAAAGAGCATAATAAAGCCAAAAATTTAATATCAATGCTATATGATTACTACGAAGAGCATCCTGATAAATTACCTGACAATATTAAAGAGATACAAGCAAGCGTAAATCAACAAATTTGTGACTACATCGCAGGTATGTCTGATATATACGCAATTAATGAGTTTAACAAGATATATGTACCACAAACTTGGAAGAGTGAGGTTATAAAATGAAAGTAATTAATGCAGCAGTCATTGATAAAATTAAAGAATTTAATAACATTGAAGATGTAATTGGAGAAAATATTAAACTTGAGAAGAAAGGTGCATCTTATACTGGCTTGTGCCCATTTCACAAGGAAAAGACTCCTTCTTTCCATGTTAATAGCAAAGACGGCTACTACAAATGCTTTGGCTGCGGAGAAGCTGGGGACGTTATTACTTTCATAGAAAAGTACAAAAATTATTCTTTTCAAGAAGCAGTTGAATATCTTGCAGATAGAGCAAATATAACTCTTCAAGAAGCTTCAGTTAAAAAAAAACTGAAAATGATCTCATAGAGAAATTTTATGATATCAATAAAACAGCTCTTGATTTCTTTCAAAATCAAATACTTAAGTCAAAAATTGCTATTGACTATTTGATGAAGAGAAAATTAAATAAAGATACTGTTTTAAAATATCAACTAGGCTATGCACCAAACGAGTGGACATCACTTAAAGATTATTTATTAAGCAAAGGATATAATGAAGAATTTATTATAAGATCTGGCCTTGCTAAGAGAAAAGAAGGTAGTGACAGCTCTTATGACACTTTTAGAAATAGACTAGTATTTCCTATAGTTGATTCACATAACCACGTTCTTGGCTTTAGTGCTAGAAGCCTTGATAATAGTATGCCTAAATATTTAAACACAAGCGAAAATATTGTGTTTAAGAAGAGAGAATTATTATTTGGATATAATATATATAAAAAAGAAGCGGATAGAGACAAGATATTATTAGTTGAAGGAAATATCGATGTAATGAGTCTTTATCAAGCAGGTGTTAATTACGCTGTAGCTAATCTTGGTACAGCCTTTACCATTAACCAAGCTAATTTACTTAAGAGAAATGCAAAAAAGATTTACATTTGCTACGATGGTGATAAAGCAGGCAAGAATGCGACTCACAAGGCGATAGAGATACTTAGATCCATAGACGCAAAGTCAAATGTGGTTACACTACCAGAGGGCCTTGATCCAGATGATTTTATTAAAAAATATGGCCTTGCAGGATTTACGGCAAAATTAAATGAAGCAAAAAATTCAGTAGAGTATGAAGTTTCTGAGCTTATGGAGCTTTATGATGTCAACGACCCAGAAAGTCTTCTTCAGCTTATAAATGAAATTTCAAATCTATTGTCAAAGATAAGTGATAAGATCGAAAGAGAGATTTACATAGACTATATTTCAAGAGTCTACTCTATAGATAAAAGTCTTTTGACAAATCAAGTCTCAAAAACAAAATACGTTAACAAGTATAAAGAGAAATATACTGTACCAGAGGTACCAAAAATTAAAAAATTAGATATAGAAATTATCGATGAGAATCTTTTGATATATGCGTTAGCAGATATTAAATATTTTAAATATATAAATAAGGAAATTTCTATAGATAATTATAGTAAAGTGTTTAAAATTAATATGCCACTACTAAAGTCCAAATACGAGGGCAATGCCGATATAGAGCTTGATGACTTTGATATAGCTGATAAAGAAAATGCGCTTTTGGAGATTGATAGTATTAGAAAGAAATCTGAAGAATCTACTTATACTAATCTCAAAGAATTATTAGAAAAAAGAGAAAAGCTAAAATCAAAGAACTATGTAAGCGATTTATTGAGTCAAATTAGTGATGGCAAAGGTGATGCCATGGAGCTTTTAAAATTAATAAAAAAGCACCGTGATAATGAATGATGAAGGGAAGTGTTCTTATGAAAAAAGCGAAGAATACTAAGGCAAATAAAATTCAAGAAGAAAATCTAAATGATGAGGCAATAAAGATTATTGATGACAACGTGAGTGAAGAAAAAAGACAGGCAATGTATGACCTTCTTAATGAAGGAAGACAAAAGGGTTTTGTCAACTATAAAGATATTGAAGATGGCCTTGATAAATTCGATGTAACAGAGGATGAGGTAATATCTTTCTATGATGCATTGGATGCGGCTCAAGTAAGTATTATTGATTCAAAAGAAAATGAGGACGAAGACATTCTTATAGATGAAGATTTTGATATAGATGAAGAAGATGATGATGAAAATATTGATTTAGACGAGATAAGGTCTTTTGAAGAAGAATTAAGCAAAGAAGAAAAACTTGAGGCAATTAAAGAAAAAGGGAAAAATAAAGTCATCATAACTGATGATCCTGTAAGAACATACCTTAAAGAGATAGGCCGTATACCATTACTTACATTTGAAGAGGAAGTAGATCTTGCTAAGAGGATTGAAGAAGGCGATGAAAGAGCCAAAGATCAATTGGCAGAAGCAAATCTTAGACTAGTGGTAAGTATTGCTAAGAGATATGTTGGTAGAGGCATGCAATTTTTGGATTTAATTCAAGAAGGAAACATGGGTTTAATCAAGGCAGTTGATAAATTCGAGCATAAAAAAGGCTTTAAGTTTAGTACTTATGCTACTTGGTGGATTAGACAAGCAATAACAAGAGCCATAGCTGACCAAGCAAGAACAATTAGAATACCTGTTCACATGGTAGAGACTATAAATAAACTTGTTAGAGCACAAAGACAATTGGTTCAAGAACTTGGTAGAGACCCACTTCCAGAAGAAGTTGCTGAACTTATGAACATGGATGTAGAAAAGGTAAGAGAAGTTCAAAAGATTGCTCAAGAGCCAGTTTCGCTTGAAACACCTATTGGCGAAGAAGAAGATTCTCATTTAGGTGATTTTATACCAGACGAAGAAATACTTTCACCATCGGATGCGGCGACAAACACTATGCTTAGAGAGCAATTAATCACAGTTTTAGATACTCTTACAGATAGAGAAAGAAAAGTATTAGCTTTAAGATTTGGACTTGATGACGGCAGAACAAGAACACTTGAAGAAGTTGGTCAAGCCTTTGATGTAACAAGAGAAAGAATTAGACAGATTGAAGCAAAGGCTTTAAGAAAGCTAAAACATCCAAGTAGATCTAAAAAGCTAAGAGACTTCCTTGAACTATAATGAATTATTCATATAGATTAATTGAGATTGCAAAATCAGTTAAACAAGGCTCGTCACTAGTGGATGTTGGCTGTGATCACGGCTACATTGCTAAGATGCTTTTAGACTCAAATACAATTGATAAAGTTATAGAGAGCGATATTAGTGAAAAATCACTAGAGAAGGCTAAGATGCTTTTATCAGGAGAAAAGTATAAAGACAAAGTTAAATTCATTGTAAGCGATGGGCTAGCTAATATTGATACAAGTGAGTACGATACTCTTTTAATCGCTGGCATGGGTGAAGAAACTATAATATCTATACTTAATACAAGCATTGAAAAAGTAAGATTCTTTAGTAATATCATTTTACAAGCTATGGGCGAAGGCTCAAATATTAGAAAATATTTTAAAGAAAATGGCTTTTTTATAGAAAAGGAGCGTCTTTTTATAGAAAAAGATAAGTACTATAGGCTCTATGAGATAAAGAGTAAAAAGACTAATATTGATGACTATAAATTTCCTGTAAACTTTGATATTAATGACATTCATTTCTTAAAAACTTATTATGATAATGAAGTCAAAAACATTAAGAATATTTTAAAAAATATTAATAAAGATAAAAACTTAATAAAATATAATGAACTAAACAAAGAATTAAATAAAATTTTACAATACATGGAGAAGATTGATGAAAAAAGATAAAATTATTCATACAATAGAAAGCATCTTCCCAAAGGAGCACGCAGAGCCTTGGGATAATTCAGGATTGATTATAGATGCCGACAAAGAAGATATTAATAAAATTTATTTAAGCGTTGATCTCTTATATGATAATATTAATGAACTGGATGATGTGGATATGGTCATAACGCATCATCCTTTAATTTTTAAGGGCATAAAAGAGATTGACATGAGCGCTAGCTCTAAGCTTATTAAAAAGATGGTTAAGAATGACATAGTTTATTATAGTGCTCACACTTCTTTTGATATACAAAGAGTAGGCTTTTATAAATTTTATGAAAATGAATTAAATATGATAAATACAGATTTTGCCATAAAAGCAGCTGATGATTTAGGTTATGGTATAAGAGGAGAAATTAGCGATTTATCTTTAAAAGAATTAGCAGAAAAAATAAAAAATATTAATAAGGCAAAGTATGTACAAGTTTATAAGAATAACGATAAAAATACTAAAATAATGATTTTAAATGGCAGCGGCAAAGACTTTTTAGACAATGTTCTTGAGTCTATGCCAGATACACTTGTTACATCAGATTTAGGCTATCATGATGTACAGGCACTAAGAAATGCAAAGATTAATCTAATCATGCAAGATCACAATAGCAGCGAATCTGCTTTTGTAAACATTATGGAAGATATTCTTAAAAAGGCAGATAAAGATATAGAAATTGTTAAAAATTTCTCATCATTTACTGATAATATTGAAATTTTATAGAAATATTATAGAATTTTTATAATTTTTGTAGTATAATTAAATTTGTAATGAGTAAACCAGATGGTTGCGTGCTTAGGCATGAGGAAAGTCCGTGCTCCATAGAGCAGAATGCTGGATAACGTCCAGTGAAGGCGACTTCAAGGATAGTGCAACAGAAACATTCCGCCGAAACGGGTAATGCCGTGGTAAGGTTGAAATTGTGAGGTAAGAGCTCACAGGGAGATATGGTAACATATTTCTCGTGTAAACCCCATTCGGAGCAAAACAAACAAGGGTCAAAGGTTATTGCTCGTAACCTCCTGTAAGGTAAGTTGCTTGATTTTAGTGGTAACACTAAAACTAGATAGATAACCATCTAATACAGAACACGGCTTATAGGTTTACTCATTTACATAAAATTTACAACGAGGGAGCTATTAAATGAAAACAAAAACAAACACTATTACAAAAGCGGCGATAATCGCCACACTTTACACAATACTAATACTTTTACAAACAGTATTACCATTTCAACAATTGACATTTGGACCAATACAATTAAGATTAGCTGAAGGACTTACAGTTCTTCCTCTAATGGAAGCTGCAGCTGTACCTGGACTTTTCGTAGGATGCTTAATTTCTAACATATTTTTATCATTTATGTCAGGTTATGGCATGATAGATATTATATGCGGAAGCTTAGTAACATTACTTGCAGCTTATTTAACAAGAAAATCAAAATCTAAATACTTAGCAATGCTACCACCTATTATATTAAATGGATTTTTAGTATCAATCTGGGTATCATATTTCTCAAATATACCATATTTCACAACAGTTTTAGGAATCATGGGCGGAGAAGCAATAAGTGTTGCAGTATTTGGATCATTAATTTATTATATTTACGATAAAAGAATTAAAAAGGTGATTTAATGAAAAAAAGAAGAATAATTACAATAACTATACTAGTACTTATACTTATTGCGATTATATGGAAGATAAACTCATGTGTATCATGGATGTATAAGCCTTATGACCCTAATGACGACACTGAATATACTATAGAGATACCAGAAGGCAGCGGTGCATCCTATGTGGCAAAAGAGCTTTATGATAAAAAAATAATTAGAAATGGAACTGCTTTTAAAGATGTGCTTAAGGACAATGACCTAGAAAAGCACATAAAGAGCGGTACTTTTAAAGTGAAAAAATCTATGACTTTGCTAGAAATTGCGAATATTATCGCTAGTGAAGGAGAAGCTCCAAAGGGCGAAACTATCAAGGTAACTATACCAGAAGGTTTTGAACTTACTCGTATTGCACAAAGACTTGAAGAAAAAGGCTTGGTATCTAGTGAAGAATTTTTAAATGAATGCAAAAATGTTGATAAATATAAAGAAAAGTATGAATTTTTATCAAATATAAATAATGATACCCTAGAAGGATTTTTATTTCCAGCAACTTATGATATTGCTATGGGATCAAGCAGTGAAGAAATCATCACTATGATGCTTAATGCTTTTAATAATATTTATAGCAAGATTAGCTCTGAAGTTGATGATTTAAATAAGCTAATCACTTTAGCTTCAATTGTAGAGAGAGAAGCTAAACTTGAAGAAGAAAGACCTATCATAGCAAAGGTATTTTTAAATAGAATTGATAAAAACATTAGGCTTCAATCATGCGCTACAATTCAATACGCGCTTGGCGAAAGAAAGCCAAAGCTTTCAAACGAAGACTTAAAGATAGACTCACCATACAACACATATACACACGATGGACTCCCTCCAGCACCTATTTGCAATCCTGGAGAAGCATCGATTGTTGCGAGCCTTCATCCAGCAGATGTTGACTACTTATACTTTGTAGTTAAACCTGGCTCAGACGGTGCGCATAATTTCTCTTCTGATTATAATAAGTTCTTAAATGATAAAAAGGACTACAAGAGCAACAATGATTAGCAGATTTATAGATGAGGATGTTTTTAGATATATAGAAAATTTTTCCTCTGAAAGAGATAATTTTAAAGAGCTTGTTGATTATGCTGAAACTAATAGAGTTCCTATAGTTTCACAAGATGTGGCAAGATTTATAGAGCTTTTGCTTAAAATTGTTAAGCCTAAAAATATTTTAGAGATAGGCTCGGCTATAGGTTATTCATCACTGATTATGTCTAAAGCATCAGATGCAAATATATTAACCATAGAAAAAGACGAGGAAACTTTTAAGGTATTAAAAGAAAATCTTAAGAAATATGATACGGATAATAAAATAAAAGCTATAAATGATGATGCTATAAACGCATTGAAATCTATGGATAAAGAAGAAAAATTTGACTTTTGCTTTATTGATGCGAATAAATCACAATATGAAGAGTATTTAAACTTAGTATATGATTTAACAAGAGACAATGCTCTCATTCTTATAGATAATATTTTATTTAGAGGCTTTGTGGCAAAAGATGAAGACAATAAAAGATATAGAACTATAATAAAGAATTTAAAAAAATTTATAGAAGATGTTAAAAGCGATAAAAGATTCACAGCAAGTTTACTTACTGTTCATGATGGTTTATTGCTTTTAAGGAAGGAGTAAGATGAAAAAAGTAGAATTACTAGCACCAGCAGGTGATTTAGAAAAGTTTAAAACTGCTATACAATATGGAGCTGATGCTGTTTACTTAGCTGGAGACAAGCTAGGTTTAAGAACTGCTTCTAAAAATTTTAGTTTAGATGATATAAAAGAAGCAACTAAAATTGCTCATGATTTAGATAAAAAAGTTTATTTAACACTTAATGTTATATCACACAATAAAGACCTTGAAGGTGTTGATGAGTATATACAAAGTTTAGACGAGGCAGGTGTAGACGCTTTTATAGCCTCAGACCCAGGTATTTTTCAAAAAGTTAAAACACTTG
>QWCV01005530.1_pt1 | contig 17974 bp, 11 predicted proteins | sample 1972621 | NCBI WGS metagenome assembly QWCV01 (sample SAMN09866699, study PRJNA288562) | Human gut metagenome isolate pre2_stool, whole genome shotgun sequencing... | isolation source: gut | host: Homo sapiens | place: USA: California
ATGCGTAATCATGATGATTGCACCCCTGAAACGGCGCAGATAATCCTCAAGCCACTCCACCATCTCGTAGTCTAAGTGGTTGGTCGGCTCGTCCAATATAAGCACATCACACGGCTTGAGTACGACTGTTGCAAGCGCAAGCCTCTTTCTCTGCCCTCCTGAAAGCTCACCGGTCTTTTGCGTCATATCTGTGATATCAAGCTTCATAAGAAGTGACTTTGCATCACTTTCTATACTCCAGCGCATGTCCTCATCCAGCTGCGAGGTAACCACACGGCTCATCACATGTTCAAGTGCTGTCTCGTCCGGGTCAAACTCCGGATTCTGCGGCAGATAGTTTATCACTATATGATTTGCTGTGGTGACAGTTCCCTCATCCGGCTCTTCATCACCAGCCACAATCTTTAAAAGTGTAGACTTTCCTGTACCATTTATACCTATGATACCGATTTTTTCGTTTTCCTGCACATAAAAGGAAGCTTTAGAAAAAAGCTTCCTTCCAGTATATGACTTTGTTATATTTTCGACATTAATGATGTTCATCTTCTCGTATTTTCTCCTCCCTCTCATGCTCCTGCTTCTCCTTGGCCTCAAGGATTGCCTCATTAAGCGAAAGCATCTTTGCATCAAGCTGTCCTACGATACCTGCACACTCACGCAGATCGCGGCTGATATACTCAGGTGCATTGCCCTCGAACTTGTAATATATCTTGTGCTCAAGGCTTGCCCAAAAATCCATAGCTATTGTACGAATCTGTATCTCAACCTTTGTCACCTTGTTTGAAAGGAAAATAGGCACCGAAACAATCATGTGGTAGCTCTTGTAGCCGCTCGCCTTCGGATGCTTCATATAGTCCTTTACCGATATGACGGTCAAATCATTCTGCCTGCCAATCATCTCAGCAAGCCGGTATATATCAGATGTGAACGAGCACACGATTCTGATGCCCGCTATGTCCTTTACATATGTGACCATATTCTCTATGGTGCTCTCGTAGCCACCCTTTTTGAGCTTCTTAACTATGCTTTCAGGAGTCTTGATACGCGACTTTATGTACTCTATCGGATTGTAATTATGTATGTGAACAAACTCGTCATTTAGTATCTCGAGCTTAGTATTGACCTCTTTCAGTGCAGAATTGTATAGAAACATCATAGTCTCCCAGCTATCAATGCCCTCCGCAAACTCTTGTTCCATTAAAAACCTCCCTGTGATCTATTCGCCTGTATATTTATCAGACTCTTTTAATCAATTATAGCATATTTATTCGCGTAATTGGCAAATTATACCTATTATTTATATATTTTTTATTCTTGTTGTTTTATATGCTGCTTATTTTTTATGTGCACAGGTCCGCACGCTGCAGGCACGGCGGCACACAAGTACTCTCTCGTAAGCGCATAGCGAAGCTATTTAGAATCTGTTGAATTATGCTTCACAACCAGAAATGCACCGGCATGGACGCCGGGGAAAGGCGTTATGCGCCATGGACGGCGCATAAAAGCCGGTTTCGTCAAGCATAAAAAACCAAAAGGCATAATTCCTACAGATTCTTAATGGCGTAGCGTAGCGAACGAGAGAGTACTTGTGTGCCGCCGTGCCTGCAGTGTGCGGACCGTCATTATATCAATAATAACTCATCATATCCATAATGAGGCATCAATCCTCCTCGATGATGTGCATCTCAAGAAAATCAAAGTCGATATCCTCCACAAAATTATCCTTCGTAAAGCGTGTCTTTCCATGCCTCTTGAAATCACTTACATTGCTGTCAAGCCAGATGGGCTTTCCCAGGTCAAAAGCAAGGCAGGCATCCTCAAGAGCCTTAAAAATCTTGTGTGTACGTGTGTCGTCACTGTCATTTTCTATTGTAATATCACGCATCAGGTGCGTGTCAGTACAGCTATCTCATCTGATAATCCATTGCCCTCATTTCCTATCATAAAGCCACAGGCTCCGGTGTAGTCCGGTCTGTCATAAGAGCACTTACCCTTTAAATGAGCTGCGTAGAGAGAAACTCCCTTTGACTTTGCATACTCTATAGTCTCCGGAAGGTCATCTGTGATGTAAAACGGCACACGGTAGAGTGAGCCCATGGTTGAGCGCACAGTCTTTGGATTAAAAATGTCAACCGTAGTACGATTCATTATGATACCGCTTACACCTGCGCCCTCACCGGTACGGACCATAGTGCCTAAGTTTCCCGGATCCTGTATACTCTCAAGCACAAGAAGCTCTGTCTTGTCGCCCTTAAAAAGTTCATCTATCTCATAGTGCGGCATCTTTACTATAGCGAGCACACCCTGCGGAGTCTGCGTGTCAGACATGCTCTTAAACACCGAGTCACTCACTATTTCTGTTTTGTCAAGGAAACGCTTCTTCTCTTCCTTAAACCTGTCATCATTAAAAAATGACTCAGACATATATACGGCACTTACCCAGTCATATGGCGCCTCAAAGCTCATCTTTGGACCCTCAACCACGAATACGCCCTGCTTTTTCCGCTCCTTTGCCTTGCTTAAAAGAGCCTGCACATTTTTTATGCTTTTGTTTGATGCACTTGTAATCATTTTCTTCTCTTTCTATATTGATGATATGAGGGTCAAAAAGTATTTTGCCCCTCATTTATGATTAACATTCGTCTTTCTCCGAATGCATAAATGCCCCTGCACCGGCACATGCACGCAATTACCTGCATTTGATGTGCCGGATACAAGGGCATTCATATTTATCGTAAATATATTAGATACTAAACCAGAGATTTAGAGATATCGTACATGTACTCGTCTACACTCTTCTTCATAGCAAGTGCCTCGTCGATATCGAAATCTACAAAATTGCCATCCTTGTGGGCAATAACTCTGTTTGACTTGCCCTCGCAGAGTAAATCAACTGCCATAGCGCCCATGATTGTAGCGTATACACGGTCCTTACATGAAGGGCTTCCACCTCTTTGCATATGTCCAAGGATAGTTGCTCGAGTCTCGATGCCTGTAGCAGCCTCGATTTCCTTAGCCATCTCCTGTGAATGTCCTACGCCCTCAGCATTGATGATGATGTAATGCTGCTTGCCGAGCTCTCTTGCATGAGCTACTCTCTCGATGAGTGCCTCAAGGTTGTTGTCATACTTCTCAGGAAGTAATACTTCCTCAGCGCCGTTTGCAAGACCACACCATAATGCAATGTATCCTGCTCCACGTCCCATAACCTCAATGATTGAGCATCTCTCGTGTGATGTAGATGTATCACGTACCTTGTCAATAGCCTCCATAGCTGTGTTGCAGGCTGTATCAAAACCGATTGTGTAATCTGTACATGCGATATCAAGGTCGATTGTGCCCGGAAGACCGATTGTATTGATGCCAAGTGCTGCAAGCTTCTGCGCACCCTGGAAAGATCCGTCACCACCGATAACTACGATAGCATCGATACCATGCTTCTTACAGATTTCAGCACCCTTCTGCTGTCCCTCTGCTGTAACGAACTCCTTACATCTGGCTGTCTGTAAGATTGTACCACCGCGTGAGATTGTGTCTGAAACGCTCTTTGAATCCATATCCACGATTTCTTCATTTAACAGACCTGCGTATCCTCTCTTGATTCCTTTAACCTTCTTGCCCTTTGAGAGAGCCTGACGAACAACGGCACGAATTGCTGCGTTCATTCCCGGTGCGTCACCACCACTTGTAAGTACACCTATTGTGTTAATCTCTTTTGCCATTGGTATAACCTCCATATGTTAAAAAATTATCATTTATTCTAATCCCAATCTATTGTACTTGTTTTAGCACATTTTTTCAATATTCTTTTCAACAATTTTCGCATTTTCTTTGTCTAAAAATTCCAAAAGCTGCTCCATGAGCTCATTATTTGCATTTACGGAATAATTTCTGCCAAGTTTTTTCATCTGCTTTGTATCTGCGATGTAAATTATGACTTCATCTCCTCCGTCAGATTCACGGATTGTCTCAAGAAGCCTGCTCTCATTTTTCTTATAGTCCTCCATCGTATCAAACCTGAGCCATAGCTGCTTCGGAAGCTCATCAAACGGTATGATTCTCTCGCAGATTATCTTGCCGTTCTGCTCATCCTCAACTGTCGCATGTCCGATAACAAATATTTTAGCATCGTCCTGTAAATATCTCTGGTAGCGCTCGTAATCTCTCGGAAAAATAATTACCTCAACAGTTCCTGTCAGGTCCTCTATCGTGATAAAAGCCATGGCCTGATTGTACTTGGTAAACTTAATCGTCTTTGTAGCTATCATGCCTCCGATTACCACGTGCGCATTGTCCTCTATCTTTACGGCACCGCTCTCCTCTTCAAGCACAAAATCTATCGCATTTGCTGTGATGTTTTTCTTTAGGGTAGCTGCATATTTTTCCAGAGGGTGTCCGCTTAAATAGATGCCAAGCACCTCTTTTTCATAGGCCAGGGCTTCCTCAGCGTCATATTCACCAACATTTGGATACTTAAGCTCAAATGACTGCCTATCCTCATCTGAGACCAGGTCAAACAGGCTCATCTGCCCAGCCATTGTTGACTTTTTGTCATGCTGCACCCTGTCCACAATCGATGCATACACCATTGCCATCTGCTTTCTCGTGCCGTCGAGTGAATCGCAGGCTCCCGCCTTTATCAGATTCTCAATCGCACGCTTGTTGATAAGCTCCTTCTGGCAGGTTCTCTCGATAAAATCTGAGAGTGTGCGGTATCTGCCGCCACTTTCCCGCTCCTCGATTATCTGGTCTATTACCGGCCTGCCCAGAGATTTGATGGCGTACATGCCGTATCTGACATGGTCACCCTCTGCGGTAAACTCGCCCTGTCCACAGTTGATATCCGGCGGAAGCACCTTAATACCCATATCACGACAGCTGTAAAGATACTGCGCCGCCTTGGCTGAATTGTCTATAACAGAAGTCATGAGCGCCGCCATAAATTCGACCGGATAGTAATTTTTGAGCCATGCAGTCTGAACACTGATTTTTGCATACGCGGCTGCATGTGATTTGTTGAACGCATACTTAGCAAAATCAACCATCGAATCGTATATGCTGTTGGCAGCCTTTTCATCTATGCCGTTTGCCACACAGCCCTTTATACCGCGCTCCTCGTCTCCGTACACAAAGCTCTGGCGCTCTGCGTCAATGACATACTGCTTCTTCTTACTCATGGCACGGCGGATGTTGTCCGCCTGACCCATTGTATAGCCTGCGAGCTTCTGCACTATCTGCATGACCTGCTCCTGGTATACTATACAGCCGTAGGTCGGCTCTAAAATACTCTCAAGCTCAGGTGTCACATAGCTTATCTCCTTTGGATTGTTCTTGCCCTTTATATAGTTGGGAATGAAATCCATAGGACCCGGACGGTAAAGCGAAATACCGGCCACGATGTCCTCAAAGCTCTGTGGACTGAGTTCCTTCATGAAGCTTTGCATACCGGCAGACTCCAGCTGGAATACCCCTTCCGTCTTTCCTGTTCCGATAAAGTCAAGTGTGCCCTTATCGTTGAAATCAATATGGTCGATATCCACATCAATGCCCCTTGATGCCTTGATATTCTTCACAGAATCCTTTAGCACCGTGAGTGTACGAAGCCCCAGAAAATCCATCTTTAAAAGGCCAAGCTCCTCGAGCTGTACCATGTTGTACTCTGCGGTAGGGCTTCCGTCGTTTGCCCTTCCAAGAGGCACATAATCGCTCGCCACACCCGGATAGATTACCACACCTGCTGCATGCACGGACGTGTGGTTTGGCAGTCCCTCAAGCCTTTTTGCCATATCTATCATTTCATGCACTCTCGCATCACTGTCGTAAATGCCCTTAAACTCCGGGTTCATCTGAAGAGCCTTGTCAATCGTGATATTAAGCTCCTGAGGCACCATCTTTGCAAGCCTGTCAGTCTCTGCATATGGGAAATCCAGCGCCTTTCCGACTGATTTTATGACACCTCTTGCCGCCATCGTACCAAAGGTGACTATCTGTGTTACAGAATCGTGTCCGTACTTCTGCTGAACATACTCTATGGCGCGATATCTCTCCGCATACTCGAAATCCACATCGATATCAGGCATGGAAACTCGCTCTGGGTTAAGAAATCTTTCAAAAAGCAGATTGTATTTAACCGGATCAATATCTGTGATTCCGGTACAATAGCACACCCTGCTTCCCGCCGCTGAGCCTCGTCCCGGGCCTACCCAGCAGTCGTGCGTGCGGCACCAGTTGATATAATCCCACACGATAAGGATATACTCTATAAAGCCCATGGTCTTTATGATACCAAGCTCATAGTCCATATCTGCATGTATCTTTTTAAGCTCATCAGCACTGTACTCACCACAGCCTATGTATTTCTCCCTAAAGCCCTTCTCGCAAAGCTCTGTAAGGAATGCTTCGGCACTATCATAGCCCTCTGGCACCTCATACTTTGGAATCTTGTAATTGCCAAACTCAAGCGTCACATTGCATCTGTCGGCAATTTTCTGCGTATTCTCAATAGCCTCTGTGGCATATGGGAAAAGCGCTCTCATCTGCTCTTCGCTCTTTACGAAAAACTGTCCGCCATCATAGCGCATCCTGTCCTCGTCAGACACCTTTTTCCCGGTCTGGATGCACAAAAGCACATCATGTGCCTCCGCATCGGACTCGTAGGTGTAGTGCACATCATTAGTACACACTAACCCTATTTCAAGCTCCTTGCTCATCCTAAGAAGCTGCTGATTCACAAGCTTCTGGTCATCAATGCCATGGTCCTGCAGCTCAAGGAAGAAGTTGTCTTTTCCAAAGCAGTCCTGATACTTCCTTGCAATCTCCTTCGCCTCGTCATAAAAGCCTCTGACGATGTATCTGGGGATTTCTCCTGCCAGACAGGCAGACAGGCATATAAGCCCCTCGTGATATCTCTCAAGCGTCTCAAAATCCACTCTCGGCCTGTAATAATAGCCCTCTGTGAACCCTATTGACACTATCTTCATGAGATTAGCATAGCCTGTATTATTTTCAGCTAGCAGAATCAGATGATAATACCTGTCATCACCGTGGCTTGTCTCCCTGTCAAAGCGCGAATTTGGTGCCACATATACCTCGCAGCCTATGACCGGATTGATATCATTTGCCTTTGCCGTCTTGTAAAACTCCACCACACCGTACATATTGCCATGGTCTGTGATTGCGGCAGAGTTCATGCCAAGCTCCTTGACGCGCTTTACATATTCTTTTATCTTGTTTGATATCAGCTTCCCAGCTCTATGTGTATAAACACCGCAAGCGAATTGGGCTCCTGCATATATGTGATAGTGCCGCCTCTTGCCGTCGGAATCAGATATTTATAGTCACCCTTCTCGAAAAGACTGTGACATGCAGTATCATAGGTTTCTCTGTCCGAAAACTTGAACGTGATATAGTTAGATGACGTTGTCATGCCCTGTAAGACTTTAAGGTCGTAGGATGTAAAATACAGCCCATTCCTGTAATAATAGTCATCCTCCACTGACGCTTCCTGCGGCAGCATATCCTCATTGTCCAATGTACGTGTAAGCTTTACCACATCAAGCGGCACTCCGAACCAGCTGTATGATATGCCCTTTCCCAGATAATCACCATCACCGTAGGTACAGTCCACCGCACACCACGCACCGTCCAGATATACCATATTCCAGGCGTGGTTTGCATCAGATGTGGTGCCTGTCACAATAAGTGAACTGATACCGGCCCGGTCACACAGATACTTAAACATCATCGCATAGCCCTGACAGACCGTCCTACCAAGCACTGCTGAGTACATATCCTGGTTGTGAGGAGAATTTTCCTCATACTCGGCATGCTCTATCACATATTCATAGAAATGCACAGCCTTGTCATAATCCGATGCACCTTCATCGATACCTGCCATACAGGCTGACACATAGCCTGAAATCGTACTTATTGCGTTGTCGATATCAGACTCAGACATATTGTATACAGGCGAAAAAATGATGCTGTTTCTCACAGTATACTGACTCTTTTCTATGTAGAAAAACTGTGGATTGTCCAGCAGCACAAACTGCTGTATACGGCTTACGTTGTCAGTGTCTGTAGTATTTAACGAAATTCCATCCATGCGCTTTTGCATCATCGCATAAATCTGCCTGTAAATAAGCTTGTCATCATCTGACAGCTTCTCGTAGTAGTAGTGATATTCCCCTGTAAATACTGACTCATCGTACTCTGTCTGTTCGCCGTTTAAATAGTCTGTTGTGGTCTGCATTTGCCCCTTTACTGCCCTGTGTATAGCTGTAGGAAAATCAGCTATAGCACCTATAAGCCCTCCTGCCTTTAAGCATTTTGCAGCGAACATAAAGCAACAGGCAGCAAACACAAGTGCCGGTATGATTTTTAAAAGCTTTTTCATCTATTCCCCCATTTTAATCGTTGTCTGTCACTCTTTTAGGTGTGAACAGCAGCCATAGCAAGCCTGCATATCAGGTACAGTACAAAAAGATGCACCGGGTAAAAGGCGTAAAAGACATATTTTAGTGAAATGCCTCTTTTTCCATTGTAATAGCGAAGCGGTATAAGCATAAAAAGTGCAAAAAACTCTATGGTACCTGAGAAAAGTTCTGCAATAATCATCATAACAAGCACCACTGATACCATTACTATACACCTGATCAGTGTGACAAGAAACCACTTGACTGCAGAGGATGCCTTTTCTATTTTATCGACCGACTTAAGCCAATCAAGCACTGTGATGGCAAGCAGGCCTAAAAGCAGTGTAAAAAACACATTGTTGCTCTTAAATTCGAGCACTGTATTGTTTATTGCAAGGTCAAACGGTATCTCAGAGATAAGCGCGAATATAAACATCCTCGCAGCATATTTTTCCCTGCTGTGTGTATATTTGAAGCCCTCCACAAGCAGGAAGCAGAAAACAGGAAAGGCCATGCGCCCTATAGAACGCATGACCCAGTAGATATCAATAAGCGTTTGTCCACCTATCCCGTTATTTATCATCTGAAGAATAACCGTTGCCGCAATATGGTCTATAAGCATGGTAAAAATGGCTATAAGCTTAAGCGTGCTTCCACTGATACCAGACTTTGCGATAACTTTTTCCAAAATCCTATACTCCTGCCATATTTACGGTAATTCTGTCAAGATGCCAGATATCGTCCACATATTCCTGGATTGTTCTGTCTGAAGAGAACTTTCCTACATGTGCGATATTGAGCAGTGCACTCTTTCTCCATGCGCTCTTGTTCTTGTAATAATCATTAATCTTCTGCTGTGCATTTGCATATGAGCGGAAGTCTGCGAGGATAAAGTAGCGGTCAGCCACCTGTCCCTGCTGTGGATTGAGCAGTGAGTTGTAAAGCTCCCTGAAAAGCTCATGGTCATTTGGTGAGTATGTGCCGTCTACGAGCTGGTTTACTACCTTTCTTAGCTCGGCATCGTTATTATATACATCAACAGGATTGTAGTCATGTCTGTTCTCGTGTGAGATGACCTCATCAGAGCTCATTCCAAAGATAAACATGTTGTCAGCCCCTACCTCATCGAACATCTCGACATTGGCACCATCCATAGTTCCGATAGTGAGCGCTCCATTGAGCATAAACTTCATGTTTCCTGTTCCGGATGCCTCCTTGCTCGCTGTGGAAATCTGCTCGCTGACATCTGCTGCCGCAAAAATAATCTCGGCATTGGATACCTTGTAATCCTCGATAAATACTACCTTGAGCTTGCCGCCAATAGAAGCATCGTTATTTATCACATCAGCCACACTGTTGATGAGCTTTATTGTTTTCTTTGCATTTCTGTAGCCTGCTGCTGCCTTTGCTCCAAAAATGAATGTTCTAGGATAGAAATCCATAGACGGATTTTCCTTAATCTTGTTGTACAGATACATCACATGAAGGATGTTCATGAGCTGTCTCTTGTACTCGTGAAGTCTCTTAACCTGCACATCAAAGATAGAATCCGGATTTACATCAATACCATTGTGCTCCTTGATATACTTTGCTAAACGCACCTTGTTTGCTCTCTTAATCTCAGCAAACTCCTGCTGTGCAACAGGGCTGTCCGCATAAGCCTTGAGCTTTGAAAGCATTGTAAGATCTGTAATCCAGCCGGCTCCTACCTTTTTTGTTGCCCAGTCTGCAAGGAGTGGATTTGCATGTGCTAAGAATCTACGCTGTGTGATTCCGTTTGTCTTGTTATTGAACTTCTCAGGGAACATCTCATAGAAATCATGAAGCTCCTGATTCTTAAGTATCTCTGTGTGAAGCTTTGCAACACCGTTTACAGAATAGCCTGCAACGATAGCCATATTTGCCATCTTGACCTGTCCGTCATAGAGGATAGCCATCTTTCTTACCTTGTCCTCATTGCCAGGATATCTCTCATTAATCTGCATCACAAATCTTCTGTTTATCTCGTCAACAATCTGGTATACACGAGGAAGCATTCTCTGGAATATCTCAATTGGCCACTTCTCAAGCGCCTCAGCCATGATTGTATGGTTAGTGTAGGCTACACATCTTGTAGTGATATCCCATGCATCATCCCATGACAGATGCTCCTCGTCCACAAGGATTCTCATAAGCTCTGCGACTGCAACTGTAGGGTGAGTATCGTTCATCTGGAAAACAGCTTTATTTGGGAGATCTTTTAAATCGCTGTGATGCTTTTTAAACCTTGCAAGTGCACGCTGGATGCTTGCTGATACAAAGAAATACTGCTGCTTTAAGCGAAGCTCCTTGCCCTTTACATGGTTATCGTTTGGATAGAGCACCTCAACAAGGTTTCTTGCAAGATTTTCCTGCTCCACTGCCTTGTCGTAGTCACCCTGGTCAAAGGACTCGAGCGAGAAGCCGTTTTTTGGCTCTGCATCCCATATCATGAGAGAATTGACCACATTGTTGTCATAACCGACTATAGGCATATCATAAGGCACTGCAAGCACCGACTGATAGTCCTTCTGCTCGAAATGAAGCTCTCCGTTTTCATCTGTGCTCTCCTGCACATATCCTCCAAACTTGACCTCATAGCAGTACTCCGGACGACGAAGCTCGAATGGATATCCGTCCTTGAGCCAGTTGTCAGGCACCTCAATCTGGAAGCCGTCTGAAATCTGCTGCTTGAACATACCATATCTGTATCTGATTCCACAGCCGTATGCAGGATATCCAAGTGTGGCAAGTGAATCCATGAAACACGCTGCCAGTCTTCCGAGTCCACCGTTTCCAAGTGCCGGATCAGGCTCCTGGTCCTCAATAGCATTGATATCCACACCAATCTCATTGAGAGCCTCCTTGACCTCCTTGTATGCTGAGAGGTTTATAAGGTTGTTGCCGAGAGCTCTTCCCATCAAAAACTCCATGGACATATAGTAAACAACCTTTGGATCGTCCTTGTCCATCACTCTCTGTGTGGCAATCCACTCATCCATGATGACATCCTTTACGGCCTCTGATACAGCCTGATAAAGTTCCTGCTGTGTGGCATCATCTATAGTCTTACGATATTTATTTTTTAAATTGTCTGATACAGTCTTAATAAACACCTTTTTGCTAAACGTATTATCTCTCATCATATTCCTCCTTATGGCACTAAAAGGGAGCAAATTAATGCTCCCTCTCGTGCAGAGATTATTGTTTTTCAACTGCAAGCTTAACAGCCTCACCATTAATCTTCCAATCCTTTTCATAGCCCTTAAGTTCGCCTGATTTAATTGATACGGCAAGAACCTCGGTCTTGATTTCATCACCAAACTTTTCAAATACATTTGAAAGCTTCTCATCTGCCTCGTATGTCACAGCGATGTGGTCCATAACCTCAAAGCCTGCGTCCTTACGCATTGTCTGGATCTTACTGATGATTTCTCTTACGAAACCTTCCTCGATAAGCTCAGGAGTGAGGTTGGTGTCAAGAACAACGGTTATATTGTTGTCAGACTGTGTCACATAGCCCTCCATCTGAGTCATCTCGATAAGTAAATCCTCTTTAGATAATACAACTTCATCGCTAATGCTGTCAAGCTTGAGAGAGCCGGTGCTGTTAAGCTCCTCCATGGCCTTATGACCATCAAGCTCAGCTAAAACTGCCTTAATCTGGCCAAGGTATTTACCATACTTAGGACCCACTGTTCTAAGCTGTGGCTTGAATTTGTAGGTGGTGTAGTGTGATACATCATCAGTGAACTCAACCTCTTTTACGTTGAGCTCGTCTGCGATGATATCCACATAAAATTCATCCAGTTTTTCCGGAGCCTTTACAAACATTTTTCCGATTGGCTGACGGTTTTTGATATTTGCCTCGTTACGGCATGCACGTCCGAGTACTACAACCTTTAGTACCTCATCCATATCAGCTTCGAGCTTTTTGTCAATCAGCTTCTCATCAACTACAGGATAGTCGCACAGATGAATTGACTCCGGTGCGCTCTTGTCGATAGAGCAGACAAGATTTCTGTAGATATCCTCTGTCATGAAAGGAATCATAGGTGCTGCCGCCTTTGATATGGTGACAAGTGCTGTATAAAGTGTCATGTATGCGTTTATCTTGTCCTGCTCCATGCCCTTTGCCCAGAAACGCTCACGGCTGCGGCGTACATACCAGTTACTTAAGTCGTCTACGAACTCCTGAAGGTACTTTGCCGCCTCCGGAATCTTGTAGTTTGACAGGCACTCATCCACGCCTGCCACTGCTGAGTTGAGCTTTGAAAGAATCCACTTGTCCATTACTGCAAGCTTATCATACTCAAGGCTGTATTTTGTAGCATCAAAGTTGTCGATATTTGCATAAAGCACGAAGAATGCGTATGTGTTCCAGAGTGTTCCCATAAACTTACGCTGTCCCTCAAGCACGAGCTTTCCTGAAAACTTCTTTGGAATCCATGGAGCTGATGCTGTGTAGAAATACCATCTGATGGCATCTGCACCGTATGTCTCAAGTGCATCAAACGGATCTACCGCGTTGCCCTTTGACTTGGACATCTTCTGTCCGTTCTCATCCTGTACATGTCCAAGCACGATGACATTCTCATAAGGAGCCTTGTTGAAAAGCAGTGTAGACTCAGCCATGAGTGAATGGAACCATCCACGTGTCTGGTCAACTGCCTCTGAGATAAACTTGGCTGGGAACTGCTTCTCAAATACTTCCTTGTTCTCGAATGGATAGTGGTGCTGTGCAAATGGCATGGCTCCTGAATCAAACCAGCAGTCAAGTACCTCAGGTACACGGTGCATATCCTTGCCACACTCAGGACACTTGATTGTCACAGCGTCGATGTATGGTCTGTGAAGCTCTACCTCTGCAGCCTTTGGATCTCCTGCTTTTTCGGCGAGCTCTGCACGGCTTCCGATACACTCTCTGTGTCCGCATTCACACTCCCAGATATTGAGTGGTGTGCCCCAGTAACGGTTACGTGAAATAGCCCAATCCTGTATATTCTCAAGCCAGTTTCCGAAACGTCCTGAACCGATAGACTCAGGAATCCAGTTTACTGTATTGTTGTTTCTGATAAGATCATCCTTTACTGCTGTCTCCTTGATGTACCATGACTCTCTTGCATAGTAGATAAGAGGCTTGTCACATCTCCAGCAGTGTGGATACTCATGCTCAAATTTCGGAGCATCGAAGAGCTGCTTTCTGCCGCTTAAGTCCTTTAATACCTCAGGATCTGCATCCTTTACCCACATACCGGCAAACGGAGTCTCGGCTGTAAGCTCTCCCTTGTCGTTTACAAACTGTACAAATGGAAGGTCATAATTTCTTCCGACATTGGCATCATCCTCACCAAATGCAGGAGCGATATGAACAATTCCTGTACCGTCTGACATAGTAACATATGTGTCACATGTCACGAAAAAGCCCTTCTTGCCCTGCTTATCGGCAACCTGCTTAGCACAGTCATAAAGCGGCTCATACTCCTTGTACTCAAGGTCCTTTCCTTTGTATGTCTCAAGCACCTCATATGCCTTCTTGCCTGCCTCTGCGTCCTCTTTTGAAAGAAGCTGTGAGAGCACCTTGTCTGCAAGTGCCTCTGCCATATAATATGTATAGCCATCAACAGCCTTTACCTTTACATATGTGTCATTAGGGTTCACACAGAGTGCCACGTTGCTTGGAAGTGTCCATGGAGTTGTGGTCCATGCGAGGAAATATGCATCCTCTCCTACTACCTTAAAACGTACTACTGCTGATTTTTCTTTAACTGTCTTGTAGCCCTGTGCCACCTCCTGTGCAGAAAGTGGTGTTCCACAACGAGGACAGTAAGGAACAATCTTGAAGCCCTTGTAAAGAAGTCCCTTGTTCCAGATTTCCTTGAGAGCCCACCACTCTGACTCAATGAAATTGTCGTCATATGTGACGTATGGATTGTCCATATCAGCCCAGAAACCTACTGTGTTGGAGAAATCCTCCCACATACCCTTGTATTTCCATACAGACTCTTTACACTTCTTGATGAATGGCTCAAGTCCGTAGTTCTCAATCTGATCCTTGCCGTCAAGGCCGAGAAGCTTCTCCACCTCGATCTCAACAGGAAGTCCGTGTGTATCCCAGCCTGCTTTACGTGGCACATATTTGCCCTTCATGGTCTGGAATCTTGGAATCATATCCTTTATGGTACGTGTCTCAACATGTCCGATGTGAGGCTTTCCGTTTGCTGTAGGAGGTCCATCATAGAATGTGTATGTCTCTCCTTCTTTTCTGTTTTCCATAGATTTTCTGAAGATATTGTTCTCTCTCCAGAACTGCTCTGTCTTCTTCTCGCGTTCAACGAAGTTCATATTGGTGTCAACTTTGTTGTACATGACTATCTCTCCTTATTCTATATTGTTCGTGAACATCCCAACATGCACCTCAAATTCGACTCTTACGAGGCTTCCTTGTGGCTTACTCCACTAGAATTTTCGGTTTATGGAATATTCACAAAAAAAGGCACACATTCCTGTAATTAGGAACGCGTGCCTGATACGTCTATACCACCTATTACAATGTACTTAAGGGAAATACCCTTGCATACCCGCCCCTGTAACGTAGGGAATACGTCAGAACCTACTCTCGCAACGCTGTATGGCGATTTTAGCCTGCGGCTCAGAAGTGATTTTCAAAACGGCTCTACTCATACCGGCTCTCACCTGCCCCGGCTCTCTTTGACTTTCCTGCCATCTCTACTGTCTTCGTCACTGCCTTTTACTAACTGTGTTTAAGTATATAACTGAAAAGCCACTGTTGTCAAGATGTAATTGATTCTGTAATAATTTGATAATAATTAACTCTAATAAATGCCATCATACTCAAAATTCTGATAATCATAATCGTCATAATCAAAAGAATCATAATCATAATCGTAATCCTCATAGGAATCGTCATCATTATAATACTCATAGCCCTCGTCAAAGCCCTTCATGAACTCCTTTTCAAAATCTGTGCTTACGTTTGAGCCTGCTATAACCCAGAATATGATGCTGACTATAACTGAGATAGCTGCTGTTGCTATACCAACTATACCAAACACCTTGTTGTTGCCCTTTATGATATGTATAATACCAAAAATGATAGCAAGCAGAGCTGTCACATAATTGATGCATGTACAAAACAGTACAATAGATGCGATTCCAAGTACCAGAGAAGCTATACCAAAGCCATTGCTGCTCTTTGGCGGCTGGTTGTATGGATTAGCTCCATACTGTGGCTGATTGTATGCTGTCTGTCCGTATGCGGTCTGATTGTAGCCACCCTGTCCGTTTGGCTGCTGGCCATACTGCGTCTGTCCGTAAGCTGACTGATTAAATGAGCCCTGAGCATATGTGTTCTGGTTGTATGTACCCTGGGCATTTGGATTCTGATTGTATGCACCCTGGGCATTTGGATTCTGATTGTATGTACCCTGATTTGCATAACCATATGCACTGCCCGGATTATTGACATATCCGTCTGTGCTGCCTGTCTGGTCTGATGACTGTCCATATGCATTGTCCTGCGGCTGGCTGTATATGTCTGAGCCATTTGCTGTTCCTGAAGACTGACCGAATACACCTGTATTGTCCGGTGTGCCTGACGACCGGTTGTCATTGTTCATATAATTGTTATCGTCCATAACTTCCTCCATATATCCTATTGTTTATGTAGCCATTGTGTTATTGTGTTAGAAATATTTTATCATATATTACAATAATGTAAATATTTTTATCATAAAAAATATGTAAAAATGGCAGGAGCAAATGCGCTCCTGCCGTAAAAAACATATTACTGCTCTTAGAAATCAAATTTCTGACTAAGCTCTTCCTCATTCTCCTCAACAGAGTTTTTGAGGTCATCCGCAAGCATATAGATATTTTCCAGTACCTTCTTGCACTTTGCCATGCTCTCGACTGTGGTATCAGCCATGCGAAGTCCCTCTGTTGACTGTTGTTGAATCAAGAATCTTTTTGATACTCTCCTCAGCCACATTGATATCCTTCATCAACAGCTCAACGGCCTCTCCCATGGCATTAAACTTTTCTCTTGTATCGTGGATAAGCTCATTCTGCTTCTCTACCGATGATACTGAGTTCTCGATACTCTCGTTGGCACGCCTTGTGTCCTCATTGAGCTTGTTTATAATCTCTGTAATATTGGCTGATGCATCCTTTGTCTGCTCTGAGAGCTGTCTGATTTCATCTGCAACTACCGCAAAGCCCTTTCCTGCTTCACCTGCCCTGGCCGCCTCAATTGAAGCATTGAGAGCAAGCAGATTTGTCTGGTTAGAAATATTGATAATCGACTCAACAAAGCTCTTTACTTCCTCTACCTTAGCTGTAAGACTCTGGATAACTGACACTGTAACATTGCTTGCCTCTGCCACGTTGTGTGCCTGCTCCTTGAGTTCTTCCACAACATCAGCTCCCTGCTTTACGGTCTCATCAGTCTGGCGTGAGGCATCTATCATAGCCTTGATTCCACTTTCTGCATTGTCTGTATTTCCCTGAATATCAACACACATAGCTGCCTGCTTCTGGATAGCCTCCGCAGTGCTCTCTGTGCTGTCTGCTATCTCCTGGATCGAACTATGGCTCACCGCAACAGACTCATCGAGATCATTTAACATGGTCATAGCCTCGTCAAAGTGCTTTGAAATATTCTCCGCAACCATTACCATCTTCTTATTGCTGTCCACCTGTGCCATAGCAGATTCTTTGATTTCTTCCATATTTTCATCGAAGAAATGGGTAAGAAGAATCGTGATGCTGTCTGACGCATATCCCACAAGTACAAGTACAAAAACTGCTATCACATCATTCTGAAGAACTGTACCCCCTATTCCAAGCTGCATTACAAGCCTGATGACGCTGGATATGATTATTACTGCGTTCATCACCATCATCATCTTTATATCCAGATATATCATCGCTGCAATAACAAGCGGCAGGGCATATGTCCATGTACCGATTGTTGAATTGATCAGTGCGATAATAAAATATCCTGCTGTCATGGCGCTTACAAGTATAAGCGCACCTGTTCTGCTGTCTCTTTTTGTAATAAATGCAATTACAGCTATTACTATTACTGCTATTGCCGCAACAAGCTGTATACTTATCCTGGTAATATCAGCATCTTTTGTCCCAACTGCTGCAAATAACGTAAATGCTATATATGCAAATACTATGATTACCGCCAGGAATACACGTTTGTTGGCTCTGTTATACTGTTGACTATTCATAAAATCCCCCTTCTTTTGTTTGAGTTTTTAGAGTAGCTTTATTATACAACATTTTTTTATAATAATCCACTACTATTTAGTGCCAACGTACCATTTTTCTCATTTTGCTCCTGATTTGAAGAAAATTCTCCTTTCAAATAAACATTTACACAAAAACACCCGGCAGTTATCCTGCCGGGCATCCTGTAAAAAAATATTTATTCTTTAACTCCACCAAGTGTAAGTCCTGTAACAAAGTATTTCTGTAAAAACGGGTAAATACATATGATCGGAAGCATTGTT
>QWCV01001981.1_pt1 | contig 17961 bp, 12 predicted proteins | sample 1972621 | NCBI WGS metagenome assembly QWCV01 (sample SAMN09866699, study PRJNA288562) | Human gut metagenome isolate pre2_stool, whole genome shotgun sequencing... | isolation source: gut | host: Homo sapiens | place: USA: California
TTGCCGTGGCTTCGCATTTAAATACGGCAAATTCCTGCTGCCACCACGTTTTCTTACGGCACTTTCGGTTCCAAAAGTGCCTACCCGTGTACAGTAACGACAGATTCGACAATCTTTCAATCACCGTCAAACCTACACCTGAATCCGCTCTGCCACTTCATCGCCCAGTGCCAGCCGAACCTTTCCATTTCCGATGATCAGACCATCCAGCACACGTCCAAGGACCCGGATACGGCTTCCTTCTTTGATTCCATAGCGCTCCAAAAAGTTCATCACATCCGCATTTCCAAACATCCACTTGATTTCACAGGACTCTCCCGCCTGCACCTTTGCCAACGACTGCATACAACGACCTCCTGACTGATATTCCGCTTTCTGTAACTGTTCAGTACCTTCACAGTCACGCGCAAAAATCCATTAAAAATTGCCTACGGCAATGGGATTTTTGTCTGCTGGTCCATGTTTTCGTACGGTCAGCGCAGTAAATGCGCAGACCTACTGAACAGTTACCGCTTTCTTTACTATCATTATATGCAGTCAGACTATTGTTAGTCAATGGTAATAATTGTTAGTTAATTCTAACAGTATTTAGCCGTTACCGTGAACCATCTCCACACTTCTCCGTCCATCTCCCGGCGGATTCTGCCGCGCAGGCGGAGGTAGTCCAGATGTGCCATGCACTCTCCCACCGCAAACCACTTCTGGGACGGTGGAAATTCTTCCCAGCTGGCGGCACGGATCTTCCAACGCATCTTTCCAGCCGTCTCATATGCCGTCATGCCCGGATGTTCGGCAAGCAGCGCCTCCGTCTCCGCCAGACGCCGCTCATGGTGTGCCAGCAGCGCCTCGATGCGCACTGCATAATCGCCCGTCTTCCGGTGTCCCGGCAGGGCAAGGCGGACCGGATATTTTCTGACCAGGCGCAGTCTGTCGAGATAATCGCCCAGCGGATCCTCCGATTCCAGCCAGGAAGTAATATTCGGCGATATATCAAACAAGATATGATCGCCCGTGAACATGATGCCCTGCTTCTTTGCCCAGAACATCGCATTGCCCGGCGTATGCCCCGGCACGGAGATCATTTCCAGCGTGTAATCTCCTACCGTGTATTTCCAGCCTGCCTCAATCGGAACAAAACGGTCATCAACCTGATCCAGCTTATAGCGGACTGCCGGATTGAGCGCCTGCGTTTTCTTCATTTCATCCTCCGGAAATCCACCGGCACGGAATTGAGCCGCCAGCCGAAGCGGGCGCTCCGGTGTAAAACCGTCCTTTAAGATCGTCAGATCGATCCCGCTGATATAGATGCGGCTGTCCGCCCCTGCCGCCTCCCTGGCAAGTCCTGTGTGATCCGAGTGCAGGTGTGTCAGAAGAATATCCAGCCGATCCGGGCTGCTGCCAAGTGCCCGAAGCCCGGCAAACAGCGCCTCCCGGCATTCCTCGCGCCGAAATCCGGTGTCAATCAGAAGATCACGCTCGTTTTCTTTTCCCTTGATCAGGTAACTATTGAGTTCCCGCAAAGGATTCTGCGGCAATTCCACACCGATCCGCCAGATTCCATCTGCCACCTGTTCTACAAGGGCTTCCCTCTTCTCTATGTTCTTTGTGATTTCTTCTCTTTTATTTTCTTTAAGCATATTTTTCCTTATTGAATCTATTGAATCTTCTCAGCCTTCTGCTTTCTCTTCTCTATGATCCATCGTCCGGAACAGATATGCACAAATCAAAATCGCCACCACAATCGACAGATAATCAGCCGCCGGCTGTGCATAGATAACTCCATCCAGGCCAAACATCGCATTCAGCACGAAAATCAGTGGAATAAAAATCAGTCCCTGGCGGCAGATCGTAAGAATCAGCGACGGAAGCGCTTTTCCCATTCCCTGGATCGTATTGATGCAGAGGAATAAGATACCAAGGAATGGCGCAGAAAGCTGGAGGGCAACCACCATCTGAATACCATACTGGACAACTTCCGCATCATTAATAAACATCTGAATCATTGTCTTTCTTGCGACAATCATAAACAATGTCAGAATCGTTCCCATAATAACCGATACAAATCCTGTAAATTTGAATACCGACATCAGGCGTTTCTTGTTGCGCGCTCCATAATTATAACCAATCAGCGGCTGGATTCCCACGCAGAGACCAATCTGCAGCAGGACAACAAGCATATTGGATTTCATCGCAACCCCCATCGCCGCTACCGGTGTGTCACCGTAACCGACCAGCGCCTGGTTCAGGATAATATTGGCAAAGCTCATCAGGATGTTATTTAAGGATGCCGGAATACCGATCCCTGCCACGCCGGAAACGATTCCATCTCCCATCTTAAAATCACGGAAATGAATCGACAGTGTCGATTTTCCCCGTAGATAATAAGCAATATAGTAAAGACAGGCCGCAATATTGCCGATAATCGTCGCAAGCGCTGCACCGGTCACTCCCCAGCCAAGCACCAGGATCATGATCGGATCCAAAATAATATTTACTACGGTACCTAACAGGTTTCCGACCATCGATTCTCTCGATGCGCCTTCTCCCCGCAGAATATTCGCAAATGCAGTTGAAAACATAATAAACGGCGCGCCGATTGCAATAATCGCCAGGTACTGTCTCGCAAAACCGATCGTATTTACACTGGCACCGATGAGATGCAGAATGGTTTCCATTCCAAGTACAGACAGGATAGCCACTATCACGCCTAGCCCCAGGGATCCATAGCAGCAGAATGAACTGATATGACATGCCCGGTCTTTATGGCGTTCTCCCAGTGCTCTCGATATCGCTGAGCTGCCGCCGATACCAAACAGATGGCCTAATGCCATAAAAATCATAAAGACCGGCGTTGCCAGCGAAACTGCCGCCACCTGCAGCGGATCCTTCGTCTGACCGATGAAAAATGTATCCGCCATGTTATAGATAACAACCACCAGCATGGAAATCATGGTCGGAACCGCCATGGTTGCGACCGCCTTCGGTACGGGTGTTTTTTCAAATAAATCCGTATTTGTTTTCATTTGTCGTAACTCCTCTCTTTCTATATTTGTTGTATTCTTTACAGTCACATTCTCGCGCCGAGCGCGGTCGCTTGCGACATGTTTCTGCTTCGCGCAAGTGCACATCATTGGCACGTTAGTGCCTTTTTGTGTAATAGGGGATTCCAAGGAATTTCTTATTACATAAAAATACAAGCACTTCTGCCTGCTGTGTAAAAGACCAACTCTTATTTAAACACTTAATTTTATCATAAACACCTATTTTGTCAACTATTTCCGTATTAAACTTATCTTAAAACCCAGCTTAAAAATTGTCTTTTGGAATTGTCTTTGGAAGTTGCAAAAAAGCGCTTTCTGGGATATGATGGAAACTAGAAAATTATGAATTTCATACCGATGGAGGATTTTTACTATGTCTAACAATTACGCAGGCAAATTTGTAAGTGCTGAGACCGCCGTCAAGGCCGTTCAACCGGGCGACTGGGTGGATTATGGCTTTGGCGCTGGATTTCCGGAGCTTCTCGACCGTGCGCTGGCAGCACGCAGGGATGAGCTGACCGATGTCAAGATCCGCGGCGGTTTAGTCATCCGCCCGCGCATCGAGGTTGTCGAAAGCGACCCGGAGCAGAAAGCATTCAGCTACTACAGCTGGCACATTGGCGATTATGAGCGCAAGCTGCAGACCCGTGGGCTCTGCAAGTTTATGCCGATGATGCTGCGTTCCCTGCCGGAAATGTACCGCCACCACATTCGCGTGGATGTTGCCTTTGTACCGGTTTCCAGACCGGATGCGGACGGCTGCTGCGGACTGGGTATTTCCAACTATGCATGGCGCACCATCTTTGAGAATGCGCGCACCGTCATCTTCGAGATCAATGAGCGCCTCCCGCGCTTACAGGGCGTCGATGGTTCCCACCGTGTCCACCTCTCAGAGGCAGATTTCATCGTCGAGGGCGAGCATGAGCCGCTTCCGATCCGCACCTACCGCGATCCGAGCGCCGTTGATATTGAGATTGCCAAACGTGTCGTTGAGGAGATCCCGGACGGCGCTGTCCTTTCCCTGGGCGTCGGCGGCGTTCCGTTTACCGTTGCCAATATGCTGGCACAGTCCGACAAAACTGACCTCGGCTGCCACACCGGCACCATCAGCGATGCTTTTTTAGCCCTCTATAAGGCTGGCAAGCTGACCAACAAGAAGAAGGAAATTGACAACGGTTATTCTACCTGGAACCTTGCCATGGGCTCTCAGGAATTATATGACTGGCTGGATAATGAGCCGCAGCTCTTCCATCCGGCTGACGTCGATTACGTCCACTCCCCATACCGCATCGGTGAGATGAAAAATGTCATCAGCATCAACGGTGGTGTCGAGCTGGATCTGATGGGACAGGAAAATGCCGAGTCTGCCGGCACCCGACAGCTCTCCGGTATCGGCGGACAGATGGATTTCCTGGAGGGCGCATTCCGCTCCGAGGGAGGCAAGGGCTTTATCTGCCTTGCTTCCACCCACAAGAAAAAAGATGGCTCCTTAAAATCCAACATCGTACCGTTCATTCCGGGCGGCAGCACCGTATCTGCACCGCGTACCATGATTCAGTACGTGGCGACCGAGTACGGTATCGCAAAACTGACCGGGCTTACCTTAAAAGAACGAGCGGATGCCATGATCGCCATCGCACACCCGGATTTCCGTGATGAGCTGCGCCGGTATGCGGAGGAAAATTTTAAATAAAAATTGGAAAGATACATCGGAACCGAAACATCAACCTTCCATGTTATCTTTGATTATTTGAAAACCAGAATTTTCAACATAGAAAAGCCGTAACCTTATACTTTCGCTCATGAGTTTAATCCCATGGGCGGGTATATCTGGTTACGGCTTTTTATTTTTTATGCCTCTTTCTTCGCCCCTATAACAACCACAACCACCATAAACCGGCAGACCAGAATAATCATAGACGCAAAGAGCTGCCACAGCGCGATATGCAGAATCAGGCTGACTGCGTACCCACACAGTGCTGCTCCCATTACCATAGCATATCCACAGCACAGTTCGGAGTGATACGAATGTCTGGGCGAACCTGCGGTGTAGCTTTCCATCAGTCCATAGAGCACCACATATTCCAGCATACACGGAATCAGCGACCAGATGGTTCCGTCCGGCCGCCTCCAGAACATGGACAGGAAGCTAGAAAAAGCAGTCACCAGCACAAGCGCCGCCCCTACTGCCCGGTACACTCTCATCTCTTTTACATCCATCTGGAAAAATCCAGCCTGCCGTTCTTTCTGGAGAATCCCGATATATAAAATCAGGAACCCGATGCAGGGCGGCAGCAGCATCACATGGAACAGATTAATATGAATCGAAGCAAAAATCAGGCCGGCTAAAATCTTATGATCTCCCGTTTTCACTTAAATGCCTCCTCTTTCAGCAGATATTTCCACACATCAATAAAGCGAAGCTCCCTTCTCTTCCTGTATTCATTTTCAAATGAAAGAACCTGCTCCCCGCCATCTTTGCCGATATATGAAAGCACTGCAACTCCTGAATGAAATACCTGCGGCGACTGGTCTTCCTCTTTGCCAATCCAATGGCTCTGGAACGTCAGCACATCACCCGTTTTTACTGTCAGCCGTTTCGGCTCTTCCCCTTCTTTTTGGACTGGGATAGGCTCTCCATTTAGGGTCATCGAAAAATTTTCCATCTCCCCGACTGACGCAATGCAGCCTTTTACTTCGATGGTTCCATCTTTCTGAACGGTGTAAACCTGTGTGGCCGTTCCATCTGAATTGGCGCTGGAACTTGGATTTTCCAGGGCGCTCCCGCCCTCCGGATTTGCAATCAGTACCAGATTACCAATTTTTACGTCCGCTGTGTTTCCATCTGAATAGAGCACCTGCGCCCGCGTCAGGATTCTCCACTGACGGATCCCGTTATGCTGCGGATCTTCAATCGAAAGCGTAGCATCCAGGCGATGAAGCGCATACTGTCCCGCTGACTGGACTGTCTCCCGCATTTCCTGCATTTGAAGTTCAGGCAACTCTGAAAAACGAATTTCTCTCACACAGATCTCATCCGTCACATCCGTCAGATAGGCAAAATTCACCTGTGTATACCATACATCCGAAGTTCCATCTGTCTCATCCACACTTTCTTCCCCTAATGCATATAAGGACACTGTATTCTCCAATCCCGTATTCGCATTCGGGTCTTTCACGCCTTCGTCTAAAACTCCAACTTTCACATCGGAATCGGTACTTTCTTCTTCAAGCGCCTCACTTGACACAGATGGAACGATTCCATCCTCCGAAGTTTCTACTCCGTCCAGCCCACAGCCCAGATAAGCCGACTGGCTGTAGTGCAGAAACAGCGGTTCTTTCAGCCGGAACGTATACTGGGCGATCAGACCCGCCAGCAGACAAATAAGCGCCAGGACCAGCCAGATACGCACGATCATCCGCTCCGGGTGTTTCCGAACTGTTTTTGCCTGTTCTTTTACTTCCATGAGTTCCCCGCTTTTCTCATTTTTCTCTATCATAAAAAGGCCACCCACCTGTCTGTATAAGTTGTTCTCTTTGCAACATTATACCTTTTTACAGGTGGGTATTCTTTTCTATTTTCTTACAATTTATAGCCTTCTTTTTGAAAATTGCAAAAGCACGCAATTCGTAGCAATTTGGCATCCGCATTCACTGCCTTAACTTCTCGCCTGTCCCATCGATAACATTCGCAGCGCTTTGGTGAATTCAAGCACAGCCTATAACCATATCGATCCGAAAGACCTTCCAGAAAGAGAAAGCCGCCGCTGACAGCCTTGATGAATCGGTATCGATCCACTCAGCCGCCTGCGGCGGTTTTCTGCTTATTTATATAAGAATATCATATTTTTGACCGAAACAGTAAGCACTTCTTTTATTTTCGGCATTTCGCGCATAGGCAGGCGATTCTGTTTTGTCTATCTTTTACAACCAAATCGCAGACAATTCTGGGCTCAATCCAATGCCCCATTCAAGCCTTCCAATCAGCTTTATGCACTCTCATAGCCATTTACGCACCTACATTACATCTGCCATTATTCAGCTTCTGCCGCTCTCGCCTCCACTTCTCTCTTCTGTACATCGCCCGGAGCCTGCTCGTAGCGGCTGAACTCATAGGAGAATTCACCGATACCGCCGGTCATGGAACGAAGGTCGGTGTTATAACCAAACAGCTCGGACATCGGGATATCTGCCTCGATGATCTGTTTGCCGTGATGGTTGGAGTTCATACCGAGAACACGACCTCTTCTGCGGTTCAGATCGCCCATAACGTCGCCGGTGAATTTATCCGGAACGGTTACTTTCAGAGATGCGATCGGCTCAAGAAGAACTGGATTCGCTTCCATGAACGCTTTCTTGAATGCCAGCGTCGCTGCCATCTTGAATGCCATCTCGGAGGAATCAACCGGATGATAGGAACCATCTAACAGGGTTGCTTTCACACCGACAACCGGATATCCAGCCAACGGACCCTTCTGTACGCATTCCTGAACACCTTTCTCAACTGCCGGGAAGTAGTTCTTTGGAACGGCACCGCCAAATACCTTCTCTTCGAATACATATGGTGTCTCCAGATCGCCGGACGGCTCGAAGGACATCTTAACATCGCCGTACTGTCCATGTCCACCAGACTGTTTCTTATATTTGCCCTGTGCTTCTACTTTCTTGCGAAGTGTCTCGCGGAATGCAAATTTCGGTTTGCTGAGCACAATGTCTACTTTATATCTTGCCTGCAGCTTGCTGACAACGACTTCGAGCTGCTGCTCGCCGATGCCGTAAAGTAAGGTCTGACGGTTCTCGGTATCGCTGACGCTTCTGAGTGTCAGATCTTCGTCCATCATCTTCGCCAGTGCACTGGAGATCTTGTCCTCATCGCCTTTGGTCTTAGCTGCGTATGCCATGTAGGTATACGGGGTAGAAATCTTCGGTTTGTGGTATACAATCGGAGCCGTGCGGACTGCGATGGTATCGCCGGTCTGAGTAACGTTTAATTTGGCAACCGCGCCGATATCGCCCGCCTTTAATTCCGGAACCTCGATGACATCCTTGCCGCGGAGAACATATACTTTCTGAACTTTCTCTTCAGCATCTTTGTTTACATTGTAGATAACGGTATCTGGTTTTAAGGTACCGGTACAAATCTTCATCAGGGAGTATTTGCCGATGAACGGGTCAACCACGGTCTTGAAAACACGTGCCGACAGGGATACATCGTCATTATATTTAGCGGTAAAGCGCTCTGCGGTCGATACATCGACACCGACACACTCGAACTTGTCCGGTGACGGGAAGTATTTATCGATCGCCTGCAGCAAATATGCGAAGCCCTGTGCATTGATGCCGGAACCCATCATAACCGGAACGATGTTGCCCTCACTTACGTGCTCGCGCAGCGCCTGTGCGATCTCTTCCTGTGTAAATTCTTCACCGGAGAAATAGCGCTCCATATATTCTTCACTCGTCTCTGCCACTGCCTCGATCAGCGCATCACGGATGATGCCGAGGTTCTTCTTGGTGTACTCCGGAATCTCGCATTTCTCATATTCGCTTAAATGAGTGAAACGGCGGCCTTCCATCTTTACCGCATTGACAAAGCCGACAAATTTTTCATTTTCACGGATCGGCACCTGGAACGGCGCGATCTTACGGCCAAACTGTTTCTCCAGTTTTAAGATCAGCTCACGGAAGCTTGCCTGATCGTCATCCATGTTGGTAACGAAGAACAGGCGCGGCAGGTTGTACTCTTCACAGAGTTCCCATGCCTTCTCGGTTCCGACTTCGATGCCAGCCTTGCAGTTTACAACGATGATTGCTGCATCTGCTACACTGATAGCTTCCTCTACTTCTCCCACAAAATCAAAATAGCCAGGAGTATCTAACAGGTTAATCTTGATCGGTCCATCTTCTCCCTGATACTCCAACGGAATCAGCGTGGTGGAGATAGAGAACTGTCTCTTGATTTCTTCTTTATCATAATCGCTGATGGTGGTTCCTTCTGGAACTTTTCCCATTCTCTTGGTAGTACCTGTTACCAGTGCCAGCGCCTCTGCTACCGTTGTCTTGCCGGCACCGCCGTGCCCCAGTAACACTACATTGCGGATTTGTTTTGTCCCATACACGTTCATAGTTAAGTCCTCCCGTCTATTTATTTTGATGTTTTTTTCTTGTATTTTAACCTCTGTTCATATTGTACAAGAAAATAGAGAAAGTTTCAAGCAAAACAACGCCTTTATACAAAATTTATTCGTTTTATTTTGAAAAGCATTGAAAATGCGACAATTTCCCTGTTCAAAGGCGGTGAAATCAATCGCATTTTCGCAAATTTAGTAATAAACAGATGTAAAAAAATTTCTTTTTCACTTCAACGCGTAAAATCGTTGACAAGTGACTTGTTCTATTCTACAATAATTTCTAGTTTCATTTTTTTTACTATACTACTTATGAAAGAGAGCGTAATTGCTATGAATACACCGATTAATCATCTTACCGCCGGTTTCATCGGACTCGGTCTGATCGGCGGCTCTATCGCCAGAGGTTTGAAACGCAGCGCCCCGGATATTCAGATCATGGCTTATATGCGGACCCGCGAAAAATTGGAACAGGCACATGCAGACGGCATTGTTGACCTGATTCTGGACGGCGTGGACGAGCATTTAAGCGAGTGCGACATCATTTTCCTGTGCACACCGGTTGAATTTAATGAATCCTATCTGCGCCAGATCCGGCCGTTCTTAAAGGAAGGCACGGTTGTGACTGACGTCGGAAGCACCAAGACCAGCATTCATGAGACCGTTGCCGCGCTCGGCATGGAAAGCTGCTTCGTCGGCGGACACCCGATGGCTGGCTCGGAAAAGACCGGCTACGAGAGTTCAACCGACCATTTGCTGGAAAATGCGTACTATATCATTACCCCGACGCCGCACACGCCGGCTTCCTACACTGACCGTATGGTGGATGTGGCAAATGCGATCGGTGCGCTGCCCCTTGTGCTGGATTACCATCGTCATGATTTCATTGTCGCGGCGATCAGCCATCTGCCGCACCTCATCGCCTCCAGCCTGGTCAACCTGGTACACGACTGCGACAGCGAGGATCAGATGATGAAACGGCTGGCTGCCGGAGGTTTCAAGGATATCACCCGTATTGCCTCCTCTTCTCCGGTCATGTGGGAACAGATCTGTATGACGAACACAGGCAATATCACTGAGGTGCTGGATCGCTACATTGATTCCCTGACGACATTGCGGGAAGAACTGTCCGACCACCAGTCCAGAGCCATCTACCAGCTGTTTGAGTCCTCCCGCGACTACCGGAATTCGTTTGCAGAAACTCCAAAAGGATCGATACAGCCGGAATACGCCTTCTCCGCCGACGTGGTGGACGAGCCAGGTGCTATCTCCATCATTTCCTCGATCCTCTCCGGTAAAGGAATCAGTATCAAAAATATCGGCATCAGCCACAACCGTGAGCATGGCGAGGGCGCGCTGCGGATCAGCTTCTACGACAAGGCTTCGATGGAAGCGGCGTGGGCGCGTTTGAAGAAATACAATTACACGCTGTTCGCGTAGACTGCAATGTATGTTTCAAACTTAACTTTCAACATTAATGTTTAGGCAGGTACAACTATGAACTCAATGAAATTTACCCATACATCTTCTCTCCGGGGCGAACTGACCGTTCCGGGAGACAAGTCCATCTCCCACCGCAGCGTCATGTTCGGCGCTCTTGCGGACGGACTGACCGAAATCCACGGCTTCCTGCAGGGCGCAGACTGTCTCTCCACGATCTCCTGTTTTTCCAAAATGGGAATCTCGATCGAAAATCAGGGCGAGACCGTTCTCGTCCACGGACGTGGACTGCACGGACTGACTGCCCCAGACTCCGTTTTAGACTGCGGCAACAGCGGCACCACAACGCGCCTGATCTCCGGTATTCTCTCGGCCCAGAAATTTGACACAACACTGACCGGCGACGCTTCCATCCAGAAACGTCCGATGAAGCGCATCATCGATCCTCTCTCCCAGATGGGCGCAAAGATCGAGAGTGTCAATGGAAATGGCTGCGCGCCGCTCCATATCACCGGCTCACCGCTGCACGGCATCCATTATAATTCTCCGGTTGCCTCCGCCCAGGTCAAATCCTCGATTCTGCTGGCAGGTCTGTATGCCGACGGAGAAACCCGCGTGACCGAACCTTACATTTCCCGCGATCACAGTGAACGGATGCTGTCCGCATTCGGCGCAGACATCCACACAGAAGGAACCACCGCGATTTTACAGCCGGCAAAACAGCTCTATGGACAGAAAATTCTGGTTCCGGGCGATATCTCCTCCGCTGCCTTCTTTATCGCAGCCGGACTCATCGTACCGGATTCAGAAATCTTAATTAAAAATGTCGGTATCAACCCGACCCGCGACGGCATCCTGCGCGTCTGCAAGGCGATGAACGCGGACGTCGAACTTCTCAATGTAAACACCACCTCCGGCGAACCGACCGCCGACCTGCTCGTCCGCTCCGGTAAGCTGACTGGAACCGCGATCGAGGGTGCGATCATCCCGACTCTCATCGACGAGCTTCCGGTGATCGCTGCGATGGCGTGCTATGCCGAGGGAACCACCGTCATACGCGATGCCGCGGAACTGAAGGTAAAAGAGTCAAACCGCATTGCTGTCATGGTAGAGAATTTAACCGCTATGGGCGCGGATGTGACCGAGACCGAGGATGGCATGATCATCCACGGCGGCAAGCCGCTGCACGGTGCTGTGATCGACAGCAAGAAGGATCACCGCATCGCCATGACCTTCGCCGTTGCCGCACTCGGCGCTTCCGGCGAGACCGAAATTCTGGATGCAGACTGCGTGAACATCTCCTATCCGGGATTCTATGGGGATCTGGAACGGTTGTGTAAATAAAATGTGACTATGCATATTTGAGACAAAAAGGGCAGGAAAAGCTTCAAATCGCTTTCCTGCCCTTTTCTTTTGTCCTACTGCCCATATTTCGTAAAATACCGATCCAGCACCTGTCTTGCGATCGGCGCAGCGACCGCACCGCCGGAACCGGACTCTTCTGCCAGCACGCAGATCGCCACCTTCGGCTTGTCTGCCGGAGCGAAACCGACAAACCAGGAATGTGTCTCCTTACCTGCCTCAAACTCGGCGGAACCGGTTTTTCCGGCCACCGTATAGGATGCCCCCCGCATCGCGGAACCCGTACCAATCTCGACCACCTGGCTCATGAGATGCGTCAGAAACTGTGCGTCATTCGCAGACATCAGGGTTCCATAGGCGGACGGAAGGAACTTCTTGACCGTCTGACCACCCACATTTTCAACATGATCGATCATATATGGCTTCATCAGCGTGCCGCCGTTGGCGATCGCCGATACGATCATCAGGTTATGCAGCGGCGTAATCTGGGTTTTTCCCTGTCCGATCGCGGTCTGAAGCTTTTCCCAGTCATCCGAACTGCCGTCGAGCGAAAACGTGCTCTGGTTGTACGGAAGTGTGTACGGAAGCTCCGAATTAAAGAGCATCTGATTTGCCAGCGCCCGGAATTTTTCTGAATTAATCTGCATTCCAATCTCCGCAAATGCACCGTTGCAGGAATTGGCAAATGCCTGAATCAGGTTCTGCGCCCCGTGTGCCGTCCCGTGGTAACATTTAATCGTATAATCGCCATTCTGGTAAGAGCCATTACAATTATACACATAGTCCTGCCAGGTATTCGGGTTCTCTTTCATATATTCCAGCACCGTCAGCATCTTGAACGTCGATCCCGGCGGATATAAGCCCTGCGTCGCACGGTTGACTAACTGTGCCTTCGTATTGTCCGGCGATATCAACTCTGCCCAGCGCTCATCGACGAGATTCGCATTGAAATTCGGCTGGGAAACCATCGTTAAAATCTTTCCCGTATCCGGTTCCATGACAATCACCGCGCCCCGGTGTTTTCCGATCGCGTCGGATGCCGTCTGCTGCAGATCCACATCGAGCGTCGTAATCACATTGTCGCCCAGATTTTTCTTCCCCTGAAATTCATTGATCGTTTTCTCAATCAGATTCACATGGGAGGAAAGCAGGTAGAAATTCGCCAGCGACTCCAGACCGGTTTTTCCATTTTTGCCGGAATATCCGACCGAATGGACAAACAGATAATCATACGGATAATAGCGTTTCTCGCTTCCGTCACTTGCAACGTTCGTCTGCGCCAGCACCGTTTTATCATTGCTCATAATCGAACCGCGGGTCACCCGGTCTGAGAGGAGATCGAGTCTCGCATTATAAGAGCTGCCGATCACATTTTCACTCTTAAACTGGATAAACCAGCCAAAATAAACGGCCATCGCGATAAAGAGCGCCGCAATCCCATAGGTCAGCCACAGAATATGACGGTTTGAACGCGCTCTCGCATTTTCAGTTCTTTCCATTTCATCCTTCTGCCTCATCAAACTGCTGCTCCTCCTCTTCTTCCTCATTCCGTTTCAGGACATATAGTCCCTGTATCACGCCAAACAGGATAAATGTGCTGAGAATCGAACTGCCTCCATAACTGACAAGCGGCAGCGTCACGCCGGTGGACGGAATAAACTTGGTCACGCCGCCGATCGTCAGGAACACCTGCACCACATACTCAATTCCCAGACCAAACGCGATCAGCTTGTAAAATAATGCCTGCATCCGGGTCGCAATCAGCATGAACTGCATGAAGCAGCCCAGACAGATCAGGAGAATACAGAGCGCATAGATGCCGCCCAGCTCCTCCGAGATCGCCGCGAAAATGAAGTCCTTCTCGACAACCGGGATCTTCTTCGGCATCCCCTGGTAAAGTCCCATGCCAAACCAGCCGCCTGTGCCGATCGCAAAGAGCGCCTGCGTAACCTGATATCCTTTTCCTGCGATGTCACTCCACGGATCCTGCCATGCTTCCACGCGGACACGCACATGCGAAAACAGCTTATACGCCAGCATCGCAGCCGCACAGCCGCTTCCAAGACCGCCTGCCAGATACAGCCAGTTGGAGGTTGCAATAAACAGCATCAGGACATAGGCGAGGAAAAAAATCAGCGCACTTCCCAGATCCTTGGATAACACCAGAATCAACACGTGCGCCGCCGCCACGCCGGTCGTGATCGCCACATTTTTAAACTCCGTTGAGCGGTAAAACATCGTCGCCACGAAGAATACAAAGCTGATCTTAACAAACTCGGACGGCTGGAACGAAAATCCGCCGATACTGATCGAAAGCTGCGCGCCGAAGCTGGTATTGCCGATCACACAGACAACCAGCAGCAGCGCCAGACCTATCAGGCCATACACCCACGGTATCTTAGCGAGCTGCCAGGTTCTATCTATCACATATGGTATAATCATTGTGATAACCGCCGCAACTGCCACGATGATAAACTGGCGGACCGCCTTGTCCATCGAGATGCGCGTCAGCATGATAAAACTGGTGCACAGAAGCATACATGTGTTGTTCAGCAACAGTCTCGACGCATTCCGGTAAAACAGCCGATATAAGAGCTGGTACAGGACAAAAAAGACAAGCTGCGCGCCGAAAAACAGCACAACTGCCTCATCCTCGGTTTGTAGATAAATGATCGTACCCGACAGAAGAAATATCAAAAACAGCGGTACATTCTGCAGACGGCAGAGCCGGAGTTTCGACTCGTCATCCGGCAGTGAAAAAAAGCGGAAATTGTAATATGTATAAATCAGTATCAGCAATATCATCAAATACCTGGACATCGTTGTCACAAGATTTATCATGGTGATCCTCCTTTTCATGTGTACCCGGAAGATTCCCGGTACACACGCTACTCTACGCCCCTCTTAAAATGACCTCTTGTAAATTCGCCCTCCAGCTCCACCGGTTCCTGATGGAGGAAGGTCTTCACGTAGGCATCCAGCACTTCCCCGGTCTGTGCCGCACTCTCCGACGTAAATGCCAGACGCAGCACCTCCGGCTGCAGGCGGTCTATCTGCTTTTTATCCTTCAAAAGCGACAGGGGGCTGGAATTGTAGATCGTATTGCAGCAGAAACGGCACTGGTTCCTTACCGGAAATACCTTCTTTTTGCGATCCCGCAGATACAGATATTCCGGACATTTACTGCATCCTTCCACTGTTTTCCGGATGCACTGGGCGGTTACCATGACCGGGATCGAACCATATACGAGAAGTTCCCGTTCCCGGCTGTCGCGTGCCTCCAACTCCCGGCTGTTGAGCTCGACCGGAAGGGTAAAACGCATCGAAAGCTCCGGCGCCATCTCCCGCACAAAATCCTCCGCCCGGTGATTCATCGTATAAATACCATAATCCATCACAAGCGGGATAGAAATCTTCCACTCGCGCACCAGTTCCAACTCTTCCCATGCCCGGATGACAAGACCGTCAAATCCCGCCGATTCCAGCCTGGAACGATGTGTTTCAAAATATTCCTTTGCCCGATCGCGGAAAATATGCGGCATTACCAAAAGACACTGCTTGTCTGCCTCATGGCAGCGCGATACCCATTCGTTCCACTGTTCGGCGCCAAATTCAGCGCTATCCAGATAGATGGCGCCAACTTCCGGTACGGATAACGCCACTTTTAACTGTGCCGGGTGTTCGACCGAAACGTGGATGTGGTACAGAGCTGTTTTATTCCCTTTTTTATTCTCAAACAGCGTTTTCTGGCTCTGTACAGGTAAATCTGCTGTGAGTTCAACGTCCTGAGCCGGGCTGGTTTTTTCTGATTCCGAATCTGTCTGGTTATTTTCTTCCGGATTTTGCCACCCTTTTCCTGTCCCGCACGCCCTATTTTCCGGTATCTCCCGGCGGTATGGACGCAGTATCTCCTCGGTCAGCTGCTCAAACGCAGAGCGGCGGAGTTCATTTAACTCCTGCACCGGCACAAAGGGGCTGCCGCCTGTCTCCACTTCCAGATTTTCAAAATAATACGGCGTATTTCCCGTTTTTCCGAGCTGTTTCTCAATCCGCTCCTTGCTCATCGGCTGTTTCACTGCCGTCTGGACAACTGCTCCGATTCCGCCTGCCATCCGGCTTTCTCCCGTCAGCGGATCTTCGTATTGAAGCGTCAGCTGCAGCGGTTCGCCTTCACAGACACGCGCAAACCCCTGAACCGGTTCTTTCACCTCTGCTTCCACATACGTTTTGTCCAGATACTGGTAAAGTTCCCGGTTTTCCTGGCGGAATGCCGGTTTCTCATGGCAGACCACCATATCGCGTCCATTGTGCTCGGTATAATAGCCTAACGTCTGACCGCCGCGGTCAAACAGATCCAGCAGCTCCTTCCGGTCTTTCGGGTCAACCCGGTAACCTTTTCTGCCATTCTTTAAATATAAATCTACATATTTCCGGTACAGGCGCACCACGCCTGCCGTATAGCGCGGACTCTTCATGCGCCCCTCGATTTTCAAGGAATAAACGCCTGCTTCCAGAATATCCGGCAAAATATCCAGCGTACAAAGATCCTTGAGACTGAGCACATACTTGGAATCGCCCGGATTTAACACTCCATTTTCTTTCTTTTTGTTTTTGTTTTCATTAGGGTTGTTCTCATCCAGCCGCCGAAGGACATCAAACGGAAGCCGGCAGGTCTGAGCGCATCGTCCCCGGTTGCCGCTTCTGCCGCCGATCAGGCTGCTGAACAGGCATTGTCCCGAATAACAGTAACAGAGAGCCCCGTGAACAAAGCTCTCTATCTCCACGCCCGTCTCCTGATAAATGCGGCGTATCTCTTCCAATGAAAGTTCACGCGCTGTAACGATGCGGACCGCGCCCATTCTCGTCATAAGCGCCGCGCCCTCCGGTCCTGTAATCGTCATCTGTGTGCTCGCATGAACCGGCAAATCCGGAAAATGCTCCCGGATATAAGAAAATACCCCCATGTCCTGCACAATCACGGCATCCAGTCCAGCCTGGTAATACGGAAGCAGATAGTCGTATAAGTCATCCATCTCGTCTTCCTTTACCAGCGTATTGACCGTCATATAAAGCTGGCGCCCATGCAGATGCACGTAGTTGATCGCTTCCAGCATCCCCGTTTCATCCGGATTTTCCGCATATGCCCTGGCTCCGAAACGGCTGCCGCCCATATAGACTGCGTCCGCCCCCGCAGCAACCGCCGCTTTCATGCTATCGAAGGAACCCGCCGGTGCCAGAATTTCCACCTTTTTTTTCATATCATTTCACCCATTATAACCGCAGAATTGCATCTTTCAGTTCCACCGTTCCCTGTCTCTTGGGAAATGGCTTCCGCTTCATATATGCCTCCACCTGTGCCTGACGGACAGCTGCCAGTTCCTCACGTGCTGCCCCTGCCTCCTGGAGACTCTCTTCCAGATCTTTCTTTATCGTCTGTTTTTCCTGCTCCAGCTGGCTCAGCTGCTCTTTTACACTTTGTTTTTCCTGTTCCAGCTGGCTCAGCTGCTCTTTTACACTTTGTTTTTCCTGTTCCGTCTGCATCAGACGTGCTTCCAGCTGCGATTTTTCCGTCTGCACAGCTGTCGCCGCCTGTCTTGCTTCTTCAAGCTGTTGTTTGAGAATCTCCAGCTTGTCCTGCAAAGAAGCGATTTCACTCTGGGATGACTCGACCGCCAGACGCTGATCTTCTGCATCCTGTTTCCAAACCTCTGCTTCTCCACGGAAATCGTTTGCTTCCTTCTTTGCATCCGCAATCTGTTCCAATGCCTCTTTTTTTGCAGCTTCTGCCTGCTCCCGGGCTGTCTGCTCCGCCCTGGCAGCACGATCCTGGGCTGCTTTTTCCGCGGATTCCACGCGCTCCTGTACCTCTCTCTTCGCACGTTCAATCTGCTCCTGCGCTTCTTTTCTTGCAGACTCAACCTGTTCCTGTGCTGTTTTCTTCACAGCCTCGATCTGTCCCTGCGCTTCTTTTCTTGCAGACTCAACCTGTT
>QWCV01002099.1_pt1 | contig 17954 bp, 15 predicted proteins | sample 1972621 | NCBI WGS metagenome assembly QWCV01 (sample SAMN09866699, study PRJNA288562) | Human gut metagenome isolate pre2_stool, whole genome shotgun sequencing... | isolation source: gut | host: Homo sapiens | place: USA: California
CATTTGGTTCGTTCCAATCAATTAAATTCTCTATGTTGATACTAAGAAAATCGTTGTTCTTCTTTCTCTCGAAAAACATGATGATCCACCTCTCCAAATCCCGAGTTGTTGAACTAAGCCGAGTATACCACACCATCCCGCAAAGCGCCAGCAAAACAAAAAGAACCACCGACCGAAGTCGATGGTTCTTTTCCACGAGTGGACGGTACAGGACTCGAACCTGTGACCTCCTGCACGTCAAGCAGATGCTCTACCAGCTGAGCTAACCGTCCATATTCTGTTTGTGCCGCAATCAGCTTGATTATGATATCATACCGCCGGGCAAAAAGCAAGCCCTTTTTTGAAAATTCTGCAAACTTTTTGATGCCTGGTTTGCCGGGAATGGAAAATCAGCCGCCCAGCGCACATTTTGTAAACCGACTCAAGGTGTTTCCGTTGCCCTGAACGCCGGTTTGTGGTATAATACATTGATTATAATAGGAAAGGTATCGCAGAATGAGAGTTTTGGGCATCGACCCGGGTTACGCCATTGTGGGCTGGGGCGTTTTGGACTATGCGGGCAACCGATTTGCACCGGTGGATTTCGGGGCCGTGTGCACCGATGCCGGGGTGCCGTTTGAGCAGCGGCTGGACGAGGTCTACACCGGCATCCGGGAGGTCATTGAGCGGACACAGCCTGAGGTGCTTGCCATCGAAAAGCTGTTCTACCAGCACAACCAGACCACTGTGATCGGCGTGGCCGAGGCCCGCGGGGTCATCCTGCTGGCGGCAGCGCAGGCGGGCATCCCCATCTACGAGTACACCCCCATGCAGGTGAAACAGGCCGTTACCGGCTACGGTAAGGCCGTGAAAAAGCAGGTGCAGGAGATGACCCGCATCCTGCTGCATCTGCCTGCTGTGCCCAAGCCCGATGATACCGCCGATGCACTGGCCATGGCCATCACCTTCTGCCATACCAACGGCAACCAGCTGAACCGCTTTGCAAGAAGGGGCGTTGGGCCGATCTGAGCCCTCTCCGTCAATGCTGCGCATTGCCACCTCTCCCGAAGGGAGAGGCAATCGCGGCTTTTGGTATAGTAGCAGCCGCCCAATTCGATGCTTTGGCTCCCCCTTTGGGGGAGCTGGCGAGCGAATGCGAGACTGAGAGGGGAAGGCTGCTGGAGGAAAACTATGATTTACAGTCTATCCGGAAAAATCATCAAAAAGACCCTGAACGCTGTGGTGGTGAGCTGCGGCGGGGTGGGCTACTATGTGCAGTGCCCGACCAGCGTTGCGGGCGCACTGCCCGGGGTGGGCCGGGAAGCTACCCTTTACACCGTGATGAGCGTGACCGAAAATGACATCAGCCTGTACGGCTTTGCCACCGAGGAGCAGCAGAGCTGCTTTGAGCTGCTGACCGCCGTTTCCGGTGTGGGCCCCAAGGTGGGCCTTGCCATTCTCAGCGTCATGGAGCCTGACCGGGTGGCGCTGGCGATCTCAGCGGGCGACCACAAGGCCTTCAAGGCGGCATCCGGCGTGGGCCCCAAGCTGGCCCAGCGCATCGTGCTGGAGCTGAAGGATAAGGTGGCAAAGGGCTTTGTGGATGGCATCAACCTCGAGGATGTGGGCGCGGCCACTGCCGCCCCCGCCGCACAGGGAGCCGGGCAGGCCATTGCGGCGCTGGTCTCGCTGGGGTACAGCCAGAGCGAAGCAGCCCTGGCCGTTTCCAAGATCGACGCAAGCCTTCCCGTGGAAGAGATCATCAAGCTGGCCCTGCGGGGCATGGCAGGCAGGAGGTAATCCATGCAGGACGAAACCGCGCTCTATGGCGCAAAAATGATGCAGCCCAGCTTAACGGCGGCGGACAACGAGGAAAACAGCCTTCGCCCGCAGCATCTGGAGGACTACATCGGACAGGACAAGGTCAAGCAGAACCTGAAAATCTATCTGGAAGCCGCCAAGCGGCGCGGCGAGCCCATGGATCACATCCTGCTCTATGGCCCTCCGGGCCTGGGCAAGACCACGCTGGCGGGCATCATCGCCAACGAGATGGGGGTGCAGATCCGCATCACCAGCGGCCCTGCCATTGAGAAGCCCGGCGACCTTGCCGCCCTGCTGACCAATCTGCAGGAGGGCGACGTGCTCTTCATTGATGAGATCCACCGCCTGTCCCGGCAGGTGGAAGAGGTGCTCTACCCGGCGCTGGAGGATTACGCGCTGGATATTATGATCGGCAAGGGCCCCAGCGCCCAGAGCATCCGGATCAACCTGCCCCGCTTCACGCTGGTGGGCGCTACCACCCGTGCGGGCCAGATCACCGGCCCCTTGCGGGACCGCTTCGGTGTGCTGCTCAAGCTGGAGCTGTACAGCCCCGATGAGCTGAGCCGGATCATCCAGCGCTCGGCGGGCATCCTCGACCAGCCCATCACCCCGGAGGGCGCTTACGAGCTGGCCAAATGCAGCCGGGGCACCCCCCGCGTGGCAAACCGCTTCTTGAAGCGTGTCCGCGACTTTGCCACCGTGCTGGGGGATGGCATCATCGACCGGGATGTTTCCCTGATGAGCCTGAAGCGGATGGACGTGGACGCGCTGGGTCTGGACGAGCTGGACCGCAGCCTGCTCCGCGCCATCATTGAGATGTACAACGGCGGCCCTGTGGGCCTGGAAACGCTGGCGGCGGCGCTGGGCGAGGAGGCCGTGACGCTGGAGGACCTGTGTGAGCCCTACCTGATGCAGATGGGCTTTCTGACCCGCACCCCCCGTGGCCGCTGTGCCACCCGCCTTGCCTATGAGCACCTGGGCCTGAAAGCCCCCGAGACCGGAAACCCGGAGGACAACGGCCAGCAGAGCCTGTTCTGAGCCGTTTGAAGAGAGAAAGGAGGACGCTTATGCGCCCTGCAGATAGTTGGAAAGATTACGAGCTGCTGGATGCCACCGGCGGCAACCGCCTGGAGCGCTGGGGAGAGACCATCCTCATCCGGCCTGACCCGCAGGTGGTGTGGAAAACCGAGAAGCAGAGCCCGCTCTGGGCCAAGGCCGATGCCATCTACCACCGCTCCAATCAGGGGGGCGGAGAGTGGGAGTACCGCCGCCGTCTGCCTGAGAAGTGGAAGATCTCCTGCGGTGAGGGCGAGGACAAGCTGACCCTCATCGTCAGCCCCACCGGTTTCAAGCACACCGGCGTGTTCCCGGAGCAGGCCGTTAACTGGGCCTGGTACGCCAGAAAGATCCGTGCGGCAGGCCGCCCTGTCAAGGTGCTGAACCTGTTTGGCTACACCGGCGGCGCAACGCTGGCCTGTGCCGCTGCGGGCGCTACTGTCTGCCATGTGGATGCTTCCAAGGGCATCGTAGCGTGGGGCAAGGACAACGCCGTGGCCAGTGGTCTGGCTGACCGGCCCATCCGCTGGCTGGTGGACGACTGCGCCAAGTTCGTGGCCCGGGAAAAGCGCCGGGGCAACACCTACGATGGCATCATCATGGACCCGCCCAGCTACGGCCGCGGCCCCGGCGGCGAGATCTGGAAGCTGGAGGACTGCATCTACGAGCTCATCAGCCAGTGCGAGGAAGTGCTGAGCGATACGCCCCTCTTCTTTGCGGTCAACAGCTACACCACCGGCCTGTCCCCCGCGGTCATGGAGTATATGCTCAAGACCACGCTGGTGCCCCGCTTTGGCGGCAAGACCAGCTGTGATGAGATCGGCCTGCCCGTTTCCGCCACCGGCGGCGTTGTGCCCTGCGGCGCAACGGCCATTTGGGAAGAATGAACTCCCTCAGTCACGGCTGTCGCCGTGCCAGCTCCCTCGGGGAGGGAGCCTTTGGCATGGCGGGAACGTTGACCGTTTGCCGGAAAACTTCTCGGTTGCGCCAGAGGCCCCATCTCAGAGGGGGCTGTCTGCGAAGCAGACTGGGGGAGTGTCCTGACGGCAGCCATTCTGAAAAAATGAAGAAGAACCAAGAATGGGGTACAGCCCTTTTGAGAAGGGCGCACCACCGGAAAGAGAAAACCTATGGAAGAAACGATTTTAACTGCGAAAGATCTGAAGTTCCGCTATGACCCGGAACAGCCGGACTACGCCCTGAACGGCGTGTCGGCTGAGGTGAAGCGGGGCGAATTTGTGGCAGTGCTGGGGGCCAACGGCTGTGGAAAATCCACGCTGGCCAAGCACTTCAACGCCATCCTCCTGCCGGAGAGCGGCACTGTGCTGGTGGAGGGGATGGACACCAAAGACGAGGACAAGATCTACGATATCCGCCAGACCGTGGGCATGGTGTTCCAGAGCCCGGACAACCAGATCGTTGCCACCGTGGTGGAGGAAGATGTTGCCTTTGCGCTGGAAAATCTGGGCGTGCCGCCGGAGGAGATGCGCCGCCGTGTGGATGAAGCGATGAAGATGGCGGGCATCTACGAGTACCGGGAGCGTGCGCCCCACAACCTGTCCGGCGGCCAGAAGCAGCGCGTTGCCATTGCGGGCGTGGTCGCCATGCGGCCCGACTGTCTGATCCTGGACGAGGCCACCGCCATGCTTGATCCCCGGGGCCGGGAGCAGGTGATGCAGACCATCCACCATCTGAACAAGAACATGGGCATCACGGTGGTGTCCATCACCCACTATATGGAAGAAGCTGCTCAGGCCGACCGCGTGCTGGTGATGAGCAAGGGCAATGTGGTCATGGAAGGAACCCCGAAAGAGGTGTTCAGCCAGACCGAAAAGGTGCGCGCCCTGCGGCTGGATGTGCCGCAGGCTGCCGAGCTGCGGGATGAGCTGGTCAAGGCCGGCATCCCCATGCCCGAGGGCATCATTGACACCGGCGCGTGCGCACAGGCTCTGTATGAGCTTTTGAAGTAAGGGAGGGGACGGAAGATGGGAAGCATTATCAAAGTAGATCACCTGAGTTATGTCTATAACCCGGGAATGCCCAATGCCGTCACCGCGCTGGATGACGTGAGCTTTGAGGTGGAAGAGGGAGATTTTGTGGGCATCATCGGTGCCACCGGCTCCGGCAAGAGCACCCTCATCACCCACATGAACGGCCTGAACAAGCCCACCAGCGGTCACATCATCATCGATGGCCGCGACCTGTGGGCCGAGCCGGAAAAGATCCGGGAATTCCGTTTCCTCACCGGTCTGGTGTTCCAGTACCCGGAGTACCAGCTGTTTGAGGAGACCTGCTATAAGGATATCGCCTTTGGCCCCAGAAACATGGGGCTGGACGAGGCCGAGATCGACAGGCGGGTGCATGAAGCAGCGGACTTTGTCGGCCTGGATGAGGCACTGCTGCAGCGCAGCCCCTTTGAGCTGTCCGGCGGCCAGAAGCGCCGGGTGGCCGTGGCGGGTGTGATGGCCATGAAGCCCCGCATTCTGGTGCTGGATGAGCCTGCCGCCGGTCTGGACCCCGAGGGCCGGGACGAGATCCTGTCTGAGGTCAAGGAGTACCACAAAAAGACCGGCACCACCGTGCTGCTGGTCTCCCACAGCATGGAGGATATTGCCAAGTACGCGGACCGTGTGCTGGTGATGAGCAACAAGAAGATCGCCATGTACGACACCGTGGAGAATGTGTTTGCCCGTGCGCCCGAGCTGCTGGCGCTGGGCCTGAGCGTGCCGCAGGTCACAAAGATCTTCCTCAAGCTGCGGGAGATGGGGGTGGATGTCCCGGCGGATGTTTACACCGTGCCCTATGCCGTCAAGATGATTTTGGAAGCCAAGAAGCGCCGGGACGCAGGCGAAAGCCTTGTGCTGCCCCGTGTGGATGCAAAGAAGGGGGGCGCTGCCACATGCTGAGAGATATCACCATCGGCCAGCACTTCCCGGGCGACAGCCTTGTGCATAGGTTTGACCCCCGCATGAAGCTGGTGCTGACCATCGTCTACATCATTCTGCTGTTTGCCGCGTCCAACCCGCTGGGCCTGACGCTGTCCCTTGTGTTCCTTGTGGCCATGTACGGCGTGGCGAAGATCCCCTTCAAGCTCATCACCAAGAGCCTGAAGCCCATTTTGCCCATCATCCTCTTTACCGCGGTGCTCAACCTCTTCTTTGTTTCGGGTGAGGGCGAACCGCTGGTGCACTTCTGGGTGCTGAACATCTACGCCGAGGGCCTGCGCTATGCCATCCTGATGGCGGTGCGCGTGATGGCACTGATCGCGGGCACCAGCCTGCTGACCTATACCACCAGCCCCATCGTGCTGACGGATGCCATTGAGCAGCTGCTCAAGCCTTTGGGCAGGCTGCACTTCCCGGTGCATGAACTGGCTATGATGATGAGCATTGCCCTGCGGTTTATCCCGACCCTGATCGAAGAGACCGACAAGATCATGAACGCCCAGAAAGCCCGTGGTGCCATGCTGGACAACGGCTCCATGATGGAGCGCGTCAAGGCGCTGGTGCCGGTGCTCATCCCGCTGTTCATCTCGGCCTTCCGCCGCGCCGATGAGCTGGCTATGGCCATGGAGTGCCGCTGCTACCGCGGTGGTGATGGCCGCACCCGCCTGAAGGTGCTGCGCTGCACCCGGCAGGATTATATCGACCTGGCGGTGTGCATCGTCTGCTTTATGGTGATCCTGAGCTCGAGACTGGTGTTCCCGAATTTTTAAAAACTCCCCCAGTCGCCTGCGGCGACAGCCCCCTCGAGGAGGGGGCCTTATAGCCTCCCTCTTTGAGGGAGGTGGCACGGCAAAGCCGTGACGGAAGGAGTTCCATGCAGAACTATCTACTGACCCTTGCCTACGATGGCACCAACTACTGCGGCTTTCAGGTGCAGCCCAACGGGCGGAGCGTGGCCCAGACCTTTCAGGATGGGCTGGAAGCGGTGCTCCACAGCCGCCCCGATATCAAGGGGTGCAGCCGCACCGATGCCGGGGTCCACGCGCTGGGCTTTGCGCTGAACTTCCACGCGGAGACCCGCATCCCCCCCGAAAAGCTGCCGTTGGCCATCAACCAGCACCTGCCCCCGGATATCCGGGTGCTGTGCGCCCGGGTGGTGCCGGAGGAGTTCCACGCCCGCTATGCCGCCCATACCAAGACCTACCTGTACCGCATCCACAACCACCCCATCGATTCGCCTTTTGATGAAAAATATTACACCCGGGTGCCCCGGCGGCTGGATGCGGATGCCATGCAGAGGGCGGCGGAACAGTTTGTGGGAAAGCACGATTTTCTGGCCCTGTGCGCGGCGGGTTCCTCTGCTGCTGCCCACGGAGATACCGTGCGCACCATCACCGACTGCCATGTGACCCGGAAGGGCGACGCGGTGGACATTGAGGTGACAGCGGACGGCTACCTCTATAACATGGTGCGCATTCTGGCAGGCACCCTGTGTGAGGTGGGGGCGGGCCGGATGCAGCCCGATGCCATCCCCGGCATCCTTGCCAGCCGGGACCGCAGCCAGGCCGGGCCGACGCTGCCCGCGAAGGGGCTATTTTTGAAGAAGGTGGACTACGACCTATGAGAAAAAATCGCAACCGTCCGGAGAGTGACGAGCCGCTTTCGGAAGGGCGGGTCGAATATCTGGAAGCTGCCCGCCAGCGTGTGCGGAACAGGCGCGTCCGCCGCACGGCGGTGCTGCTGGTGCTGCTGACGGCGGTGGTGCTGTTTGCCACCGGCATCGCGGGCAGCTCGGTGGCGGCCCTGAAGGACCTGACCGATACGGCCCGCATTGCCCTGCTGCCCGGCTCCGGCTGGCCCCAGCAGACCGGTGTGGCCGAGCTGGAACAGGCGGCCCCCCTGACCGGCAGCTTTGTGGAGCTGGGGGACGAGGGCTGTGTGGTCTGGTCGCGCACCGGCAAAAAGCTGAACAGCATCCAGAGCGGCTATGCCCGCCCGGCGCTGGCCGCGGGCAAGACCCGCTTTGTCCTCTACAACCGCTCCGGAAACGAGCTGCGGGTGGAGAGCCGCACCCAGAACCTTTACACCAAGCAGCTGGAAAACAGCATTTTCCTCTGCGCCATGTCGGACAACGGCACGCTGGCTGTGGTCACGGAGGACCAGACCAGCATGGCAAAGCTGCTGGTATACAGCCCCTCCATGGAGCAGCAGCTCAGCTGGAGCATGACCTCCAACGACGGCACCCCCCTGCGAATGGCCTTTTCCCCCGACAGCCGGAAGCTGGCGGCGGCAGCCGTCACCGTCAGCGGGGGACAGGTGATGACCAACCTCTACCTCATCAATCTGGCATCGGGCGATCCCGTCAGTCTGGTGAATCAGGGCGGCGTACCCCAGTGGCTGGGGTGGACCTCCGCTTCCACGATCCTGGCTGTCTACGATACCAGGGCCGTGCTCTACAATGCGGGCGGCGGCGAGCGTGCGGTCTATGATTTTGCGGGCACGGAGCTGAAGGATGTTTCGGTGGACGCGGCAGGCAATGTGGCCCTGCTGCTGGCATCGGGGCAGGTCTCTCAGGCTGTGACGCTGGACAAAAACCTGAACGTCCAGTTCAGCGCTGCTGTCTCGGCGGCAAATTCCATTGTCCGGGCGGGGAACCTGTTCTATCTGCTGGCCGATAACGCCGTGGAGTGCTTTGATGCATCCGGCACCCAGCAGTGGAGCCAGAACCTTGACACCAGCCCGCAGGCATTGCTGGCCAACAGCAAGGATCTGCTGCTGTTCAGCGGCAACACGGTGCAGAAGTTGGAAGCACCCGCTGAATAGCCCTCTCCGTCAATGCTTCGCATTGCCACCTCTCCCAAAGGGAGAGGCAATTGCGGCTTTGAGGAAAGAGAGTGCAATTTATTTTGTGGCTTCCCCTGTCAGAAGCGTTGGCTCCCCCTTTGGGGGAGCTGGCACGACGGCAGTCGTGACTGAGAGGGTGAGCCAGTTCGGAATAAGGTTAAACGTATGTTCAAGAATCCGTCATTTATTTTTGATATCCTATGTACGGTGGTCTGGCTGGTGCTGGCCGTCCGGTATGCCCGCAAAGGCTTTCTTGCCTCGGTGGTGCAGCTGACGGGCAGCCTCATCAGCCTGTTCGGTGCCAGAGCCTTTTCAGGCTGGGCAGCCGGGCAGGTGTTCGAGCGCTTCCTCGCCGGAAGCTTCCGGGACCAGATCGCTGCCAATATCGCCGCCGGGGGAGCCGTCAGTCTGGATGGCATTGCCCAGCGGTACGCGGGCTTTCTGCCCGAGGCGTTCCGGGCATCCATCGTGGATGCCTGCGAGCGCTCCATCTCTGCCGTCCTCAATGACAACGCCGTTGTGCTGGCGGATACCATCGTCCAGAAGGTGCTGGCTCCGCTGCTGACCCCGGTGATCTCGCTGGTGCTGTTCTTTGTGGCGTTCGCCCTGCTGCGGATGCTGGTCAGCCTGCTGGTCACGGTGCTGGGGCTGGTGAACAAGCTGCCCGTGATCGGTGCAGTGAACCACTGGCTGGGCTGGGGCGTGGGCGGCATTGCCAGCCTTGTGGACATCTATCTGGTGCTCTGCGTGGTCTGGGCGCTCATTGTGATCACCGGCGGCAACCTCACCATACTCAACGACACGGTGATGAGCGGCAGCCTTTACTATAAAGTATTCAATGTGTTCAACCCGTTTGTCTGAGCGGGGAGGGAAAAGGAGGAACAATGGTCTGCATTCGATGCCAGAAGCGGCCTGCCATTATTTTTGTCCAGCGGATGGAAAATGGCCAGATGAAAAACGAGGGGTACTGCCTGCACTGTGCCCGGGAGATGCACATCAAACCGGTCGATGATCTGATGAAGCAGTTTGGCATGTCCGACGAGGACATGGATGCCATGGAAGACCGGATGGAAAACATGATGCAGGAGATGGGGGACATGAGCAACATGAACCCCTTCTCCATGATGATGGGCATGGGCCAGCCGGACCAGAGCGAAGAGGACGGCGACCTTGTGCCCGGCTCCAGCGCCACCTTCCCGCTGGGGGTGAACGGCGGTGCCCAGAACGGCAAAAACGAAAAGAAGGCGGGCAAAAACGACAAAAAGCCGCCCCGCCGCAAGTTTTTGGATACCTACTGCGAGAACCTGACCCGCAAAGCCCGGGAGGGAAAGCTGGATGATATCATCGGCCGCGACCGGGAGATCTACCGCACCATCCAGATCCTGAGCCGCCGCCAGAAGAACAACCCCTGCCTCATTGGTGAGGCGGGCGTTGGCAAGACCGCCATTGCCGAGGGCATTGCCGAGCGCATTGCCAAGGGGCAGGTGCCGGCAGGGCTGCAGGATAAGGAGATCTTCCTGCTCGACCTGACCAGCCTTGTGGCAGGCACCCAGTTCCGCGGCCAGTTCGAGCAGCGGGTCAAGGGCCTGCTGAGCGAGGTCAAGGCGGCGGGCAATGTCATCCTGTTCATTGACGAGATCCACACCATTACCTCTGCCGGTGAGAGCGAGGGTGCCATGAATGCGGGCAACATCCTGAAGCCCGCCCTCTCCCGCGGCGAGATCCAGGTCATCGGTGCCACCACCTTCAACGAGTACCGCAAGTATATCGAGAAGGACCAGGCGCTGGAGCGCCGGTTCCAGCCCGTACGGGTGGAGGAACCCAGCGTTGCTGATACGCTGGCCGTGATGGGCGGCATCAAGCACTACTACGAGGAGCACCACCATGTGCAGGTGCCCGCCGATGTGCTGAACGCCACTGTGACTCTGAGTGAGCGGTATATCACCGACCGCTACCTGCCCGATAAAGCCATCGACCTGCTGGACGAGGCCTGTGCCTGCTGTAATCTGGCCCACCCGGTCATCTCCGAGTACCTGACCATGCAGAAGGAACTGGAGGCCCTCAAGCAGGAAGAGGCCGACATGGAAAACGCCGATGTGAACGAGCCCATCGATTACGAGCGTGTGGCAGAGCGCAAGACCCGGATGGCACAGCTGGAGCGGGAATTGCCCGCCAAGCAGGCTGCAGCCGGGGAGATCCAGGTGACCATGGACGATGTGGCCAAGGTCATTGAGCTGTGGACGGGCATCCCGGCGGTGAAGATCCGGGAGACCGAGTATGCAAAGCTCGCCAGCCTTGAGACCGAGCTGAAAAAGAAGATCATCGGTCAGGACAATGCCGTGCATCTGGTGGCCCAGGCGGTCAAGCGCAGCCGCGCCGACCTTTCGGGCCGCCGCCGTCCGGCCAGCTTCATCTTTGTGGGCCCCACCGGCGTGGGCAAGACGGAGCTGGTGGAGCAGCTGGCAAACCAGCTCTTTGACGGCCCCGACCCGCTGATCCGGCTGGATATGAGCGAGTATATGGAGAAGTACGCGGTGTCCCGCATGATCGGTTCCCCTCCGGGCTATGTGGGCTACGAGGAGGCGGGTCAGCTGACCGAAAAGGTCCGCCGCCGCCCGTACAGCGTGGTGCTGTTCGATGAGATCGAAAAGGCCCACCCCGATGTGATGAATATCCTGCTGCAGATCCTGGACGAGGGCAAGATCAACGATGCCCAGGGCCGCACCGTGGATTTCTCCAACACTGTCATCTGCATGACCTCCAATGCGGGCAGCAGCGACCAGACCACCGCAAGTCTGGGCTTCAACCGCAGCGAGGAGGAGCGGAACGAGGAGAAGAGCCGCAAGGCACTGAGCCAGTTCCTCCGCCCTGAGTTTTTGGGCCGCGTGGATGAGGTCATCACCTTCAAGCCGCTGAGCGAGGAGACCCTGCAGGGCATTGCCGCCCTGATGCTGGACGAGTACAAGCCCAGCATGGAGGCCAAGGGCATTGCCTACAGCTATACTCCGGCGGCACTGGCAGCGCTGGTGCACAAGAGCCAGGGCGGCAAGTTTGGTGCCCGCGACCTGCGCCGGACCATCCGCAAGGCTGTGGAAGACCCCGCCGCTGAAAAGATTATCGACGGCACCCTTGTTTCCGGCTCCACCCTGACCGTGGATGCTGAGAACGATGAGATCGTGCTGAAATAAAGAGCAAACAGAAAGCCGCTGCACAGCGTAACAACTGTGCAGCGGCTTTTGTGGTGTATAAAACCTCTCAGCCGCCTGCGGCGGCAGCTCCCCTGATAGGGGAGCCAAGCCCTGTGGGAAAGGTTACTCCACGCTGACCGGCTCCTCCGGCTTGTTGGTGGTACGGGCGCTCGTGCGGCCCTCGGGAATGATCTCGCCTGCGGCGGTCAGGCTGAGCTTGGCCAGGGTCGGGCCCACCAGCTCGTACACCAGCACCGAGAAGAGCACCACGTTGCGCACCATGTGGCCATCGGAAAGCTCGGCAGCCTCGGCGGCCATACCCAGTGCCACACCGGCCTGCGGCAACAGGGTAATGCCCAGATACTTCTGGATCTTCTCACTGCAGCGGGTGGCCTTGCAGCTGACATAGGAGCCGGAGATCTTGCCCAGAGAGCGGGAAGCGATATAGACGGCACCAATGAGCAGGACCATGGGGTTTGCGAGGATGTTCAGGTCCAGCTCCGCGCCGGACAGCACGAAGAACAGGATGTTCACCGGGCTTACCCAGCGGTCCAGGCGGTCCATCAGCTCATCGGAAGTGGGGCAGATGTTGCAGAACACGGTGCCGGTCATCATGCAGACCAGCAGCAGCGAGAAGCTGCAGTGGATGGGGCCGACCTCAAAGCTGACCATGGAAAGGCCTACCGTCAGCAGCACAAAGGCCACCGAAAGGCTCATGCGCTTGGAGCGGGAGTGAAAGTAGATCTCCAGCTGGTTGAGCAGCAGACCGGCCAGCGCGCCCAGACCCAGGCTGAGTACGATCTCCACCAGAGGCTCCAGAAGGATGCTGATGGGGTCGATGCGGCCCTGCTCCAGTGCGTTTGCGATGCCGAAAGAGGCTGAGAAGAGCACCAGACCCACGGCATCATCAATGGCGACCACCATCAGCAGCAGGCGGGTCAGGGGGCCATTGGCCTTGTACTGCTTGACCACCATCAGGGTGGCGGCAGGGGCTGTGGCAGAGGCGATGGAACCCAGCGTGATGGCCGATGCCATTGAGATGACATCCGGCCGGGCAAAATGCAGGGCCACCAGAGCGATATCCACCAGCACGGTGGTGATAACGGCCTGCAGGATGCCCACAGTGACCGCCTGCCTGCCCATGCTCTCCAACACGCTGAGCCGGAACTCGTTGCCGATGACAAAGGCGATGAAGCCCAGTGCCACCTGTGTGATGATGCCGTAGCTCTCGACCTGAGCAAGGCTCCCGAAGCCGAAGCCCCAGCCGCTCAGGCCCAGCCGACCCAGAAAGAAGGGGCCCAGCAGAAGCCCCGCCACCAGATAAGAGGTGACAGCCGGCAGACGGACCGCTTTCGCTGCACGGGATGCCAACAGGCCTGCAATGAGCGAAAGAGACATGCAGATGAGCAATTGCTCCATAAAACAAGATCCTCCTCAGGAATTAAGATACGTAAAAAAGTATATCTTATCTGAGGAGGAAAAGCAACATTTGTTAATTGAATTTAAAAATCTTCTGTGCAAGGCGGTAACCGCCCAGCACGAGCTTGTCGCCCTTGGGGATCTTCAGGTTGGTCACGCCGCCAAAGCCGTAGCGGATGGAGCGGTAGATCCCGGCACTGGTGTGTGCCTTGAGGTAGGCCCACAGTTCGTTCTCCTTCTGCTTTGCGGCGGCGCTGCCGTCCAGCAGCAGGAAGATGTCGCTGATGGCCATCATCATGGAGAGGTAGTGCAGCATATAGCTGCGCAGCTTCTTCTGGCCCTTGAGGGCATCCAGGTCCTGGCAGTCGATCATGTGGCGGGTCACCCGCAGCTGCTGGTCCACCCGCTTGACCATCACACTTTCGTTCACGCTCTGGTCGGCCCGGCCGATGAAGTAGCGGTACAGGTCCAGATCCATATAGTACATGCTCTTGACAAAGGGCAGGGGCTGGTAGACAAAGATGTTGTCTACATAGAAGGTGTGCTTGGGCAGCACCATGCCGCAGTCCCGCAGCACCTGTGTGCGGTACATCACCGAGTGCATCAGCAGGTTCTGGTCGGGCCGGAAGTGGCCGACATGCGTCCAGTTGAACAGTCGGTTCTGGGGGAACACGTTGGTGTAGCGCACGGTGTGGCTGGTGTTGTCCTCCACGTGCTCGTAGACGTAGTTGCAGATCATCAGGTCAGGCGCGGTGCCCCGGGCAGTCAGCGTGTTCAGCTTGGCCAGCACGGTCCTGAGGGCGGCTTCGTCCAGCCAGTCGTCGCTGTCCACTACCTTGTAATACAGGCCGGTGGCGTTGCGGATGCCTTGATTCACGCCCTCGCCGTGGCCGCCGTTTTCCTGATGGATGGCCTTGACGATGGTGGGATATTTGGCAGCGTACTCGTCGCAGATGGCGGGGGTGTCATCCTTGGTGGAACCATCGTCCACCAGGATGATTTCGGCCTGCTCCCCGGCGGAGAGCAGGGTCTCGATGCAGTGGCGCATATATGCCGCCGAGTTGTAGCACGGGACGGCGAAGGTGATCAATTTCTGAGCCATACAAAATACTCCTTTGCTCTTTTCCGGCAGATGCACAAGGCAGGAGCCGGGATGGAGATATGTACCCATATTATAGCATTTTTGTGCAGGAAATGCTATCGAACGTGGGAAATGTCAGAGATGTTTTACAATTATCCGGGGAGTTGTGGTATACTGATTGGGTTATAAACCGCTCAGGCCGCTTTGCGTCCAGCTTCCCTGGTAGGGGAGCCAAGACTTGCCTCTCCTACTAGGAGAGGTGGCATTGCGAAGCAATGACGGAGCGGTTTTGTATGGATAGGAGGAACCATGGAAAGTCCGCATAGTATTCTGAAAAAAGTCTTTGGCTACGACAGCTTCCGCCCGGGGCAGGAGGAGATCGTCTCCCGCCTGCTGGCCGGGCAGGATGTGCTGGCCGTGATGCCCACAGGTGCGGGCAAGTCCATCTGCTATCAGGTGCCGGCCCTGCTGCTGCCGGGCATCACAATCGTGGTCTCGCCGCTGGTGAGCCTGATGAAGGATCAGGTGGGGGCGCTGGTACAGGCCGGTGTGGCGGCAGCTTTCCTGAACAACAGCCTGACGGACAACCAGAAGGCCCTGATGCTCCGCCGCGCCCGGGAGGGGTGGTATAAGATCATCTATGTGGCTCCGGAGCGGCTGGAGATGCCGGGTTTCCAGCGGTTTGCGCAGGAGCGGGAGATCAGCATGGTCACGGTGGATGAGGCCCACTGCATCAGCCAGTGGGGGCAGGACTTCCGCCCCAGCTACCTGCGCATCAGGGCGTTTGTGGACAGCCTGCCCAAGCGCCCGGTGGTGGGAGCCTTTACGGCCACCGCCACGGCCCATGTGCGGGAGGACATCCGCACCCATCTGGAACTCCACACCCCCTACGAGGTGACCACCAGCTTCGACCGCCCCAACCTCTATTTTGCCACCCGCAGGGCCCTGCCCAGCGAGAAGCCCAAAGTTCTGCTCGACCTTGTGCTCAGGGAGCGGGACAATGCGGGCATCATCTATTGCAGTACCACCCGGCAGGTGGACGAGACCACCCGCCTGCTGCAGAGCCGGGGCATCCGTGCGGCAGCCTACCACGCCAAACTGGATGCGGATACCCGGCGGAAGAATCAGGACGATTTCCTCTATGACCGGGTGCAGATTATGGTGGCGACCAATGCCTTCGGCATGGGCATCGATAAGCCAAACGTCCGGTTCGTCATCCATTATAATATGCCCAAGGATCTGGAGAGCTATTATCAGGAGGCGGGCCGCGCGGGCCGTGACGGGGAGCCAGCCCGCTGCACCCTGCTCTATTCCGGCACCGATGTGCGCACCATCCGGTTCTTCATCGACAAGGAGATGGAGGCTGACAACGGCCTGCCTGCGGATGTCAAGGCCGAAGCGGCACGCAAGGCAGAGGAACGGCTCAAGTACATGACCTTCTACTCCACCACGCCGCGCTGCCTGCGGGGGTATCTGCTGAGCTACTTCGGCGAGGCCGCACCCCAGAAGTGCGAGAACTGTTCCAACTGTCTGCTGGCAGCACAGGCCGCCGAACAGGTGGAGGAGCAGGCGGCACAGGCCCGCCAGCGTGCCGCGGCCAGTGCAAAGCGGCTGGCCTCGGCCTCCCGCCGCCGTGCCGACGAAGATGCCCTCAGCGAAGCGGACGAGAAGCTGCTGGCGGCCCTCTATGCCCTGCGTAAGCGGCTGGCAGCAAAGCAGAAGCTCCCTGCCTATATGGTGTTCAACGATTCCACCCTCCGCCAGATGGCGCTGAAAAAGCCCCTGAGCGTGGAGGAACTGCTCAATATCCCCGGTGTGGGCGAGAAAAAGGCCGCCCGCTATGGCCAGGAGTTCCTGGGTGTCATCGAGGATATGGTTTCATCCCGTTAAATGACAAAGCGCCCGATTTTCCACTCGCTCTGCGTAGAGTGTGGAAAATCGGGCGTTGTTTTATTGCATGAAAGTGTATTGCTATGCCAAGGGCTCCCTTACCGGGGAAGCTGGCGCGCGTCAGCGCGACTGAGAGGTTTACATTGTGTGGGTGGCAAACACCTGTTCGTCCTCCCACCAGACGGGGGCCTTTGCGGCAAGGCTCTTGGGTACATCCAGAAGCCGCTGGTTGGAGCTGCCCCGGAAGCGCAGGGAGATATCGTGCTGGGCTTCCACAAAGCGGCCGTCCACCAGAACATCCAGCAGGCTCAGCAGCTCATCTGTGACCTCACAGCGGGCCGGGCAGGGAACACTGCCGGTCAGCTGTTCCCAGGTGTAACCAGAATAGCACCAGACGCTCTTATTCGGGTACAGCGCCCTGAAGTTGCGGACGAAGGGCAGCAGTTCCCGCTGGTTCTCCGGCTCAAAAGGCTCACCGCCCAGCAGGGAGATGCCTGCAATATAGTCGGGCTGGCAGGATGCAAAGATCTCGTTGCGCACAGCCTTGTCGAAGGGCTGACCGTACCCGAAATCCCATGCCACCTCGTTGAAGCAGCCCGGGCAGTGGTGCCTGCAGCCCGAAACAAAGATGCTGGTGCGCACCCCCGGCCCGTTGGCAATGTCGTAATACTTGATTGTTGCGTAATTCATCACAGATGCAGCACCCGATCCTTGATCTCCTGTGTCCGGCCCTGGTTCCAGAACTGGGTGCCGATATAACCGCAGGTGCGGCGGGCAACGTTCAGCTTGTTCTGGTCACGGTTGCCGCACTTGGGGCACTCCCACACCAGCTTGCCGTCATCCTCAACGATCTTGATCTCTCCGTCGTAGCCGCAGCACTGGCAGTAATCTGATGGCACCGCCCGGGGACAGCTTCTGGAACTCGCTCTCAAACTTGAGCTTGGTGAAGGCATCAATGGGCTCCGAAACATGGACGTGGTAGCTGTTGGTGATATAGTTCTTATCGGTGATGCCGGGCACGATGCCGAACCGCTTCTGCAGGCACTTGGCAAACTTGTAGGTGGTGGATTCCAGCGGGGTACCGTAGAGAGAGTAATCCATGTTCTCGGCCTTCTTCCACTCGGTGCACTTGTCGTTCATGTGCTGCATCACGCTCAGGGCAAAAGGCTTGGCACCGGCATCGGTGTGGCTCTTGCCGGTCATATACTTCACGCACTCATACAGACCAGCGTAGCCCAGGCTGATGGTGGAGTAGCCGCCAAAGAGCAGCTTGTCGATCTTCTCGCCCTTCTTCAGGCGGGCCAGTGCGCCGTACTGCCACAGAATGGGGGCGGCATCGCTGGGGGTGCCCATCAGGCGCTGATGGCGGGCCTGCAGTGCCTTGTGGCAGAGAGCCAGGCGCTCGTCAAAGATCTTCCAGAACTTCTCGAAGTTGCCGCCGGAGGAAAGGGCTACATCCACCAGATTGATGGTGACAACACCCTGATTGAAGCGGCCGTAGTATTTGGGCTTGCCGGTCTCGGGGTCCACATAGGGGGTCAGGAAGCTGCGGCAGCCCATGCAGGTGTAGCAGTGGCCCTCGCCGTTTTTGTCCACCTTGAGCTCGAGCATCTTCTTCTCAGAGATGTAGTCGGGCACCATCCGCTTGGCAGTGCACTTGGCAGCCAATTCGGTCAGGTAATAATAAGGAGTGCCGGGGCGGATGTTGTCCTCTTCCAGCACATAGATCAG
>QWCV01001983.1_pt1 | contig 17922 bp, 10 predicted proteins | sample 1972621 | NCBI WGS metagenome assembly QWCV01 (sample SAMN09866699, study PRJNA288562) | Human gut metagenome isolate pre2_stool, whole genome shotgun sequencing... | isolation source: gut | host: Homo sapiens | place: USA: California
GCCAGCAGCCAGCCCCACGGCGCCGGCAGCGGCACCGTCAGGCCCACAATAACGGAGGCCAGTCCGCCCACCAGCACCTGTCCCTCACCGCCGATGTTGAAAACACCGCTCTGGAAGGCCACCGCCGCACCGAGGCCGGTCATGATCAGCGGCAGCATATATGCCAGCACATTCAGAAAGCTCTTGGTGCTGCCGAAGGAGCCGGTGAGTATGCTCCAATATACCACCAGGGGATCCCGCCCGGTAAGCCGTATGGTCAGCCCGAACAGCACCAGCGCCAGAACCAACGAAAACAGCGACAATCGAATCCTTGTTTTTTTCACAGTGTCCCTCCTTGCGCAGATGATATGTCTCTGCCGATAAGGTGCGGGGCCGAAGGCCAGATAGGCTTTCAGCCCCGTCAGCGTGTCAAAAAAAGCCTCGCAGAGTTTGCCGCCCGCAGGCGGCAAAAAATTAAAATCATTTTCTCTCGCGACATGTGCGTGAGAGAAAATACCTCTCAGGCTGCCAGTGTGGAATTTGTCCGTCACGGACGGGCAAATTATGCGCGCAGCAGACTGCAAGCCTTTTGTCGGAAAAACCCGGAGGGTTTTTCGACAGTCTCGCGGGGCCGAAGGCCAGATAGGCCTTCAGCCCCGTGTTGGATTTACGCCGCCTTCCACACCTTTGCTTCTTCAATGGTGCTGGGGACCACGATGGTGCCGTCCTTGATGGCAGCCACCGCTGCATTGTACTTCTCCATCACATCAGCGGGGATCTGATAGGCAGAGCCGTCAAAATCCAGGTACAGGCTGTCCTCTGCCAGGCCCTTTTCAATGGCACCGGCGGTGAACTTACCGTCCATGACATCCTGAATCGCTTCCTGGGCGCAAGCGGGGAAGTCCCGGATGGCGCTGGCAATGTTGGTCTGGGGGGCGTCCGCATTCAGGTTGCCGTCAAAGAAGACGGTCAGGAAGTTCTTCTCCTTGCCGGCATTAAGGATACCCAGGCCGCCGGCACTGGCGGTGTGGTATATCAGGCTGGCGCCCTGCTCATGCATGGATGTGGCCAGCTCATAGCAGCCGTTGACCTCTGCCCAGCCGTTGGCGTAGTCCACCAGCACCTGGCAGTCAGGGTTGGCATAGTGGGCTCCGGCGATCATACCGGCAGCGCCCAGATTGCACAAGGGGATGTCGTGGGCGCCGATAAAGCCCAGAGTATTGGTGTCGGACAGGCTGGCACCCAGGAAGCCGGCCAAAAAGCCCAGCTCCTGATCGCGCCATGTGTAGCTGCGGATGTTGTCACCCTCCACCACAGCGTCCAGGATCACAAACTTCTGCTGCGGATAGTTAGGGGCCACATTTTCCAGGCTGGAGCTCTGGCTGCCGCCCAGGCAGATGATGAGGTCGCAGTCTCCGCTGTCGGCATAGCCGGATATCAGACCCTCGTACTCGGCGTCATCCTTGGGCTCGGAATATACCCACTGGATGCCCATGGTGCTCTCCGCTTTCTTCATGCCGTCATACAGCGCATCGTTAAAGGACTTGTCTCCCAGGCCGCTGGAGGCGAACACAACGGCGACCTTGGTGCCTTTCTCGGAATCGTCACCTGCCGGATCCTTGTCGGACTTCCCGCAGGCCACCAGGGACAGCATCGAGCAGACCACCAGCAGCATGGACAGCCACTTTTTCACATTTGTAAACTTCATCTTAGTTCCTCCTTGCACGGTTCGTTCTAAGCTGCCGTTTGATCGGTAGCAGGATCAATAAAGGATCGATCAGTGGGCTTCGCCCAGCATCATGCGTCCTAAGGCCTCACGGGTGGCATTGTCTGCATCCACAAATCCCATGATCTGCCCGCGGAACAGCACCATGATCCGGTCCGAAACCTTGATCAGCTCATCCAGATCACTGGAAATGAGCAGCACGGCGCAGCCCTGTTCCGCCGCTGCCAAAATGCGGCCTTGAATGTAATCCGCCGAGGCGATGTCAACGCCCCGGGTAGGCTGCGCGGCAATGAGCATCCGGCAGCCCCGGTCAAGCTCCCGGGCGACGACGATTTTTTGTTGATTGCCGCCGGAGAGGGTGCCGACCACAACCGACTCATTGGTGGCCGCAATGCTGTAATCGGCGATCTTAGCCTGCGCATCACGGCGGGCGGCCGCCCAGTCCTCCAGCAGCGGGCTTCTGGCATAGGGCTTTTCGTCGTAGGCATTCAGCAGCATATTTTCAAAGAGCCGCATACTGAGGATGAGGCCCATGCCCTGCCGGTCATCGGGAATGCTGCCCACGCCGGCATCGCGAATCTGCTTGGTCGTGCGGCCGGTGATCTCCCGCCCGTCCAGCAGAATGCTGCCGGAGGAGGAGCGGCAAAGGCCCAGAAGGGCCTGCGCCAGAGGCGTCTGTCCATTGCCCTCGATGCCCGCTACGCCCAGCACCTCGCCGGAGCGAATGGAAAAGGTGACATTTTGCACAGCGGCGCCGCCACGGCTCTGCACGCTGAGGCCCTTTACCTGCAGCACCTCTTCCTCCCCGATGGGGTGGGGCCGACGGCGCCCGGTGGGAACCGTTTTGCCCACCATCATCTGCGTCAGCTTTTCCATGCCGGTTTCCTGAGGGGTGGTGGTGCCGATGATCCGGCCCTGCCGAATCACGGTCATGCGGTCTGCAATCTGATAGACCTCCCGCAGCTTATGCGTAATGAAAATTGTGGACTTGCCCAGCTCCCGCAGGCGGCGCAGCACATCAAACAGTGCGTCGGACTCCTGAGGCGTCAGCAGGGCGGTGGGCTCGTCGAAAATCAAAATGTCCGCCTTGCGATACAGCAGCTTGACGATCTCCACTCGCTGGCGCTGCCCAATGGTCAGTTTGTCCACCAGCGCATCAGGGTCTATATCTAAGCCATAGGAAGCGGCCAACTCCCGGATACTGCGTGACGCTTCCTGCTTTTTCAGCCGTCCGCATCTGGTCCTGACCTCCTGCCCCAGGGTAATGTTTTCCGCCACCGTCAGGTGCGGAATCAGCATCAGTTCCTGGTGTACCATACCGATGCCGTGGGCAATGGCGTCAGCAGGGCTTTTCAGCACCACTGGCTCGCCGGAAAGGAACATCTGACCCTCATCGGGCTGCTCGATGCCGTAGAGCATTTTCATCAGTGTGCTCTTTCCTGCACCGTTTTCCCCCAGAAAGGCGTGCACCTCGCTGCGGCGCAAGGTGAAATTGATGTGATCGCTGGCCTGTACGACACCGTTATAGCACTTGCACAGGTCAACACACTGCAAAACAATGGGGGCCTCGGTGGTGGTTTGCGTGTGTTCGGCTATCATAGGATCCTCCTTTCAGGGTCGTTCCCTCCATTGGTTGATACGGACAAGCGGTCCGGTTCTTTTCCATGGGTGGTATTTTGCGTGAACTCATTATACGCCTGTACCCGTAGAATTTGAAGAACAAATAAGCGATGTAAAGCCATCGGTAAGACCGATGGCTTTCAGGTAAAAACAGGGTTTTGGGGAAGTTAATTTATAGTGCCGGAGGTTGCTTTTTAACAAAAATGCTGCTAAAATCAGGGAGATGTCCCACAATTACCATTCCAGCGGTGTCGGTTGGGGCAAACAGTGGCGAGAGGTCTCCATCTGCGGCAGCAGCGCAAGTATGAGGTGAAAACGATGACATTAAAGCAAATACTATATGTCCGGGCTGTCAGCAAGGCAGGCTCTATCGGCAAGGCAGCAGAGTCGCTGTTCATCTCCCAATCCAGTCTATCCGAGTCGATCCGAAACTTGGAGCGGGAATATGGTATGGTTCTTTTTGAGCGAACCAGTAAGGGCATATCGCTGACGCGCCAGGGAGAGGCATTCCTGAAGGACACACAGCTGCTGACAAATATCTACCAGGATTTGGATGACAAGTATAAAAACCACAAGGGAGAGTGCGAGTATTTTTGCGTATCTTCCCTGCACCATGTCTCCGGTATTGATGCCTTTGAGCACATTGTATGCCAGCCTAAGAATCAAAAATATCATCTGGGATATTTTGAGGGAAACATGGATCAGGTGCTGCAGGATGTGGAAACGAATCGCTCCGATATCGGTGTGCTGTTTTTCACCAGCGACAGCCGCAGCGCCATTATCAAGGCATGCAATCGGCGGAATATATTTTTTCAGCATCTGAAATATGATCTGCTGCATATTTACATCCAGAATACGCATCCCTTAGCCGAGTGTAAAAGCGTTACACTGGCGGACATCCAGCAGTACCCGTTTATTTCTTATGAGGAGTGTCATCCCTCCTCGGCCCGATTCACGACGACCAGGCGCCAGTGGAACCCCCAGCAGCAGGTCATCTCGGTATCCGACCGGGCGATGGCGTATTCACTGCTGGCACTGGGCGATGCCTATGTGACCGGCTCCGGCTATCTGACACAGGAGGATCGCCGCCGCTCCTTGGTCAGTGTGCCCATCACGGACCTGGGGCAAATCGAGATCGGGTATATCTGTAACCCCTCTCGAGTACTGTCGGAATTGGCGCTGGAATATATTGAGTGGCTGAAGATAATCACCGTGTGACAGGCGCTATTCGCCCTATAGGCAAGCCGTATTTCCCGCAAGGGTAAGAGCATACGGCCACTTTGCTTCAAGCCCTCACCCATAGAGCGAAAATAGGCAAAGAAGAAGTCCTGTTTTCGAGAGAAAACAGGACTTCTTGGAGCTGCTGGGCGGATTCGAACCGCCGACCTCATCCTTACCAAGTGATAAAATGCCCTCCAGCCGTTGCGACATAAGGGTTTGCGGACGTTTTTGCCCCAAAAAGGAAGAGATCGGAAACTCTTTGCTCCATGTTTTCAGTCCGATAGATGTCAAATTTGCTGTTTGAGATATACTCGCTGGTCCGATCCGTCTGCTACCGGGGTTCTTTTATCGTTGTGGCAGCATCCTGTGGTTCTATTGGTTTAATCGCTACAGGCACCTGCTGATTGGTAGCATCATAAACGAACGGTCGAAACTGCACGATTCTCACCTCTTAAATAGTAGACCATAGTTTTTGCAAAATTTGAAGCAGAAAATTGAAATCAGTGTCGTCACTTTTTATTCCAATATCGCACCGCTGCAAACAAAAAATAAGCCCCCCGGGGTCTCTTGTCATGCAAGAGGCCCCGGGGGTGCTGTTTTATTTTGCCGCTTAGGTCTTTTCTTTTTGGCTTACGCCTCCCGCTCCTTACGCTTGAGGACGAAGGCTGCGGCGAGAATCGTCACGGGCAGGGCGATGACCCAAACCAGCACGCCGGTATCGCCGGTGGCGGGGGTATTGCTGCCGCCGGTCTGAATGGTCACATCGCTCATGTCATAGAGCCGGGTCTGGGTGTTTGCGAAGCGGTAGTAGGCCGCCAGGGCGTAGTAGCCCTGCTCGGTGGCCATGTCGTTCCGCTCGCCGCCAGCGGTGTGCCGGAAGCCGCCGCCGGTGACATAGAACCCGGCAAGAGCGTCCAGGACGGTGTGGCCGTTCTTCACAAAGCGGCTGTCCGCAGTGGGATCGATACCCAAAGCGGTGAGAGCTACGATGACCTGGGCGCAGGACTCGCTGTTCACGGTGCCCCAGCTGTCAAAGCCGCCGCCAGTGCACTGCAGGGCGGAAAGGGCCTCCAGAGCCTTATCCACAGCGGCCTTCACGGTCTCGTTGGTCTTGTAGTAAGGTGCCAGAGCCTGGATGGCCATAGCGGTCATATCCGGGTCGGCGTTCTCAGCGCTCAGGTTCCAGCCGCCGTCGTTGAGCTGGGCATCCAGGATGACCTGAATCAGCTTCTCCCGGGTCACATCGCCCATAGTGGGGTAGTTGTGGCTATCCAGGGCAATGAGGGTGAAAATGGGGCCGTTAATGTCCTGAGCCTGCACATAATCCATGCTATCCAAGCCCTTCAGCAGGTTGTGGCCGCCCACATTGGTGACATCCTTGCCGATGGCCGTCAGGGCCAGGATCACCCGGGCGTTGTCGGTGACTTTGGTCGGGTGCAGACGCTCATTGGCGTCAGCCTTGGCCTTCACATACTCCACCACATTGTCATAGTACCCGGCGGGCACGGTGCGGCCACTGCGGGCCAGACCGATGACCATCCACTCGCCGCCGGTGGAGTTCACCGTGGGGGTGCCCAGGGTGGCCATGAAGTCGCCGGTGGTCTTATAGATGGTATCCAGATTTGCCATGAGGTCCGCATGCTTGAGCTGGTTGAGCCTAATGATAGCGGCGGTGAGAGCGTCCACCTTATCGGCGTCCACCAGAGCCTTGTCCTCGTCGGAGAGGGCATCGTAGGCGGACTTGGCGGCGGTGATGGCGGCCTCACTATCCAGGGTGACATCGGCGCCGATGGCGTCAATAAGGTCCTCCACGGTCTCGATGTCGCCCTTCAAAACGGTGATAGTCAGGTCGCTGATCTCCATCCGATAGAACTTCGCATACTGATCCAGCCACTCATAGCCGCCGCTTCTGTGGGTAACATCCAGATAGCCGCCGTAAATTCTGTAGGTGCCCGCCGGGGTGGTCTTGGGCACGGTGAAAGTGATGCTCTTGAGCGCCACCTCGGGGCCGACGGGGGTAGTGCCCTCGCCCTCCCAGGAGTCGCCGCCCTTGGACCACTTGGAGAAAATGTACCCCGCACCGGGAATATTGGTGGAGTAGTTCAGCAGGCAGTACTGCAGCTTATAGTCCTGGGCCAGCTGCTCGATGGGCAGCGTGGGGATGGAGATGGTAAGCTTGTCCCCAGCCTTGACCTGCCCGCCGTTCTCGGCCACGGTCTCATACTTGGGCTCCAGTTTGAAGTTGGGGTTCTCCTCCACCTGCAGCGTAATATCTGCCAGCATGCCGAAGCCATAGCGGGTGGAATCGGCGATGCCGCCGGTGTTGCCCTGATCGCCCTCGCTGTCGGGTTTAGAGCCGTAGCCCCGGCTATCGGAACTGCCCTTGGTGAGGGTGATCGTGCCGGATTCCGTCAGATAGGCCGCAATGCGGGGCTGACGAGCTACCTGTGTTTCCGCACCATTTTCATTAATACGGTTAATATCGTGCCCGTTGTCTGTATTTACTACGCTCTGCAGAGGCATATCCGTATAGAACACCGTCGTGGTCGCAGGGTTATAAATACGGAGGATCTTGTGGATATTGGTAGGCCGCCCGATGATCCAGATACCCGCCGTATCGCCGGTGCGCAGATCCTCACCGGGGCGGGAGATGTTCTCCTGCACATAGCGGGTGACCTTGCCCTTGAGGGAGTAGACCTGCGTGACGGTCTGTCCCTGATAGTCGGCGGTGACCTCGATGCCGTTGTAGCCGTCCTTGAGGAGGATGGTCACATTGCCCTTGGCGTCGGGGGTGTAGTCGGTCTTGACGGGGGTGCCGTCTTTGTTGTACTGGAGATAATTATAGACGCTGACCTTGGCGTTGGTGCCGCTTACCTTAAAGGTGAAAGGTGCGCCCTGGGTGTCGTAGTTGTAGGTCCAGTTGTCGTATTTGCTGGTGTTGCTCAGAGAAGTGAAGTTTGTCAGGTTCTTGTTCAGATCCTGAATAGCCGTCTCCTCGGGGCTATTGACATGGACGGGAATCTCCGGGATCTGGCCATAGAAATTGCCCGCCTTATCCGTAAAGGTAACGGTAAAGGTGGTGGTGCCTGCCTTCTTGGGCACCAGGTAATACTTCATGGCCGGAGTATTGCCAAAGCTGCTCAGGCCGCCGTCCTTATAGACGTCCTCCACTTCCTTGATCTCGAAGATACTGTCGTCCTTGATGTCGAACTTCAGAATACCGGGCAGCGTATAGGGCAGACCCCTTTCGGTTGAGTAAGACGGATACAAAGAGGTTGGGCGATTCGTCCAGATCTCCCGGAACACGGCGGGATAATAGGTGTCCTCGTGGCCCAGGTCCAGATTATAGTGGTTGGCCGACATCATGAAGTCGTCGTAATATTCCGTGGGCTTGCCGATGGAGCTGCCGTCCAGAATGGACTGCTCGTTGACGGTGCGGTACGCAGCCTTGTAGGCCGTCATGACTGCGGCGTTTTCCGCAGAGTAAATGTACGAAAACTCCGCACGCTGTGCATCGGATAGCTCCAGATACTTCACCTGGGCATCCTGCACGGCGTCGTAATACTGGGCATAGTTTTCTGCGGTCACTTTCCCGGCAAAGGTGTTCACCAGGTCGATCCAGTTCTGAATGCCGCCCTCATGGCGCTTTTTCAGCTCCTCCACCCGGGCCACGGAATCCTGCAGCTTTTTCAACGTCTCCGCGGACAGCTGCTTCTTTTCCTCGTCGGTAAATCTGTCATAGGCGCGCTGATAGCTCATGACGATCTTGTAGTTCTCGGAATACGTCAGATTATCGGTACTCGGCAGAGCGCTGATAAAACCGGTCAGCTCCGCCGGAGTAGTCTTGACCACAACTACCGTAACAGTGGTGTGGATCTCGATTTTGGGATCCTTACTGCTGGTGCCAACGAATTCGATTACCGTTTTATCCTTTGCCAAGGGAACAGGTTTTTTGGCAAACGCCTGCATGACAGGTACAAGCATCTTCCGCTCGGCAATATGAACCTCACCGTCCACTAAAATCTTCGATTTTAATGTTTTCAGGCCCGAATTGCCCATTACGTTCATAAAATACGAAACACCGAAGTGGCCCACCGCAGGGGAAACATACACGGTATAATTCCAGCAGTCCTTGGCATAGCCGGTCTCGCCTGTGGGATTGCCGTTTTCATCTGTCTGGAACAGAGTACCCTCGGGATAGCCGTAGAATATATTTTCCTTGTCGAAATCGGGGGTACCACTGAAAATAAATTTCCACCAGTAGTAGTCGCCGGGCTTGGTGAGGGTCAGCTTGTAATTCTCCGTGCGGCCCTGGGCGGTGACGGCGATGTAGAAAGTGGCCGAGCCGCTGCCGGTGAACTGGGTGGCGGCGGTGGAAGCCACGCCGTTTTCAAAGTCCGCCAGGACCTTGCCGTCGCTGCTCTTGAGCTGGGCGGTGGCCCCTGCGGGCAGGTCGGAGAGCGTCACGGTGAAGCCGCCGTCGTTATACTGCTTGAGATGGGTATAGTTTGCCAGCTTGCCGGTGAAGGCGGCGGTTTCCTTGTCAAAGGTCAGGGCCACTTTGGTACCGGCGTCCCCATTCTGCTTGACGGTCGTCAATGCCACATTCTCGCCGGAGAGGAGGGTGCCCGCCGCCTGGAGGGCGATGGTGTAGATCTCCGGGGCGGCATCGCCGTCATTGCCCACCTTCAGGGTGATGACGGTGCCCACCTGAACGGGAATGGCATCCTTGCGGCCATACTCCGTGCCGCCCACATAGATGCGGACGCGATTCTGCTTGTTGCTGGCGGTGGGGGTGACGGTGAGGGCGGTGACGCCCTCGGGCAGAATCATGGTATAGTCATGCACGCCGGAGGAGAAGGCGGGGTTCAGTTCGCCTGCGCTGAGGGCGATGGCCTTCAGGGTTTTGTTGCTATCCCCAAAAGCACCGCCGATGTCCGCACCCAGATTGCAGGTGTGCTGCACGGCGATCTCGTCGCCGGCCTTCAGCTTGCCATTGGCCACGGTGTAGGCGGCGAAGCCCTCGCTGGTGAACCAGTCGTTGAGGGTACCCATCCAGCCGGAGCCCTCGGCGGCATCCTTCTCCTCGATGCCGTTGATCTCGCTGATGTAGCCGGTGTCCGCACCGGTCTGGGAATAGCCCCCGGCCGTCAGTGCGTCCACGATGCAGCTCATCATGGAGGAGTCATCCTGGAGTGTGACCCACTCGTCCACCAGCATCCCCTCCCAGGGTGCGCCGTCGGCCTCGGCCCAGGTGGTGTTTTCCACCGTCACATGGACCTGACCTGTGTGGTCGTCCGCCGCCAGCACGCTCACGGGAAGCAGTGACAGCGCCATGATAAGCGCCAGCAGCAGAGAAACGATTCTTTTTTTCATCTCTTTTTCCTTTCGTTCTTTTTATTTATGTAAATGCCGAAGCAATCACACACTTTTTGCCATTGCGAGGGCGCACTGCACCCGTGGCGATCCGTAATACCCTATATCTCACGCCCCCTGTTTCCCTCCCCCGGGCCGCACTCTTTGCAGCACGGCCCGGGGGGGAGGGAACATGAAAGGAACGACAAATAGCGCAAAATTTTTCTGGAAAGCGGGACGGGGAAGGTCTGCCGTCCTCCCCCGCCCCGGCGGCTTGAAATGGCTATCATGCTTTCCACGGAAAGCATGATAGCCATGGTGCCTGGCAGCAAAAAATCACCCGGCCACCAAAAAGCAGCCGGGCGAAGCAAATTCTATACGACAGCTTCGGCTCCGGAGATGGCGGTGCCCGGGAGCAACGCCTTGCGTATCTGACTTAGCCGAATAAACCGGCATCACAGTGACCGTCTCGCGGGGCCTCTCACCCCATTCCGCCGCCGGGATAAACCCGGCTCACGCTGTCCCGTTATTCAGTTCGAGTGCATTATAGCACAGGATATGACATATTGCAATGGAGAAACCTCCGTCGTTCGCCCCGATTTAACATCTCCCGGTGCATATCTTATATTGTTCTTAGGCGAAAGCCTGATCTCGCAGCCTTCCGGTGAGGTCCACACCCCGGTGTGGTCTCAGGCATTCATGGGCCCCGTAGGGCATTCTGGCCCCCTGTACGAAGGCAGTCCCATGGAGGCCGACAGTTTTTGGCGCTGTACCGGCAGTGCGGGTGTGCGCCCTTCCGTCGAAAGCGGAAAGGACACAAAAGCAAAGGAGCTGATTCCATGTCCAAGAAACGCACCAACGGCGAGGGCAACATCCGCAAGCGCAAAGACGGCCGGTGGGAGGGTCGCTACACCGCTGGCTACAACCCCGAAACCGGCAAGCGCATCATCAAAAATGTCCTGGGCAAGACCCAGGCGGAGTGCAAAGCGAAGCTGGCCGCCGCCATGGAGGCCAGCAAGGGCGTCGATGTCAGCCGCGCAGATGAGTATACCGTGGCCACATGGCTGCGGAGCTGGTACGACATTTACGCCAAGCCCAATGTGCGGGTGGCCACGGCTGACCGCTACCGCCTGATGACTGAGCAGTACGCCATTCCCCGCATCGGCAGCATCAAGCTCACCAAGCTGACTGCCCACGACCTGCAAAAGCTCTACAAGGAGCTGATGGAGAGCGGCCGCACCAGAGGCAAAAGCGGGCACGGCAATCCGGGTCTCAGCAGCGCCACCGTCCGCAGCCTGCACTTGATGCTCCACAACGCATTGAACCGTGCCGTAAAAGAGCGCTTGATCCTCCGCAATCCTACCGAGGATTGCATCGCACCGAAGGTGCAGAAATTCGAGATGCAGATCCTCCAACCGGAACACATCAAAACTTACCTTGACGCCGCAGAGAAACGGGGACTGCTGCCCATGTTCTATCTGGAACTGGTCAGCGGGCTGCGCAAGGGCGAGTTGACCGCCTTCCTGTGGAGCGACCTCGACATTACAAACAGAACCATCTCCGTCAGCAAGCAGTATGTCAAAAATCCTAACGGAGAGCTGACCCTCTCCCGCCCCAAGACAGAGACATCGGTCAGAAAGGTCAGTGTCCCACAGGAGGCTGTTGACCTGTTGGTCGCCGAGCATAAGAGACATCCCAATAACCCGTACATGGTCCCCTCACCCATCACAAGAGAGATGTATCACCCCGATTCCATCGTAAACCTGCACAAGAAAATTCTGAAAGATGCCGGGCTGCCGCACATACGCTTCCACGATCTCAGGCATACCTTTGCCACACTGGCCCTGCAAAACGGTGTGGATGTAAAAACCGTCAGCAGTATGCTGGGCCACTATGATGCGGGTTTTACCCTGCGCACCTACACCCACGCCACGCGACAGAAACAAGATGAAGCCGCCCAGACCATGGGCAACTTCACGGCGCAGGTGATGTAAGCCAATCTAAAAAAGATGAGCGGACGGATATTCCGTCCGCTCATCTTTCAACCTTTCCGAGCATTTCCGCATGTGGGTCAGGGTGTGGGTCAGGCAGTTGCCCCACATTTTGATCCACACTTCTTTCAACATTTTTACAACAAAAAAGCACCGAAAACCGAAGTTTTCGATGCTTTTTGGAGCTGCTGGGCGGATTCGAACCGCCGACCTCATCCTTACCAAGGATGCGCTCTACCGACTGAGCTACAGCAGCATATGGCGACCAAGATGGGGCTCGAACCCACGACCTCCAGCGTGACAGGCTGGCGTTCTAACCAACTGAACTACTTGGCCTGATCTCGCTCGTAGGAATCAAGCTTGTTCATTATAGCAAGCGCAGGCGGGTTTGTCAACACTCTTTTCCAAAAAAATGCCGGGAACGGGAGAAAAACAGGAGGGCTGCTCCCATGGGGGGCGGATTGGCGGCCAGAACATAAAAGCATACATTTTGCATAGAAAATCACATAATTATCATGAAAATAAACAGTTATCGCCATAGAAAATTGCGATAAAGCAGATAAAATTTCTTGACAGGGGGAGGGCGATATGATACTCTATGGGCGTAGGCCGCTCTAAAGGCGGAAAACCAGAGACAGAATGATAAAAGGAGGACGCATCATGAAGAAACGAGCACTTACCCTTTTACTAGCATTGGCCATGTGCCTGTCCCTGTGCACACCGGTGATGGCGGAGGAGGTGACGCCAGAAAGAACGATTGTTTACACGACTACAGCGGAGGAAAGAGATGCCATTTTTGAAGCGGAAGTGGAAAAAGCTCTCGCAGCTCTTTCCAATGGTTCTGCAAGAGAAGTTAGGTATCAATATAAGAGTGAGAATCTGACTGATAAGTATAAAATAAAAACAGTTGGCGGTTTTGCGGGTAACCAAGTCCAAAATGGATACCGCTTTCCTACAGGAGGAGGTTTCTATTTCAGTGATGTAGGTGGCCCAACTGTTCAGGGAAGTGTAAATCTTGGATTGCCTAAGCCTTTTGATACTGTGTCGTTTACGGTGACGCTGGGAACGAGGAGTACTGTTTCTGGATTGGTGGTTAATGCCCCCAATACAACAGATTATTTTAAGCTGTATGTCGAGAAAGAAGTTGAAGCGAGACCCTATAAGGTTTATAAGAGACTTCCTGGAAATGGAAATGCGTGGGAGTTTGATCGATATGGGGTTGTTTATGTAACTGTTGGAGTGGTTGCCTATGCAAAGAAAGTCTAAGTATCTTTGGGCTGCATTGGCAGCCTCTCTGTGCCTGATCATGGCTCTGCTGGTGATGCTGGGCATGAGCCTGCGGCGCCAGCCGCTGACGGGCACCTACCTCTGCGAGGGGCTGAGCCCCGGAGCCGGTACCTATCTGGTGTTTGACGAGAAGGGGGACTACACCCTGTACCGGCAGTCCGGCGTGCTGTCCGCCGGGACGTATGCAGAGGACGCCAACGGCGTCTATGTGCTGAAGGGGGAGGGACTGACAGTCCCGTATGTGACCTACGACGGGAAGGACAGTGTGCATTTCTTCTCCGTGCCGGACACCTACACCTATCAGCGTATCAGCGATATCCCCACATATATCAACGTGGAAAAGCCGTAAAATGAATGACCGGGGGCCTTCCGTAAGGAGGGCCTCCGGTTTTTGCGGGATGAGGAAAGAGTACCTGAAGCCCTGCGGCTTCAGGTACTCTTGGAAGCTTGCGGTGTGGGTCAGCACTCCAGACGGTCGGCAGCGGCGGAGAGCCAGGAGCCTTGGAAGTCCTCGATGCGCCCGGCGTCCACCAGAGCCGCCAGCGCCGGGTCGATGGGCATCTGAGCCAGCAGGGGCAGGCCATAGCGGTCGGCGGCCTCCTGCGTCTTGCCCTCACCGAAGAGGTAGATCTTCCTGCCGCAGTCGGGACAGGCCAGATAGCTCATATTCTCCACCAGACCGACGATGGGGATGTTCATCATCTGAGCCATCTTCACGGCCTTTTCCACCACCATGCTCACCAAATCCTGCGGGCTGGTGACGATGATGACGCCGTCCACCGGCAGGGTCTGGAACACGTTCAGGGCCACGTCGCCGGTTCCGGGGGGCATATCCACGAACATATAGTCCACGTCCTGCCACAGCACGTCGCCCCAAAACTGCTGCACCACGCCGCCGATGACGGGGCCACGCCAGATGACGGGGTCAGTCTCGTGCTCCAGCAGCAGGTTTACGCTCATCAGCTGGATGCCGGTCTCCGTCTGCACTGGGAGGATGGCATCCTCGGAGCCAACGGCCCGGCCGTGGATGCCGAAGCACTTGGGGATGGAGGGGCCGGTAACGTCGGCGTCCAGAATGGCGGTGCGGTGGCCCCGGCGCTGCATGGTGACGGCCAACTGGCTGGTGACCATGGATTTGCCGACGCCGCCCTTGCCGGAGACGACGCCGTAGACCTTACGGACATGGCAGCCCTCATGAAGGGGCTTGATCTGGAAGGGGCTTCCGCCCTGACGGTCAGCGCAGCTCTCGCCGCAGCTGCTGCAATCGTGGGTACATTCACTCATGGGAATATCTCCTTTATTATAATAGTAGCTTCAAAGGTGCTGAGATGCTGATGGGAATTACTTCTTGTCCTTCTGGCCGGGGCGCTTTTCACGCAACAGGTTCAGCAGCTTTCTGCTGTGGCGCTTGGAACGCAGATCGGGGTGGGAACGGAGCAGACGGCGCTCGAAGAGGTCCTCGCCGCTGCGGAGCTGGGCCAGATACAGCTTCTTCTCCTTGAGGAAGTCGTCGTTAGCGTCCTCTAAGCCGGCCATGAAGCGGTCGGTGACCTCCTCCAGCCGGCCTTCATACTTCTGCTGCAGCTGGGCGGCCTTCTCCTCCAGATGGGATCGAATCTCCTGCCGCACCTTCTGCAGATCGTCCAGACGGTGGGACAGCTGGATGGCGCTGCGGACGGAGAGAACGTTATCCATGAGATACAGGCCGAAGAGGAACGAGGCCACAGGGATGGTGTAGGCGGAGCCGATGTGGAACAGCCACGCCATCACCGGCGGATTCACAACATGGCACAGCAGCACGCAGGCCAGACCGAACAGCAGGCTGTTCTGCAGACAGATGCGGCCGTTGAGCTGGATCTTCTTGCGGCTGTAATCCCACCAGCGCATATGGAAGACGGCCTCCATAAACCAGCTGGTGAAGTACTCCAGCGCAGAGGTCAGCGCCATGCCCGCCAGAAAGGTCAACAGGGGATTTTTCAGGCCCCCGTGTAATACATATAGCACCAAAAGGGCGCCGTGTCCATAGATGGGGCAGATAAAACCGTTCAAAAAGCCACGTTTTTCGCAGATGTGGCCCTTGCCCACGGAGCAGTAGAACATTTCGCCCACCCAACCGGCGGCGCTGTAAATCATCAGCAGCAGGAAAAATACGCAGAGATTTTCAAAGGTGTTCAGCGGGAACATACAGTACCTCCGTTCAGGGTAAGAATGTGAACGCCAGGGCGGCCCGCCAGATAGGTCCGCTCCCGGTCATGGCAGGTGAACAGCAGAATTTGACGATTCTGACTCTCTTGGAGCAGCCACTCCAGCGCAGCGGCCAGCCGCTGGTCATCGAAGGAGGCGAACACGTCATCCAGGATCAGGGGGACATGCTTCTCCGGCGGCAGCACCAGCTGACAGATGGCCAGCCGCACCGCCAGATACAGCTGATCGGCGGCACCTTGGCTCAGCACCTGAATGCTGCGGGGTGTGGGGTCGCCGGAGGGCTCGGCGGAGAGAGCCAGCGTCCTGTCCAGCAGTACCTTGTCGTAGCGCCCTCCCGTCAGGGCGGAGAAAATTTCCGCCGTACGGGCGCCCAGCGCCGGGGAGAAACGGTTTTGCAGAGTCTGATTGGCGGCGGACAGGGTGTCCATAGCCAGCTGGATCGCCTCGTATTCCGCCTGCAAGGCCGCCAGCCTTCGGCGCTTCTCGGCCAGCTGGGCCGTCAGCTCTGAGGGGTCAAGGGTCGCCTGCAGCTGGCCGGAGATGGTATCCAGCCGGGTGCGTGCGGTGGCCAATTGGGCTTGCGCCTCCGGGATGGCGGAGCGCATGGCTTCGACGGAACGGGAGGGCCGGGGCAGAGGAATGGCCGGATCCGGCAGCTCCCCCTGCGGCAGACGCTCCTCCAACAGACGGCAGTACATCTGTGCCTGCTCCTGAGCGGTTTGGGCCGATCGGAGGGCGGCGCGGCTGCGGCGGGCGGCGGACAGGGCCACCTGCACGGCAGGCAGATCCACAGCGGTGGAATGGAAGGCTCGGACCCGTGCCAGCAGCGCCAGCAGCTGGGCCTGATCGTTATGAGCCATGGCTTCGGCGGCGGCTGCGGCGGCATCGGCGCTGCGAGTGGCCTCCTGAGCCTCCGTCAGTAGAGGGAGATACCCTGCGATCTGCCGCTGTAAGGTGCTCCGCTGGTCGTCTGCCTGCTGCTTCGCCTTGGTGTGACGATGGCGGGATACTATATCATATAGCAGAGCGGCGGCGCCGACTGCGCCACAGAGAATGGGCGCATACACAGGCAGATGCAGCAGCACGCAGACTGCGGCCCCGACCAGCAGAAGAAGTCCCGCAGGCAGGGGCAGCTTCGATGGTGCGGGCGGGTCCGTCAGGGCGGACAGGCGGCTTTGCAGCTGCGGCCCGTCGGCGGGAGAGAGGGGGTGTGCCGTGCAGCGGGCCATGGCCTCGTCGGCCTGCCGGCGCAGCTGAGCCGCTTGCTCCGTGGCCTGCCGCCGGGCGGCGATGGACTGGGTCAGAGCGGTAGCTTGTCCCTCCAGCTGGGAGAGTGTCTCCTCGTCCGGCAGGACGTCGCAGCGCTGCTTCAGTTGCCGATACTGCTGCTGGGCGGTGGATAGGGCTGCTTGGGCCTCCTCGTATTGGCGACGGGCGGCTTGGCGCTCCAGCTGCTGCCACTGGGCGTCTTGCTGCTGCAGTTCCTCCAACTGGTGTTGGGCATCTTGCAGCCGGAGCTGTGCGGCGTTGAACTGTTCCCGCAGGCTCTCCTGCCGGGCCAGCGCATCCTCCAGCTGGGCGATTTCCTGCTCCAGTGCCGGGATCTGTCCGGTGGAGCGGTTGGCTCGCCGGGCGTTCAGCTGCTTTTTCAGCCGCTCATAGCTCTCGGAGTAGGAGGTGTCCTCCTCGCCAGTGGAGATCAGAGCAGCGATGCGGCGCTCCAGCTCGGCGTCCTGATCCACCGCCAGAGCATTCTGGCCGATGAAGGCGCTGCGCAGAAACACCTCCCGTGGAATGCCCAGCAGATACTGACCGGCCTCGGCGGCGAGGATGCCGGGGACGGGGTCGGCGGTGTCGGTGTAGGTGAGACGGGCGTCACCCATGGGGGCGGTGGTCCGTCTGGTCTCCCGCAGGAGGGTATAGCGGGCGTCGCCGTTCCGCAGCAGTAGCCGCCCCTGCATGGGGGAACCGCTCCACGGGGCGTAGCGGTTCTTGTCAGCCAGCAGCCCCCGCTCCTTGGTGGGGACGCCGTACAGCATATTTTGAAGGAACCGGCACCAAGTGGACTTGCCGGATTCATTGGGGGCGCAGATCACATTCAGCCCCGGCTGAAGGTCCAGCTGGGAGCCGTTCAGTCTGCCAAAGGTGGCGCTCATCTGCTCGATCTGCAAGGGATCACCTCTTTATCATATATGGTTCATGTCGCCGGATAGTATACCACAGAAGCGGTCGTTTGTCACTGGCTTTATGGACGGAGAAAAAACGGAAATTTTTTGAAATTAGGTATTGACAAATGGCGCTTCCTCTGGTAATCTAAACAAGCTGTTTCGCAGAGCGGTTTTCATAGGAACTTCCATTAGAGTACCAAATGACTGGTAAAAGTTTTTGGAAAAGATGAAAAAACCTGTTGACAAACTTGGCTTTGCAGAGTATAATAGCAATGTTCCGCAGAAGCGGGCGTGTATCTTGTAAATTAAACAATGAACGAACAAAAGCACCAGACGGGAGCACATGAAAATGTGCGACGAAACTTGGTGG
>QWCV01001989.1_pt1 | contig 17874 bp, 18 predicted proteins | sample 1972621 | NCBI WGS metagenome assembly QWCV01 (sample SAMN09866699, study PRJNA288562) | Human gut metagenome isolate pre2_stool, whole genome shotgun sequencing... | isolation source: gut | host: Homo sapiens | place: USA: California
TGCTCAACCAATCAACTCGAAGCCAAAAGTGATCGTTACCAATTCAATTTCATATAAGTCTCTGTAGCTCAGCAGGATAGAGCGTTCGCCTCCTAAGCGGAAGTAGGAGCATACGCCAAGAGTTACAAAAAAATTGAATATTCTGCATAAGCCCTGGTAGCGTAGTGGATAACGCGACCGCCTCCTAAGCGGTAGACCGGAGGTTCGAGTCCTCTCCAGGGTGCCAAAAGGAGCCAAAACGCACAGTTTTGGCCCCTTTTTGTCACTTTTCCGACAGATGTGCACGCAAGGCGAATATGCATTGAAAATGAATATTTTGCTTACATTTTTTCGTCCTTCCGGAGTGAAAAACGCCCCATCTGCTTACACTTGCCAACATTTAAGTGCTGCCCGCCCGTGCCTATACGTCTTAACCTGTCTCTTTGAGTAGTTCAGATAACAGCTCCGGGCGGCTTTGGATCAACGCTTTTAATTTCCGCAGGGTATCCGCATCGAGCTCTTCACCCTGGTCTGTATTGTCCACTTTAGCGAAAAATCCCGTATCCATCTCATGAGCAATCAGCTTGCGGTCTGCATCGAATCCATGGGCGTATGTATCCGTTACCATACGGGCCTCCGCATGGCCGGTATCGCCTTGGACAGCCTTGATATTGCCTCTGCTCAATTTGAGTTTCAGGGATGTGCTGCTGTGGCGCAGACTGTGGAATACCACCGGGCGGAACCCATGATCTGCAATCAGCTTATAAAATGCCTTGTCGATGATGCGAATTTCACAAGGCCGGCCATTGAGCTGGGACACCACTAAATCATAATCATGGTATTCATCCCCCATCAGCCGCTTGTATTCAGCTTGCTGGGCCTTTACCTGACGCAGTTCCTCCACAACAGCATTGGGCAGGTAGATAGTCCGGTTGCTGCTCTCAGTCTTTGGGGCTTTCAGCACCAGCGTAGTGGTAGCTTTCTTTGGCATGACGATGGGGAATTTATAAATGATCGTGCTTCGGTTGACCCGCTCCAACGCCTCGATGCTCTTATTGTTGCACCGGTGCAGCTCCCGGTCTACTTTGACAAACGCTGTCCCCTCCGCCGCCAATGCATCGTCGATATGGACATTGGCCCACTGTAGGCCCAGGATCTCCCCCAGGCGCATACTGCATCCCAGGGCAAGGTATAAGCAGATCCGGAGAGGCTGCGTATCACAGGCCGCGAGGGCTGCAATCGCCTCGTCATCTGACCACACCGCCCTCTTGGTGGGCTTAGCCGTTGGTAAGGTCGCGCCTATGGTGGGATTTACAGCGGTGTACTCCCATACCACGGCTTTACTGAATGCACTCTTGAGCAGCTTGTGGATGCGGCCCACTGTATGAGCTGAGATCTTTGCCCCCGTATCCAAGTGACCGGATACCACAACAGCAGGCTTATCTAAGAGCATGGTATAGTAGGCATCCATGTCCCGGACGGTAAGAGATCGTACATATCGGTCTCCGAGATAGGGTTTGATATAATTTTGAATCAAGCCTGTGCACATAGAATAGTACGAATTTCCCCACTTTTTTAGGCCGTAAACCTCCACATATTCGTCCAGGAAGTCGCTTACTGTGACTTCCTTTTTAGCCCGAACAGCACCTTTGGCAACCTTTACCGGCGGTTCAAAGGTGCCGTTCTTTTTGGCCAGTTTAATTTGCATGTCCCGGATCAGCGCCTCGTCCTCTGACTTGAAGGTTTCTGTGCGAGGAGATGCTTCCCCTGGACAGCGGTAAATAACTTGATAGTGCTTGCCTCGTTTTCGCACAGCCATTGACTTTCCCCTCCTATTTGATACAATAAATGTAAAGTACTGCCTGCTATGAGACAGCAGGCAGTACTCTATCGGCCGCATTATGCAGAAGTATCTCTACTTTCCTGGAGAAAGCAGATGAAGTTCTCCCTCGGAATGCGATAGTGGTTTCCGAGTTTTAAAGCCTTTATTTTCCCGCTCGTAATTAAACTATACGCCTTGTTGCGCCCAATCGCCAAGGTGTCCGCAATGTCCTCTACTCTGAGGACAAACGGCATCGATTCAAAATTTTTGTAAGTCATAGGGTGAATTCCTCCATATTTATGTGATTCTCTTCAATAATACATGAACATAACGAGCAACTTTTACAAGCTCCATTCGTCGCGGAGACCTATACCCTGGTATCCACGCGCCCCATTTCTAACGCGCTTGCAGGAAGTTACACCGGGCCTGGTTTGCAGATAGTCAGAGAGCTTTCTAGCAAATTCAATCTGAGAAATCGTTGCTAACGAATTCTTATCTGCATAATTTTGGTATGCCAGATAAAGTGACTTCGTTGCTATCTCACGGTCGGCCTGAAACAGACAGCAGTCAGAGACAAACTGGGTCACGGCCTGATAACCTTCTCTGCCATCCTGCGGGGCATACTCATCCGGCAACGGGACGCGCGTGACTGCAAAGTTCCGCTCCAACAATTCCCTGTACACCTCAATTGCCCTGGCTACAATATACGGGGCTTCCTCCAGCAGGCAGTTGTAAAGCTTTGATTCCATATCCTCCGGCGGCACCGGATTTTGAAACGGAATCACAACCATGCGATTCAGAAAAGCATCTTCCTTTTTGATCCCAGGTATTCGGATCGGATGGTTCCCCGCAAAGAGGAGAAGAGGCTTTCGATAAATAGTCCGACTATCCTTATATTTGGCCTCTACCTTGATTGGATCGTCCCCTACAATCTGCTTGATGACACCGACAGCAACAGAGGGAAGCGGCGAATCAGGAAGATCCAGGCAAGTGGCTAACATTTTCCCTTCCAATGAAGAGGTCGTAAAGCGGTTGGAAAAATCGTGCACGCCAGCAAGACTAGCCACATTTTCCCGCCCCAGAAGTTCTTCCAAAAATCGTCCAAATTGAGTTTTACCCGTATTGGATGGTCCCAGCAGGACGTAAAACACCTTTGCCTCGTACCCGGTTATGGCTAGGGCTACCAGCTCCAACAATTGCTGTCTCACTAGCGGACTACCATTTCCAACCTGTGATACAAAATTTTCAAAGATGGGGCCAGCGGACATTTCCTGAATCTCTCTAAAGCTTAGATTTAGGAACGAGAAGAAACCATCCTGCGGATTGTGGGAATAGCTCTCCATTGATAACAGATTAAGGGTACAATCTCGAAGATTCAAATAATGTGGAGGTGGTTCAATATCCTCCTCATGCTGGATATCCGGATTGCTTAGCAACAGTTGGTAAATAGCGCGATACTCGTTTGCGGTTAACGCACTAGACAACCCGATTTTGGATAAAAGGTGGCGGAACTCCATTGCAGATTGGCGAAAGTCCAGATGTTTCCAGCAAGGAGCCTCAAACTTCCAGAGTTCTCCTTTATATACCATCAAGATCAACTGGTTGCTTATGTATTTTTCAAGGTTCACGATATCTTCTCGCGCTCGGTTCCGGCCAAGACCTTTAGAGATGTCGGGTGGGATTGGCGGAGATTGCTTGCGCAGACAAATATCAGACAGTTCCTTGTCACTCATCAGTTTTCCAAGGGCAATAGTTCGATAGTGGGATTCTTCAGCTTCCTTTACCCAATCTGAATCACCACTAAGTCCAATCAAAAATGGACAATCATTTCCCTCATCAAACAACGACTCACAATCCCCAATATCACCGCTATCATCATCGAAAACAAACGGAAATGGGAATTGAGTGCGGTCCATATCGGTATCGTCTAATATTCCATCTGGGGAGAATCCCCAAGAATCTATGTCCTCAAGACAAGCTTCTTGGGGATTCATGGAATGAAGGTCACCGAAAAGACGTTGATGTCTATCTGGATTATTGGCGGGATCCATAGTAGTCGCTCCTCTCTATTTCTTCATGACGTCGAGGGGCTCCGGCCATGGTAGCGCCTTCGTATTCAAATAGACTGATGCACTCGTTGTCTGAGGTCAGGCACACAGCTCCAATTTGAGGTGTAAAACGAGCTTTGAGGCAAAGTGTGGGGATGATGCCCGTTTTCTTATCCGGAACTGAAGCAGCACATATCGCCAAGCAAGTTAGATCATAGATCGGATCAAGCGAAGATATTTTTACACTGAGCTGGTCATCTGTCAGTGCAAAAGCCGCTCTGCTTGCACCAGACTTTCTCCTCTGCAAGAGAAGGTATCCGGAGAAGCTTTTTTCATCCCAAAATTCCCCGTCGGATACAATCCACAACTTAATTATCTCAAGCGACTTGCCGCGTGTAATAAAGCACACTTTTTGATCTATCCCCGCACAGATAGCTCCATACGGCTCCTTCCTGCGGGAAATGCCGGATACAATCTGATCAACCATTCTTTCGGCTTCGTAATTCATGCTTATCCTCCTTAGCGACGTTGGTGATTAGGTGCACCCTCAATATATCAGATTACGCATGGAGTTTCTTGCAAAGGATTTTTGAAAAATATGGGGAATTAAAAAAATCATTTTTAGGAGTGAGTTTATGTTCGAATCCATTGTTGAACAGGCTACAAATGAGTTAATAGAACACTTGAGTAGAAAAGCGGACAACACCGTAAAAACTAAAAATTTTTCAAGCGATTGCTTCGAGTGGCTTCTCGACTACTGTAAGAAGATTCCTGAATGCTGGGGTGATGTTGTTGTGACACGCTTGTCTTGGGCTCATAAGAACTTCGACGCCGGGCAAAAAAATATTAGCGATTATTATTTTGAATCAATCAATAAAATCTCTACTGCAATCGACGACCTCGTACAGCTATTTCCGGAGACGGAAAATGTAAAAAAAATTCTCCCGGTCTTAGTCGCTGGATATATGTATAGTGAAGTCCCCAAAACAGAAGAAGAGAATTCCGAGGCATCGGGTCTACTTGCACACCTGCGTTATGGAACCGGTATGAGCCTCCCTCCAAGTCGCTGTCGCATGTATATTAAGAAATTTTTACCAAATGATATAGCGCATGGTGGCTTGAAATCTCAAAAAATAGAAAAATTACTAGAATCACAGGCATTATTTAGACGGGCGCTCTATCTTGATATCTTTTTATGCGCTATTATTCAGTACTATCAGCATGGCCTTTGTGATATCCACGCATCAGTGGAGTGCTTTGAACGCCGGTCAGAACTACTAAAATTGTATTTGAGATTTGACCTCAATGAACTATTGTCACTCACTGACGAAGAACTTTATGACAAACTCAACAATGCTTTACCGAATAAGTTGTACAATCACATGAATTACATCGAATTTGGTGCTCGCGTACTTTACAGACTGTGTGTCAAAGAGACATCCTCTGCAGAAGATGCAAAAGACATGTTCGACAAAAACGCAGATAAATTGTACAGTACCCTCCTTCCTTTTGATCCAGCCGAGGCTCTCTCTGACCTTGGTTATCAAACTAGCTTCGAGGAAGGCTTCTACAATCAAAGAGATGACAACGATGACGATGATGACGATGATGATACAAATCAGGCATTAGACTTAGACTCATTATTAAGAAGTTGCTCATCTCTAATAGAATGCACTCTACAATGTATACGCGCTAATGCTAATATGCATATACCTGCCCGCGCTCAGGTCAAACAACAAATCAATGAACTCATTAATAAACTATACGATTTAGATGAATTACTAGGGGCAGATGGGCAGATGGGCAGATAAAAATTATTCTTCTACATAGATAAAACTTCTGTTTATATGCCGCAAATTCAGATTTATCTTAATTTATCTGCCCATCTGCCCATCTGCCCATAAGTAAGTTAACGATGCCCAACCTTCTTCAGATCATCACGTCTGACTCTCCAGAGTTTCCCGATTCGAAACGCCGGAAGTTCTCCGGAATTCACCAGACGGTAAAACGTATTTTTTCCAATACATAATTCTTGCATAACTTCTTTAGGGGTTAGAAATTCGTACTCCAGGTCTTGAGTCTCTGTTTCAGTCGCAAAAAACATATCATAGTATTCCATAAAAAACATCCCTCGCGATTAAAAATTTGGAATTACACATTGAATCCCTTATCGGTTTGTTTTGCGTTATTTTGTCCTCCTGTAATCATATATTATTGAACAGATAGGCCCCAGTTCCCGTATTTTCAGTCGCTGACGGGAACTGGGGCCTATTTTGTTTTGGGGTAGATTTGAGGAGAAGTACACACCTGTTTCATCTCACTGCCCAAAATATACCGAAAAGAGGAGGGAAAATGAACATGCTTCGCACAATCTTACTGGCAATCCGCACGATCCTGTGGCGGCTGCTTGGAACGCTTACGAGCAGCGCCTGACCTGCGTACCCATCTCTATGCGAAAGAAGGGCGATCCCCAATGATAAACTGACCTTTACCCCCAGCGATATATGGGCGGTTCTCATCGCTGGTACGGCTGCTGCATTATGTGCCGCCATCGACCTGATTTTGAAGGAGGAGAAACCAAACGAAAATTCTGAAACTTGAACCGGGAGAACGCCCAAGGACAGAACAGATCCCCAACACGCTTGCTGCAATGCAGGCCGCCGTTGGGGGAACGATCCAGGCCCTTTACCCCTTCGAGGAACCCGTGGCCCTGATCTGCAACGATGAGGGCAAACTGCTTAATCTGCCGCCAAACCGGGTCTTGTACCATCCGGAAACAGGGGCCGCATACGACATCGTATGCGGCCCCTGCTTTCTCTGTGGGATCACGCCCGATTCAGACTGTTTTTCGGACCTGACGCCGGGTCAGCTGACCCGCTTTCAACATTATTTCCACTCGCCGGAGCTGTTTTTACAGACAGACTCCGGCCTTTTGATTTTAAGGGAGGACTAAATTATGCGTGAAAACACCTTTATCTGTTCCCACTGTGGCGAGGTCACTCCGAGAGATGAATGCTGCTGTCTGGATGAGGAAGAACTGTGCGCAACCTGTGCGGAGGAGAACACCGTTTTGTGCTCCCACTGCCATATCCGCATCTGGCGCGACGATAACGCCGGAGACGAGGATACGCCCCTCTGTCAGAGCTGCTATGACCGCTACTACACATCCTGTGACCGGTGCGGCCGCATCCTGCATGTGGATGACGCCTACTATGAGGATGACGACGAGGACGCCCCCCTCTGCTATGACTGCCATGAAAATCACACCCATGGGCGGATCATTCAGGACTACTACTATAAGCCCACTCCGATTTTCTACGGGGAGGGAGAGCGCTTCATGGGTGTGGAATTGGAGATCGACGAGGGCGGGGAATGTGACCACAATGCCCGCTCGATTTTGGAGGCGGCAAACGGAAACGGCGCGGAGTATTTTTACTGTAAGCACGACGGCTCTCTGAACGATGGGTTTGAGTTGGTGACCCATCCGATGACGCTGGCCTATCACCAGAGCGAAGTACCATGGGCAGAGCTTCTCCGCAAAGCGGCGGAGCTGGGCTACAAGAGCCATCAGGCAGGGACGTGCGGCCTGCATATCCATGTAAGCCGCCGCGCATTTGGAGAAACAGAGGGCCAGCAGGACGCCTGCATCGCCAGAATCTTGTACTTCGTTGAAAAACACTGGGAGGAACTGCTCAAGTTCAGTCGGCGGACCCCGCGCCAGTTAGAGCAGTGGGCCGCTCGATATGGGTACAAGGAACAGCCCCGTGAGATCCTGAATCACGCCAAAAAGGGGTATCACGGCGGACGATATACTTGCGTCAACCTCCAGAATTACAGCACCATTGAGTTCCGGATGTTCCGCGGGACATTGAAATATAATACGGTGATGGCCACATTGCAGCTCGTTGACCGGATCTGCGATGTGGCCCTTTTTCTGTCTGATGAGGAGGTAAAAGCTTTGTCCTGGACCACATTCGTTGCTGGATGTACAGCCCCGGAGCTGGTCCAGTATCTGAAAGAGAGACGTCTGTATGTCAATGAAGCGGTAGAGAGCGAGGTGGAGCTATAATGTGCTGCTTATTTGGCCTGATGGACTACGGACGCCGGATGAGTGGACGGCATAAATCTCTGGCGCTGTACAACCTCGCGTCGGCCTGTGAGGTTCGGGGCACAGACGCCACGGGAGTCGCCTACAACAGCGGAGGAAAGCTCCGGATCTACAAGCGGCCTGTGGCCGCGCACAGGATGCGCTTCCACATTCCGGGGGACGCTGCCGTCATCATGGGCCATACCCGCATGACGACGCAGGGGAGTGCGCGGAGAAACTACAACAACCACCCCTTCCCCGGCAGGGCCGGTGCGGTGGATTTCGCTCTGGCTCACAACGGGGTTTTGTACAATGATGTGGCGCTGCGCGATTCCCTCCATCTTCCAAGGACCAAAATCCAGACGGACAGCTACATCGCGGTGCAGCTGCTCCAGCGGCAAAACCGGCTTGACTTCTCCAGCCTGTGTAACATGGCCGAGCAAGTATCCGGCTCTTTCACCTTCACTGTACTGGACGGTGCGGACAACCTCTACTTTGTCAAAGGGGACAACCCCCTATGTATCTACCACTATGCAGATGCAAAGCTCCTGGTTTATGCCTCCACAGAGGCAATTCTGCGCGGCAGTGTCCGGATGCTGAATCTGCCTGCGAATTTACGCCCAGAGAAAGTGATGCTCCGAGCGGGCGACATCCTGAAAGTTTCCTCTGACGGCTGCTTCTCCCAGGTGGCATTCGATGCCAGCCATCTGTTTCCCCAGTGGCGCGTTCCATACGGCGCTTCCTGGTTTCATTCCTCCCGCTCCGCGACGCCGGCCCCCGATCCTGCGGAGTCGGAGTACATTCAGGAGCTGAAATCGGTGGCGGGTGCCTTCGGCTGCTCCCCGGACGAGATCGACCTTCTGCTGTCGGAGGGATTTTCCCCGGAAGAATTGGAGGAGTACCTCTACTGCGGCGAGCTGTAAACCACTGGAATCTCTGTGCCATTGGGGTGTACCCGATTGGCAGAGCATAAAAATATCCCATTGGGGTTGATTTTGAAGATTTGACACATGCCAAATCCAAAACCGGCCCCAATGGGAATCGTCATAGCTGTTTTGGATAGTCCTGTCCCCCGTAGAAAAAGCGAAGCACATAGACCGTCTGCTCCTGCTCCACGGGGCGAAAAACCAGGATATAATTTCCAATCACGGTTTTCCGGTAGCCCATCTCTTTCAAGCGCGTATCCTGGCAGCACTCATATAGAAATGGGAACCGGCACAGCTGGCCGTAGCACTTTTCCACCTGATCCAACAGATTGGCGGCGGCTTTCGGGTTGGCCAGCTTCCGGGCAATGTACCCCAGAACATCATCCAGATCCTGGTGTGCCTTCTGGGTGACAATGAGCTTATAGGCCATACTTCTCTCTCAGCCCTTTCAGAGAGTCTTCGGCGGAGAGAACCTGTCCGGATGCCACCTGCTGTTCGGCGGAGGCCAGTTTCGCGTACACGTCCAGCATCCGCATGCGCTCCTCGTACGCTTCTATACTCATCACTACCATATCGCCGTATCCGTTCTTTGTGACGAAAATCGGTTCGCCCACCGCATGGCAGCGCTCGGAAATGGCGGTGGTATTTTTCAAATCACGAATGGGAATGATCTTTGGCATACGCCCACCTCCTGTGGCCATATTATACCACGGCCATTCCCCATTCACAAGAGGAAAGGAGTCGAGTTATTGAAAATTGGATACATCCGAATTAGCACGTTGGACCAGAACACCGCCCGGCAGGAGGTTCTGATGGAGGCGCTCGAAGTCGATGAGATCTATATCGACCGCATGAGCGGGAAGAGCGCCGACAGGCCGGAGCTGCGCCGGATGCTGGAATATGTGCGCAGAGGAGATACCGTGGTGGTGGAGTCCATCAGCCGGTTTGCACGCAATACCCGCGACCTGCTGGAGCTGGTGGAGCGGCTCACCGAGAAAGGGGTGGAATTTGTCTCCCAGAAGGAGGCCATCGACACCACCACGCCCACCGGCAAGTTTATGCTCACCGTATTCGGCGCGGTGGCGGAGCTGGAGCGTGAGTACATCCTCCAGCGGCAGCGGGAGGGCATCGCCATTGCCCGGACACAGGGGAAATACACGGGTCGAAAGCCCATCTCGCCCCCGGATTTTGATGCGGTAGTCGCCCGCTGGAGGAAGGGAGACTTCACAGCAGTAGAGGCCATGAAGCGGCTGAACATGACTTCCAGCACCTTTTACCGGCATGTCCGGAGCCAGGGGGCTAACCACTGAGAAAGGGAACAGCCAGGGGAAAAATATTCCTCTGACTGTTCTTTTTTTGCTTTCTCTGCTGGAATACTTTCCCCTCCGTGTCCTTTGTGATACACTGAACTTAGAAATCATACGCAGGAGGTGATTCCCCTGCTCCAAGAAATTCAGGTGCTGCACCGCTCCGGCAAGAGCACGGTGACGCTCATGCTGGACCCCGATCAAAACCGGCGAGTCGTGGTCAAAAAATTGGCGGGCGTCCACCCGGTATATGAGAAGCTACGGGAGCTGCACCACCCCTATTTGCCGGAGATCCTGTCTGTGAAACAGGGCGAGGGAGAGACCTGTGTGACGGAGGAGTATGTAGAAGGCCCCTGTCTGGCGGCAATCTCTCTTTCCGAGAGGGCGCTGACCCGCGCCTTTCTGGAGCTGTGTCAGGTGCTGGAGTTCCTCCACGGCCATGGCATTCTCCACCGGGATATCAAGCCGGACAACATTCTGCTGGCGCCGGACGGACATATCCGGCTGATTGATTTTGATGCCGCCCGGGAACCGAAGGCGAATGAGGCGCAGGATACCCGCCTGCTTGGGACCCGGGGCTATGCGCCGCCGGAGCAATTCGGATTCGCCCAGACAGATGCCAGAGCAGATCTCTATGCCCTGGGGGCGACCTTCCGTCAACTGCTGGGGCCGGTGGCCAGGAAGGGCCGGTGGCGGCATATTCTGCGCCGGTGTACCGCACTGGACCCGAAGGACCGCTACGCCTCCGCCGGTCAGATCCGCCGCGCGGTCTACCGCGGGCGGGCGTTCCGCTGGGCTGTCCGTCCGGTATGTACGGTGCTGTTGGCGCTGCTCCTGTTTGTGTCTGGAGCGGTCCTCGCCAACACCTCCTCCCGGCTGGCTCTGTTCTCCGTCCTGGGCCTGGCAGATACCCAGGTGTGGGAGGAGGGGCAAATTGACCTGGCTGCGCTGCGCCAGGCGGTGGAAAACAGAACCGCTCCGCTGATGTATGAGTACTCCGGCCCCGATGCTCTCATCGCCTATGACCGGCTGCGGGAACTGTATCCCGATTTGCTGATCCTCTACTCTGGCTATATGGATCGGGAGGGAGCGATGGTCTTTGGCTGTGTAGAGAGCACCTTTCTGATCCGATACGGCGCCTATACCTTTGAGGGCCTGCACAGCGTGGTAAAAGTCACGCCAAACGGCAGGATAGAGCCTGTCACGACGGCGGACTATGACGGCTACGCTCCCGCCGTCATCGCGCTTTATGAAACCATTGACGCAATGCCGCGCAGTTCCTAAAAAACCGCTGACCTATCACCGGCCAGCGGTTTTTCCTATTCCAGCACCTCTACCTCGTGGTCGTAGAGCAATTCATTGGCGGCGAGGATGGACATCCCTTTTCCCAGGGCAAACAGCAGCAACGCATCTCTGGGATCTCTGGGGTACAGCTCCCGATAACCCGCCTGTTTGAGCAAGGTTTGAGCCTCCTCCGCGGATAGCCCCAGGCCGAAGGACAGTGCGATCACTTTGTCCCGGGAGGGATACTTCTTCCCGGAGAAAATCTGATAGACGTAGGCTTTATTCAAGTTGGAACGCCGGACTACCTCCGCCCGTGTCAGATGCTTTTGCGTGAGCCACTGCTCCAGATATTCCGGAAAACTGCCCGTCTGCATCTCCCCACGGTTTGTTTCAAAATAACGGAGTATATCGCCGGCCTCCTGGATCTCATGGACCAGCTCGTCGGTGGTTTTCATGGGCTTACACACCTCCCGCACCATCATAGCATGATCATAACACAAAAAGGTCAGCCGCTGGCTAACCTTTTTTGGAAAAACCCTGCTATGATAGGGTCAGAGGCCCTCTGGCTGTTTCATCAGGAAGAGCTTCAAAACCTCTTCCGCCAATTTCAGCTCCCGGGGGGTGCAGCGGCGGAGCAGATCCAGGACCGCGGAGGTATCCCCCGGTCCCTCCCCCTCGCCAAAGAGAATATACTCCATGGGCAGGTGCATGGAGCGGGAGAGCTTCACCAGGGTGTCAATGGACATCTGCGAGGTGCCCACCTCCAACTGACCATAGTAACCGCTCCCGATGTCCGCCAGTTCCGACATCTTCTCCCGGGTCAGGCCCAGTTCCTGCCTGCGTCGGCGAAGGCGCTGGCCGATCTCAATACGCTGCTGTTTGTCCATTACGCTGTACCGCCTCTTTTTTGTTATGTATCTATTGTAATATGAGGCTGTCAGTGTTAAAATACAACAAAAGATAGCGAAAATAGTTACTTAATAAATGGAGGAATTTACAACGATGGAAAAACGATTTTGCCACAAATGTGGAAAGGAGTTGCCCCCAGATTCGCTATTTTGCCCTGCTTGTGGACAAGCTGTTATACCCGCAAGTATAGAGCAAGAAGCAAATTCTTCCCCAAAGCCAGAAACACCCGAGACTTTTTCAGAAGAACCCATACAAGAAAACAATCCACAAGAGCGGAAACCACAAGAAAGCGAGCCGCAAGAATATACATCTTCTGATGAAGAAGCGTGTGAAAATCCATTTGTTGTAGTTGAGTCATGCTATCAAAAAGGGAATGTGCAGTCAGAAGCGTATCTGAATGCACACAACAGAGTCAAGCGAGCATACTTTTGGTGGAAATTGCGCGGCTTTCTTCAGCTTACCGCCCTATATATTGCCTTTGAATGTTTCTTTGGATTTGAACATGTCATTGCCAAAGTATTCGCAGTTATCATAGGATTTGCTGCAGCTTTTGGTGCGCACAAGTTGTGCGCTGTTGTAATAAAATCTTTGACAAATATAGAAACGTTCAGTAATCCGTTTAAAAACGACGAGGTCGAAGAAAACAAAGTCGAAGCCGGTGAAGCCTATCTTCAAGGGCAGTTCAAGGCAGCACATCCAGTTGCTTTTCGCATCAATCGCATTTATGGAATAGTCGTTTGGATTTTTACCCTCGTGCTGTTTGCAATCTACTTTTTCTGTTATGATGCTGGAATTGGACAATCTATATATGAGGCATTGCGAAACTTATTCTTATATGGCCTGATTGAAACTGGAATCTGGACGTTTAAATTAGGAGCCATCATTCCATTTATTTTGCTGGGAATGTTTTGGAATGCAAGCGACAAATTTAGCGGAAGTCAGTCCAATTTTGTGCCGTTCTTCACAGAGGGAAGTGAAATAAATAACAGCCGAACAGAAATCACAGACGGTATGATCTTAATTGACAATTCCCATTGCTATGGATATATCACGGAATATACGGATATTCCCGTATTTCACTTGGAATACGAGTTCACCAATGTGACCGGTAAGACATCCTCCGCATTTAATATCTTTACTGCAAAAGCCAGCCAAAACGGCGTGGAGGCAGGGACATATTTCAATTTGGATTTGGATGATAACAGCCTAAAAGAAGTGGCTCCAGGGGCCACCGTTAGAATTGCGGAAGAGTTTCAGCTGAATGACACAGAGAGTGAGCTAGTTGTCCGTTTTGTAGAAACCTGGGACTTTAGCGAAACAGACAATGTATATTTGGAAACAAGATTTGATATTTCTTCTATGTTTAGTGACTCAGAAATCACCGCAATTCCGGACAAGTCAGATTCGGAAAGCGAGTTGCTGTTAACGGGAAAATGGTACGCAACCAACCTGGACGGCAGTCTCCCCTTTGTGTCGGGAGCATACATAGATCCAATGTCATCAAACTCTGACGCAATTTATGGGCTTGAACTGGATATACAAGAAATTAACGGGGCTTATTTTGCCTATCTGTACAGCAATCTCCACCCGTTTGACTACGGGTTTGACTATCAGACACTGGATGGAGATCCATTTTTGCCAATTACCCAAATCAATACATCCACATGGGAAATTCGATTCGATGAAATTGACCCTTCCAGCGAATATCATAGGATAATGAATACGGCAGTCGTAACGCTGTCCACAAATCCGCTCGGAGAGATGTTTATCGAGATCTCAAATATTTCGACACCAGTTTCCAGGACCAGACTCTATCCTTCCACAGAGTGGCTGGGTGGATCGCTTCAGTATTATGATGACGATAACTCGTTCAGCGAATATGGTGAGGGCGATGCAAGTCCCATATCTGCATTAGATTGCGCAAAATTTTTGCAGGATAACTTGTATGGAACATGGTATTGCGATACAGGAGTCTATGCAGATAACTTATATCTTAGTGCTGATAGTATTCGCATTTACACTATGCGGGGAAGTTTTTACCGGGACTATGCCTATTATCTGGACTTCAGCTTTGTAGATGACCCGACATCCACTCATACGTTGCAAATACCTGAGTCACCTGAGGGAAATTATACGGAACTGTATTTAGATAGCATCCACTTTTATCGGTAAAAAACACTCAATAATAGCAACGAAACACGACTTTCAGACCCTTTTACCGGCATGTCCGCAGCTAGGGGGGCAAACACTGCGAAGCGGAACAGGCAGGGGAAAGCCATCCCCTGCCCGTTCTTTTGCTCTTTGTGTAGTGCTTCCCTTCGTCTCTGGAGAATACTTGGCTGCGAAGAGGGAAAAATGTCGAAGAAATTGGGAAGGGAGACAACTGCTGTCCACTTAATATGGTATAATGGTCTCATCAAAAATCATCGAAGCAGAGGAATTTGTAGGGAGGCACATCCAGTACTGCGGCAATATCAAATAATGTGTCCAGTGACAGGGCTTTTAAAATATTGGGGGCTTCTAAATGGCCAATAAAGGCCGGCGTTACACCCACCTGCTCTGCAAGCTCCTCCTGGGTCAAGCCCCGGAGCTTACGGTAGTAAGCGATTTTCAGGCCGATTTGGCGGTATTGTTCTTTATAGATGTCTTTCATGTGCAATTCCTCCAAGTCCCTTTTATGGTAGCGAATTGCGACAAAAATTGACATGAGCCTATAAATATATTATTATAACTTCAAGATAGTTTTATATGTTCCATAGCGCATAACTTTCTGTAGGAGGATCGTTTATGGACGGCACGGCGTTAAAGACTGACCGCATCTTAAAAATCTACTCCCAGTTAGTCAATGGGGATATTTTGCGCAAAAAAGAACTGGCGCAGCGCTTCCATGTCACGGAGCGGAGCATCCAACGTGACATGGAAGCGCTGCGCTGTTTTTTTGCAGAGGAAGGGCTACAACAGGATATCATCTACGACCGAGCGGCAAGAGGCTACCGGCTGGAGAGTCCCTCTCGCGCGTTGCTGAATAACAGCGAGATCTTGGCCGTCTGCAAAATCCTATTGGAGAGCCGCTCCATGCGAAAAGACGAGATGCTTCCTATCCTGGACAAGCTCATCGCCTGCTGCGTACCGGAGAAGAGCAAAAAGGCGATAACGGAGTTACTGGCCAATGAGAAACACCACTATGTGGAACCCCACCACAAGCAACGGCTTCTCCCAGGCCTATGGGAGATCAGTCAGGCAGTACAGAACCATCAGATGATGGAAATTGAGTATGAACGTCTGAAAGAACCCAGGCTGGTGCGCCGCCGGGTAAAGCCGGTGGGAATCATGTTTTCAGAGTACTATTTTTACTTGACCGCATTTCTGGAGGACAAGGACACCTTTGAAAATCCAGACGACCTTTTTCCCACCATCTACCGGATCGACCGCATCCGAAATGTTCAGTTGTTGGATGAGCATTTTAAGGTCCCCTATAAGGACCGCTTTCAGGAGGGGGAATTCCGCAAACGGGTACAGTTTATGTACGGCGGAAAGCTGGAACGGATTCGATTTCACTATACAGGGCCGTCCATTGAGGCTGTGCTGGACCGGCTGCCCACAGCGGAAATCGTGGAGCGGGATGAAACTGGATGGACCGTAGAGGCCGAAGTGTTTGGCAGGGGCATTGAAATGTGGCTGCGAAGCCAGGGTTCGTATATTAGTTGAAAATAGAACATACGCAGCGTTAAGCGTTGGAAAGAGAGTGAGATAGAGATGAACAACCAGGTCAAGATCATTTACAACCCGTATCAGAAGACGATCCGCTATCGATACCGCAGCGCACCAGACCAAGCGTGGGGAGATCTATACCAAGGGGGCGCGCTTTTTAGCGACCTAAAGTATCAGCAAGGTTCCCTGCAAAATTGTGCGGAGGAGATCATTGACCACATTTTGGAGGACTGCTGCACCGACGGGAAAGGCGTGGACCTATTTTTCTCGGGTACAGATACAGACTGGGAGGATCTGAAAGAAATTGTCCGGCGGATGGACGTCAAACAGCAGATCTGCTGCTGCGACGGCGGCGGCCGTATGATCTCGTCTGAGGCTGTGTTGGAAAAGATTGACGAGATTTTTAAAGGGTTGGCCGAAGACTTCGCAGATGACTCCGAAATCAAGGCTGATCTTGATAAGTATTTGGACGCGTCCCGCTCCGGAGTCGTACTTGTTGTAGCCGGTGCGTACAGCGCGGGCAAGTCCTCCTTTATCAATGCCCTCATTGGCGAGGAGCTGCTGCCCACCGCCTCCAGCCCCACCACGGCAAAAATATTCAAAGTGACCTCTCTGCCCCGGGGCACTTGGTCTGATACCGTGATTCGGTTCCAGTACGGCGACCAATCGGTGCAGATTTGTTTTAACCAGGATGGGTACTACCTGGAAGACAGCGCCTTCCTGCCGGATCTGGAGCTGAAGCGGTGCCTGGACACTGCGCTTCGAGATGTAAGGCCCTCTCCTGCGTATGTCTGCCGGCTGATCTCGGTATTAAACGAATTCAACAGCCTGAAAAACGGCGCTGCAGACCATTTGATCTCAGACTGGATCGAGATTGATACCCCGTTCGTAGGCTCGACCTTGCCGCTGGACCGCTACCAGTTTACCATCTGCGATACGCCGGGACCCAACGCTGCTGAACGTAAAGAACACAAGGAGGCTATGGAGAAAGCGCTGGAAGGACAGACCAACGGTCTCCCCCTGCTGCTCACGGATCCGGACAATATGAGTTCTACTACTGTAGAGGAGCTCCGGGAACAGTTATCCGGTATCGAGGCTCTGGACACTAGCAATACAATGATTGTAGTTAGCAAGGCAGATCGAACCGACTTGAATTCGCTCAAGGAGAATCTCCGCCAAGATGATAATGTCAGCATACAAAACAGTGTGATTTTTGTCTCTTCCGTGGTGGGCTTGGGAGCAAAAAAAGCAGATATGACTTGCTGCGTAGATACCAATACTCAGCGTGTATATAAAACTCAAGCCCCATTGTTTCAAGTTGGAGACCCGAAACTCTTCCTTGTAGACAAACTACCTGAATACCGCCTCCAACCTATCTGCGAGGCGGGAGAGAAAGCCAATGAAGGGGAAGATATGCAGCAGCGGCTGCTCCATAACAGTGGCTTATGGGCTGTTGAGAATGAGATTTCACATTTTGCAGAAAAATATGCCGCCTATAATAAAAGTCAGCAGGCACAGACCTATCTGTCCTCAGCAATCCGCACACTGAGGGACCGCGCAGAGCGTAAGAAAGTGGAAAAAGCGGAGCTGTTAGCACAGATTGTGGTCAAAATGAGCGAAAAGGAGCAGGAATTGGTTCATGCGCTTGAGGCCGAGAAGGAAAAGAGGCTTCAAGACGATCCGGTTGAATATAAGAAAAAAATCCTCACACAAATCGAAAAATTTGAATCCAGTATGGCTCCCAATGTTTTAAAGCCTCAAATTGCAGCACAATGGAAGCAGTTGAAGAAAAATGATGGGG
>QWCV01002131.1_pt1 | contig 17858 bp, 10 predicted proteins | sample 1972621 | NCBI WGS metagenome assembly QWCV01 (sample SAMN09866699, study PRJNA288562) | Human gut metagenome isolate pre2_stool, whole genome shotgun sequencing... | isolation source: gut | host: Homo sapiens | place: USA: California
ATTCTTTGTCTCGATAAACTCAGAAGCCTGTGCGATATCCGCAGCCTTTTTTATCTGCTCATCACTCGCGTCTGCTTTACCAAAGCGCAGGTTTGAGGCGATGGTTCCCGAAAAAAGAATACCCTTCTGCGGAACAAAGCCTATTGACTCGCGAAGCTCGCTTAGTGTGTAGTCTCTGATATCGTGTCCATCAAGCTCTATTGAGCCTCCAGTCACGTCATAGAAACGCGGAATCAGGTTTACAAGTGTAGACTTTCCACAGCCGGTACTTCCGATGATAGCTGTGGTTTTGCCCGGCTCCGCCACAAAATCAATGTCTGAAAGCACATCCTCCTTTGCTCCCGGATATCTGAAATCCACATGGTTGAAACGGATAACACCTCTGTGATCAGCCTCAGTAACAGGCTCTTTTGGATCATTTACAGTGCTGTTTGTCTTTATAACCTCATCGATACGCTCTGCCGCAACACCAGCTCTCGGAAGCATGATGGACATGGCTGAAAGCATGAGGAATGACATAACAATCATCATGGCATATGTAATAAACGCAGTCATGGTACCTACCTGCATAGAACCCTTGTCTATTCTGCCTGCTGCAACCCACACGGGTTTGTAAACAGCTGTGTGCGTGTAAGCTCACGGTTAGCCTCATCAAACCTCTTTTCCTCCTCCTTCTCACGGCCGAAAGCCCTGATAACGGAAAGACCTGTAAGAATCTCACGAGAAACAAGGTTTACCTTGTCTACAAGACTCTGCATAATCTTGAACTTTGGCATCGCAATGCCAACCAGTGTGAAAATAAAAACCATGATGGCAGCAACCGCAATGGCAATCACCCACTCCATGCCGGATTTGGTCTGTGCCACCTTGATGATACCACCGATACCAACGATTGGCGCGTAAAGCACCATACGAAGCATCATAGTAGTAACCATCTGAATCTGCTGTATATCATTCGTGCTTCTAGTAATCAGTGATGCCGTAGAGAATTTGTTAATCTCGGCATTTGAAAAACCTACAACCTTTGAAAAGGTCTTCTCCCTCAAATCCCTGCCGACAGCGGCACCGACCTTTGAAGCCGCAAAACCTACAACACATGCTGCTATAAGCATAATAGCTGCAAAGGCTGCCATCTTGGCGCCTGCCTTCCACAGATAAGCAACCTGATTGGCATCCACGTCGATTCCTGCATTCTCATCACACTTTGTCGCAAAAGTTACACCCATGGACTTTAAAGTAGAGCTCCTCATCCAGCTTATCAAGTGTGTCCGAATCAGCTGTCAGCTTGTATTTTGCCACACCGTCATCAGATTTTGAAGCATCCTCTGCCTCATAACAGTCCGTAAATTTTTCTTTCTCGTCAGACAGCATAAATGTCTGTGCCATCTGATAATCCTCCGATGTAATCTCCTTTGGCAGGATATGCTCAATGCCATGATCCTGGATACCAACATCAATGATGTCAGATGTGTACGCAGGCAAAGCCAGATCACAGTAAGCCTGAGCAATGAGAAAAACAAATATTAATATGATCCATCGCCAGTATGGAATCAGGTTCTTGAAAATTTTACTCATAAACGTTTCCTTTCTTTCCGGTTAATTTATCCCCCATCCACGAATGCAAAAAAATATCCGCAATCGTGCGCATACTATCTATTTTATCAATTAGCGCGGATAATTCAATAAAGAAAGTATAAAGAAACGGTAAAAAAACAAGGACCATACGAGCTGATTCTCAGCTCATATGATCCTTGCTATATAGAAATATATTATATACACTAATCCAGGTCTGCAAGACCTACACGCTGTATCTGGAAGGTCTTGTATGCCTTGGCTGTTGTGGTCTCTTTATCCCCACCACTCGCCAGTGACTGATAAATCTTACTATATCCTACGGCATAAATCTTTATAGAATTAGCTTCCTCCGGTAAAACACTCAATGGTACCTTTACCTTATATGTCTTGTTATTTTCAAAGAAGTTCCTTGGATCTTTTTTTAATTCACTGTTTTCTTTACTGTTATTTATCAGTTCATTTTCAGTTCCGTCATTATTCAGTGAATAGATATCCCAGTCCACCTTCTTTAAGTAAATCTTATCATCTCCGGTGCCAATCGTTTCATCTTTTGGATTTTTTTGCGGATCCTCGATATAAAAGTCCATATAAACAACAGTTTTATCATCAATCTGATTACGTACGAGGTTTGAATCCTTTACCGTAAAATAAACATCCTGCGTACTGTCTGCACCATCTAGTCTGGCATCCGCTTTATTAGCTGCTTCTTCTTCAATGGCATCATCAATAGTTGCATATAATGTAGATATGTCATTTGAATCGGTATCAGCATTCTCCTTAAGATAAATTGACGGCTCATGAACCGCTGCACTATATGCAGCAATCATAGTGTTTATATAAAGTTTCAATTCATCCTCATTATTTGAGAAATCGGAGTGTCCTACACCTGAGTATGTTACATTTCCCATTGTGTAAATATAATAATTATTTCTTACATCCTTTGGAGACTGCTCATAAATTCCCTGGTTTGACAAGGTATACCATACAACAATATCACTCTCACCATCACCATCAGCATCCTGATTCATATCCAGCTGGTAGTACTGCTTATGAGTGGTAGCTATATTTATTTCGTCAGCAATCTTAAAAGGATATGTGGTAATCTGTCCTGAATTAACCTTGACTGCCTTATTAGTCTTAGCTTCAACATCATAATTATCAAGCCCTGAATACAGCCTGTACTCGCCATGATCACTACCATTATCTTTCCACTGATACTGATTTAAATCCGCATAAGTAAATCCCTGATTCTGTCTGACAATAACTGTATTACCAGATTTTGGCTCATATGCAATATCAGTGTTATTCTTTTCAGCAGTCTGTACAGCTTTATCAAAATCCTCATCAGTACTCTGTAATCTATTGCCCTTCTTTAAATACTCATTTGACAGTATTCCATACCTATCCAGTCCGACAGTATCGCGAATTATAGAGTTAAACTTATATCCCCAGACATTATTATATTTATTATCATTTTTATTATTACAAAATGACGTTGTATCATGAGCAAACAATACCGGTTTTCCTGACTGGATATATGCTTTTATTTTATCGAGATGATTATTTGTATTATCAATATCATAACAATCACCAAATCCAATCACAAGCATATCGTATGTCTGCAGCTTATCACATACCTCATCCATTTTAGGTACGTCGTCATAACGAACTGTTTCTATATCCAGATCAAAATCCTTCACTTGACTAAGTAATTTATTAAACTTTGTATTGCTATCATTCTTCTGCGCCTGCATATCAAAATTTCCCCTAAAGCCCTCATTATGCTCCAACTTTGAATTAATCTGAAGAATCTTGACTTTTGTAGGACTGCCTTTTGAATTTTTGACATACACATATCCGGATTTCTGATCATATCTGTAGCTATTTGTAGCCTGACTTACACGAAGCTGCCAAGGCATAACTCCTACATAGCCATTCGGCAAATCATAGACCAGTTTATAATTATAATTGCCTGCATTCAGACTATACATATATTTACCATTATCACCCATTACCGGATTCACAATAGTGCCATCACAATATATTTTTATCTTATTTGCATCTATTCCTTCATTGGTTGTCGAAAACTTACCATCGGAATTTGAATCCAAAAACAGCTGTGCATTAAAACTTGCTTTGGAATCAGCACCGCCTGCATTGTTTATTGAAAATTCCAATGTGATCTGATTATTACTAATCTCAACATAATCTGTATCTTTTACTTTTTCCTGCTCCTTGAGTAATATTTCAGGTTTTTCAGTAGTCAGGTAGGTAACAAGCACCGCTGGCTCATTTGACTTATTTTTTAAGTTTCCATTGTTGTCCACTTTAAGAACATTGTCTTTGTCTTTATCTTTTGCATATTTTAAAAAATTAAAAACATTTGAACAGTTATCAATGTAATCCTCATTAATTCCACTTTCATACTTGCTATCATTGCTGAAAAAGCCATCTGAAAAGACGACAGGAAAGCCCGCCTTTATATAATCCTCCAATTCTGAAACCTTCTGCTTAGTAATATCATTGCCTGAGCCTCTGTATGTGTTTGGAGCAGTTAAATAATCAGCATTATTTCCATTTCCTCTTAATGTAAGCTGAGTATTAAGCGCCTCTCCATTATTTATATAATCAGTATCCAGCAATCCAGCATGACCATTCTTGAGCATATCATATCCCCAATAATTTACCACATCTTTCGGATTTATAACAACAATATCACCAACATTTGAGTATTTAAGCCCATCCATCTTCCAATCATTATATACTGTATGACCATCTCTATAATTCAGATTATCGGCTACGAGTCCCATATATATCATGTCATAGTTATTAAGGTCCTCTATTCTTCCAATAAATTCTGCACTCGTAACCCTTGTTATTGTAACCTTTTTTTTCTCCGGGCATCTTGATCCAAGCCAATTTTTTAGCTTATCATAATTTAAAGCGTCAGACTCATTTTTTACAGTTCCGGGCTCTATATCCAGTATGTTCAGACTATCTGTCGGATTTATAATGTCTCTTTTATCAGCATACGATATGATATAGCTTAAAACTATCGCCTTTGAAATCTTCTTGTCATAATACGCATACTCGTCCTTTCCAAGAGTACTATTTTCTTTTTTCCTGCTTGTATTCTCTGAGTTGATATACTCTGCTATCTCATCAAAATTTTCATTTTTAGCATCATTGACAAATTGTGTTTCATCTTCATTTGCAATAAATGCAGAAGCAAAATCATCTCTTAAAACAAATGGCACATCCGTCTTAGGACTATAGTTTCGCGGAATGACATATTCGTTGCCAATTACATAGCCATGTGTATGAGTGGAACTGTCAACTTTGTAATACGTTATGACCTTGTTATCTTTCCAGTTAATAAAATTATCAGCTGAGTCCTTAGTAAAATTCAAGGAGCTGAAATTGTTACAGCTCAAAAGACCTGCAAGCTTTTTAATGTTGCTGGAATAATCTGCATTCGAATCAGGCCACACAATACCATTATCCACTATAACAGGCATCATGATACCACTCTGGTGTACACGCTGGACTATCTGCTTTACCTTGTCCCATGAAATGTCATTATCAGTATTATATGTTGCAGCATCGTTTCCTAAATCATTTGAAAGGACGGACTTTGAGCCGGAAAGATAGAGTAAATCAATTGTTGACACATCTATCTGCTCAAGCTCCTTGGGTGTGACCGTTTTTACCTTGAAGGTCATATTGGCAGTCTTATCATCATCGCCTGTCTTGCCCTCCTGGTTAAATACACCTGTTCTGAACCAGTTATTGTTCTTGAAACCACCCTTATAATATATGTGTGTAGTATTTACAGGATAATCAAGCGAGCCGTCTTTATCAGCCACCATGATATAGTCACCATTTCCCTTACCCACATAGGTGTATATCTGGCTGTCCTTAACTATATCAAAATATCCATCTGTATCTGTGAGGATTACCTTGCCTGTGTTACCATCATTATTCTCTGTAGCAGAATCAGCTATCGAAGCATCACCTGAAATATCATCTGCGCCGTTCTTACCTGCCGGCTGATTATCCGGTGTGCCACCATCTATCTTCTCGTATGGATTCTGTGTATCAAGCACTGCTCCATACTCGCCGGTCTCATCGTAATTAAACTCAATAGGTACCTCAGTGTCCACCTCGTAGTAGGTCTCGTCATCAGTGATTTTATCTGCAGGCACATACTCCATCTCAACCGTACAGTATGTATACTTCTCATAATCCGGCTTACTGCCATCAGGCAAACCTGCCATCCGGTCAGCTCTTGCAACAAATTCATATGGTGATGTGATATCTGAATTGTCAATCCTGTAAATATATGCCTTTGGGTCATATTTTGCTATGTTTTGCATGCCCTCAGCAGAACCAATGGCATATGCGCTCTTTATAGAATAAACCACATGCTTCTCAACGGTATCGTCACCTGTGCCTGTATCTGTCGTATTGTCTGTGCTGCTATCGATGTTACCATCTGTACCGCTGTCTGTATTTCCATCAGCTTTCTGTGAATTATCAGACGGTACCAGATACTGAGTGTTTGTCATGCCATCCGGCAATTTGACTGCAGTAAACGCAACACTGTAGTAACCTCTTTTTCCGGGTGCCTTAATTTGATTGCCATTTTCAGTCTCTGTATTTGAGCCATCTTCTGTCTCATCCTCGCCCTGCATGAAAACATAATGGTCAACATTTTGTCTGTAATGACCTGTAGGCAGTCCCTCCTCATTTACAGCAAGCTGGTAATCGGTATTGAACTTATAATCTCCCTCCGCCTGCTCTGTCATCTTATAACCGGTGGTACCCTTGTTTATTCTGTCCATATCTACAAGGGCAAGCTCTGTCCAGTCATCGCCCTGACTGACATAGCTCTCCTCATACGGCTCATAGTAAAGAGGCTTTGTGTTATCCTTTTTCTCGGTAGTAATAGGTGCAAGCTTTGTTTTCAGACCTTCCATATAGGCAGACCTGTTTTTTACACCGGCACCATCTTTGTCAGACATCTTTGACAGTGTACCAAACCAATCGTCAGGCTCCTGACCGTCGATCAGATAGCCAATGGATGCCATTTTCTTGTCAGGCACCACCTCCACTATATTGAAGGGCTTGTCCTTGCCATGTGAGCTGACTATATCAGATATTCCATTGAATGCTACATTTGCATCGACCTTTGTTAGGCTGTCATTCAGCACAAAAGCTGCCACAACGAGACATCCTGTAAGTGTGAGTGATATTGGAACCACTATTTTTTTTCTTAATTTGCTCATTGCGATTGCTCCTTTTGTAAAAAACTACTCTGTTTCATGATATGTGTAAAACGTAATTGTATTTGACTTAAACTCCGGCATATCCTCAAGTCCAAGCCAGACGCTGATATTTAATTTCTCTCCGGTAAGAAAATCATTTCCGAGAGTGATATGCATTTCTTTATTATAACCTAAAATATAATAATTAAGATAGTTCTTATATTTAGGATCATCTAGCTTACCTTGTGCTCCTGTTTCTCCTGCAATCTCATTTGAACTAAACTTAAATATTCCATCAGGCTCACCATTGCCCTCCGGGCCATAAATCAGCTTGCCATCATCGCCCATTCTAAAGGATATATCTCCCTTGTGCTTGGTTGCACCTGTTGAGCTGACACTTTCTACCTCCATATGCCATACAAAATCCTTAATCTGATATTTGCCATTTAATGAAGAATTTTTCAACTCCCCTTCATCAATAAACAATTGATGCGTCTGTCCTAAATTGAAATGCTTATCTGCATCACAATGCAGAATATTGATTGGATGTGCTACGTTTACAGTTACCTTTGCCGTCAATGACGTATCGTCTTTGGATGTTACTGTGATAACAAATTGATCTGTAGTTTCATTATCCATAAGTTCTACATTATATACATCACCATTAGCATTAAAGTTTCCACCATTTTTGGTTCCGGAATGATCCCACGTTACATTTTTTGAGTCATACTTTCCACCCAGAATCTTATCAGTAAACTTTAATTTATTCTGATTTTTCTTCATCTCATAGTATACTGTTCCGTTGGTTACATCCTTGCCTTTGTAATATATCCTTATTCCTTTAGGCTCTGCCGGTGCCACATACTCCACATCTGCCCCAGTCGGTACCTTATTGCGCATAGTGAAGTTCTGCTTTGAAGTATACTTCTTGTCTCCTGCCTTAAAGTCCACGACAATTCCGACAGAATTCTTGCTTTCTGCCTCGCTTAAATCAGGTGTAAAGCCTGTGACATTTTCTGCCATAAGAGATTCCTTGCCCTGACCATCCGCCTTCACCGCACCTGTTGCAGGATCCAGTGTATCCTTTCGCAGATAGATTTTGTGCTCTGACGGTCTGTATATGATATTGTATGTACAATCCTTGTTGTAGATAATCAGCTTGCTGTCGGATGATGTTTCCTCAGATGATGCTTCTTCGGATGACGCTTCTTCCGCTGATGCAGTTGCAATATAACCGGCCTCAGGGGCTGCTGATGCCACCTCCACCGGCGCTGCCACTGTAGCAGGCTCATACTTGACACCCTTTTGCGCATCAATTATCAGGTCTCCTATCTGATTCATCGTAAGCTGTGCCTCATACTGTAAATCTACATCCTTTGAAGCGTATTTATACTGCTTCGTGCTCGTACCGATAAAGCCCACAACAGCCAGACCCAGTATTCCCATTATCGCCATGACAATGACAAGCTCAACAAGTGTAAAGCCACTGTTTTTCCTATTATTTGATTTGTTCATGCGCTTTAAAAGTTTCATGGTTCATCTTCCTCTCCGATTTCATCATACAACCTTATAACAGCCTTGCGTCAAAATAAAATATTCATCATTAAACTATGTAAATTACTCACATACCACCTTACCGGTCTCCTTGTATATCGTGATAACCTTTTCTGTGCTGTTTTTTTGAATCCAGATACGGCTGCAGCACTTACCATTGGCATCAGGCTTTTGTGCACCTGAGCTTCTGTCAAACTGAAGCTCTATACTGTCAGAGACGTTCAATTGTGTCTTACCGCTATAATCATCATTCATGGAATAGTAAACATCAATCCTGCTCTTTCCGATTTTACTTGGAGCAGATACTGTACCATTTATAGTCGTCTTATAATAGTAGGCACCATCTGATGCATCCTTGTATATCTCAAGAACTGCGCTGTCCTTTCCCATCGTAGTGACTCTTGTTTTATTAATTATCGATTCAATATTTCTGGCACACTGCTTCACCTCAACACCCATGACCGAGCGAATGGATATTGTTGCCGCACCTATGAGTACGACAGATATCGCTATCACTACTATAAGCTCTACCAGAGAGAAACCACCATTATTCTTTTTTTCTTTTACAGACATATTGGATTCCTCCCTTGTATATATCGTCAAAATTTGTCAAATATAAATATTTCGCAGCTGTTTTGCGCCTTAAAAGCCGCTTGTTTTCTACTCCTTGGTCCAGTTCTGGTATGTAATGAGCGTAGCATAATCTATTTTTGTATCTGCCTCTTTCTTATTTGAAAAAGAAGAAACATTACCCAGATAGTTGGCACCGTCCATGAACACATCATACAGGTGCAGTGCATCGTCTGCATCACTTACCTTTTCAAGAAGCAATGCCTTAAATAACTCCTGAGTACCATTATCAATCTCGCACTGGTCTTTGTTTACAATTATCCTGCCCTTTGCAACTATGGTACCTGTAAAGTCAGCATTCAGTGTCACATCTCCCGTAGCAACAATTATATCCACATTGTGTGATTTGTCATTTGCATCATAGGTGTAGTTACCGTTTTTGACAATTGCCTGATATTTTTTCCCTTGATACTCAGTCTCAAATATATGTTTATTACCGGAATTTGGCACTATTTTCAGCAAATTGGTATTGTTAACTATATTTGTAAAAAGCGAAACACTTGCTGCATTTGTCGGTAAATCCGCATAATTTGTCAAAAGCTTTGAGTTTAGTGCAGTATATGTGCGCTGTAAGGCATCCGACTGTGCATCCATGTCCACACCATCAGCTATGCCCTTCAAAAGGCCTAAATTGCTGCCATCGTAGATGCTGTAATTGCCGGCAGTATAGATGCTTGCAGCCTCATTTACCTGTATGCTGTCAGTATAAAACTTAGTGTATCTCTTGAGCTTGTCACTGTCTGCACCAAAATAGTCACTGTAATACTCAGCAGCCTTGTTCGTTGGCAGATTGACATAATAGTATACAAGTCCATCATCACTATTATCAGTAGAAGGAACAAAGACCTTCTTTATACAGTTGTCGATTGTCTTTTTCTCCGGCAGATATGCCGAGAGAGCCTTACCTGTCTTTGTGCTGACCACATTAGCATTTATTTCAGTATACTTTGTTTGATCCTGTCCGGTTGCAGTAATATCCTTGTACTCCTTATAGGAAAGTGGATTCTTGTTGTAAAGCGATTTGGCATCCGCACCATCTCCACTTGTGCCTATGCACTCAGGCGGCACAAGGTATGCTATCTGGTCACCCTTTACAGAGATTGACTCACCCATGCCCACATTGCTGTTTTCTGTACCCACTCTACTTGAGTTTACAATAGCCTGGGTATTGATATATGCGGTTCCTGCCAACATAAGCTCCCTGATATTTGACATATCAAGAGATGCCTCCCTACCGTTTATGATAATAGCAGAGCTATCGCCTGCGACAGGATTTTCCCTGTCAGCGCCTCCATTGCCAAAGCCGACGTACTTCGCATTGTTATTCTTATTATTCTTTCCAAGTGTGACCTTTGAGCCTGTACCATTTAAGGTCATGTCATCTGCCACATATGTCATGCCATCCAGCTTAACTGCTGCACCATTTACATTTATGTTGCTTGTCCACAGCTGGCACTGTGAATCAACAGAAAGTGTACTGTTATTGTGTACCCCCGCCATATTCTTTTTTATTGTACCAGTATCTTTTCCGGCAAAGTCTCCCACCTCTATATCGCCCTCTGCAATCATATAGCTGGTATCCTTTACATCAAGTGTGGCATTGTTTGGAATGGTAACACTCGTAGTAGAAGTCCCTGTGCCTGCCGCATTTTCACAGCCGGCGTAGAGATTACCGGATAGATTCACTTTATTAAGTCCTGATATAATATCCAGTCCTTCATTTCCGACAAGAGAATATGTAAAAAGCTCCGGAACTCCTCCCGATGCTGTAAAGCTCATGGATGGAACTCCCAGAGAAATATCTGTTTCTATTATTGATTTAAATCCCTTTTCATCGGTATACTCTACCCTTAGTCCGTTCAGCACGACACGATTTTGGTACACCTTTAGCTGTCCATTGCCGTTTACATCGGCATTGGTCGATTTGATAATAGCACGTGGCTGATTATCTTTTTTCTCGAGAAGCTTCGGGTCTACATATTGTATGAGTTTTCCCATATTAAACGTCATACCTGTGCTATCATACTCCAGACTGGTCTTTAAGCTCTTCAGATACTCCTGCGCAAAGCTGCTCTGTCTGCCTGCCTCATTTATGCTGCTGTCAGAGTAATTCTCCATAACCTTGGTATATCCTGCTGAGTAAGCCTTGGAAATATCTCCCTGCAGACCGGTACATATCTGATCCAGCACACCCTCTGCCGAGTAAAAGTTGTCTGTATTTTTTTCGTCCGTCACCTTCATCTGGAGGTTCATAAGTGCTATCCACAGCACAGTCACAGCTAAAACAGCCACTATAGCCATTGCAACTACAACCATCACAAAGGAAGCACCACGGTTATCGTTACGCTTCATAATTAATACCCCATGCTTCCGGTCATCGTAACAACCGGGTCTTTATCATTAAATATATCATCCAGTGAAGCCTTGCTCTCGTATACAGCCACCTTCACATCATACAGCCTTTCAGATGTCTTGCTTTTTGTCAGATTCTTTATATCGACAATTGCCTTTACATCATTCTGAATTACATTGTTATTAAAGCCATATATGGCTTGATCGGGCTGTAGTGGATTATCCGGTGCTCCCATATTTACATTCAGATTGGTGGCTATATGAGTATAAGCATGACCTGTACGATTTCCCGGCTCACTTACCTTCACATATGCCTTATATGTACTCTCCTTCGTGCTCAACTCTGACTGATCCGATATAGTCTTTTGCTTTACAATGTTTACCGTGCAGTCCAGCTTGTCCTTATTATTGATTATAATGACATCGTTGCAGGTATTGTAAAGTGTTCCTGTAGATGTGTACCATGGATTGTAAAACAGATAGACATTTCTCAGATTATGGTTCACGGTATCAGAAGAATTGTCGTAAATCACCATGGTATAATCATCCTTCAGTGCACTATTCGGATCCGGAAAAGTCTTTCTTACTCCATTCTTATTGATAGAATACGAATACGACACCGTCACCTTGGTAGCCTTACTGCTCGCAGCTCCACTCTTTTCTATGTCAATTGTGATAGTTCTCTTTATATCACTCTGCTGTACACTGAAGCCTGGATTCATATTGTTAAATGCAGCTATAATATTCGTGGCAGAATACCTGTCTGCACTCATGCAGTCGAAATTTGCGTCCATGGCGGACATATCTGCCACCTCGTCCATGTTGTACTTTTTAACCTTATTGTCCGACTCTGCGTCCGATTTTGCATCCACTGTCACAAGAGCATTGTATTTCTTTGTGCCTGACTGCACGCCTGACATATAGAAATAATACTTGTGCACATCCGACTCCCTGAAATCCCAAAGCGATGTATCGCCTATTTTGGCAGATGCATCAGTCTTGTGGATACAGCTAGTAATGACATCGTCCTTGTTTACAATCTCAGCACTGATATCCTCAAGCCTCTTTACATTATCAAACTTACCCGACTTCTTAAGAAGCTCACATGCACTGCTTCCATCTGATATATTAAAACCGTCCGCCACATCAAAGCCCTCCGACGGATAGTTAAACTGATATGCCAGTGTCTTCATGGAGTTCTTTTCAATACCCTCCATAATGTTTGTCGCCAGATGTGTAGCATTCATCTCGTTTTTAGCCTTTACATTGGTCTTTGTAGCTGTGACAAATGCATTCAAAAAAGGAAGCACGATTATTGCGAGAATAGCAATCGACACAATAATCTCCACAAGTGTTACTCCTCGATCATCGTTTTTTAGCTTTCTCAAATCTGCTTCCTCCCCTCTTGTATTTTGTTATCTCATAACTCAATAATCTAACATTTGATATTTATCACTTACGGTCTCAATAACCCGCTAATCTAATAACCTAATATTATAATAATCAGTTAGTTTGTTGTACCAAACAGATTATTTGTACCATGTGGTACTGCAGGTATGTATGGTGCCTCATATGGCTTATCAAGTCCATACAGGAAATATGAATCCACAAGCATCTCACCTGTCAGCTTGCCTGTCGAATCATCAAAGCTCACATTGAGCGTGCTGATAGTTTTCTTCTGTGATGAACCAATCACCTCTCCAAGCATAGCCTTAAGCCCATGATACTCTGTCTTGAATGCCATAACCGTGCTGACATCATAAAGCTGATAGCCTGTAACCGTAGACTTTGCAGAGCTTGATGATGTGCTGCCATCATCTACACTGCCGTCGCCTGTCTGTGACTGAGAGCTGTTGCCATCAGCGGTCTGAGAGCTCTGCGAACTGTCTGCATTACTGCTATCCGTGGTACTGCTGTCTGAACTGCTTCCTGACGAAGAATCTGTACCTGCATCGCCGGTCGGATTATTCACATCAATAGCTGTCGGTGAGCCGACTGTAAGCTCTGTAATATTTGTATTGGTAGATTTCTCGATAGCAACCGCATCCATGATGCCGTTTTCAATCTGTAAATATGAAGGGAAATTGTCATATACCTGCTGCATGGCATCAGACATATCCTTTGTCTTCTTTGTGTAGTCATCCGCCTTTGCCGCAAGTGCTGAAAGCTGATTGTACTGTGATTTCAGATTCATATTTTCGCTCTTGAGTGAATCCCTCTTATTGGACTGTGGTATAAAAATAAAAAAATATGTCAGTGCTAAAATGGCAACACCCGCTAATATAATAAGTAACTTTTTATCTCTCGTTGACATTCTAACACCCCCTACTGATTTGTACTGTCTGTATCTGATGATGAATTGCTATCCGTCTGTGCCTGTGATGACGCGTCCCCTGAGGTATCAGCTGACTCACTGCCCGTGCCATCCGACGATTCAGAAGCAGCACTGTCGTCTGCCTTTACATATGTGCAATCTACTGTGAACTGAACCTTTGAGGCACCGGTCTCATCAAACTCCTCTGTGATGGTTGACACATTGGATACCATGATACTCTCAAATGTACGAAGCTGTGCAATCACATCAGCCGCTATATCCTTGCTGCCTGTCTTTATGGTCATCGAAACACCATCAGTCGTAACAGACATATTCACAAGCTTTGCCTCTGACGGAAGCTTCTGTTCCAGCTCATCCACGAAGCCCGTTATCTCATCATTCTTGTTGGATGAGGCGCTCTCAAGAAGCTTAGTCCAGTCATAATCCTTCTTGGTCTGGTTGTACACATCATATATATTCTGTGCATATGACAAATCAGAAACACGCGCTTTAAGCGTCATATTGTCTGAAGTTAAAACAAGATTTGAAAAAATGCTGTATGCCGTGATACCAACTGCAACTACCACACACAAGCCAAAAATGAGAAGCTGCACTGCAAAAGAAACAGGCTTTTCGGCTTCCTCCCCTGCCGGTACCGGAAGAGGCTTTCCATCAGGACCAACAGGTGGTTTTCCCTGCATACCTGCCTGTGCACCGCCGGGTGGCATAGCACCTGCAGCTGTTCCTGCCATAATCGGAGCACCGATTCCCTTGTTTTTCTTACTGTCTAATATATCAAGCGGGCTCAACGAACATCCGACACAGTTGAAATACTCTGCCAGCTTTGCCTCTGCGAGGTTTATGCTCTTTGCCACATGTATACCGTCAAACTGCTGGAGCGGAACCACCTTGACATTGAGCTCATTGGTCAAAAGCTTTGAGAGTCCGCTGAAATCAGCACCTAAGCCAATGAGGAAAATTCTCTCGATAGGAGTATCTGAGTTTCTCGACTGATAGTAGTCTATAACTCGTCCGAGACTGCTTATCAGATTGGAAAGTGAATATGATACATTCAGGCGAAGCTTCTTAAAGCGCTCAGAATCAATCTCATGCCCCATAGGATCCATGCCGCCGCCCGCCGGCTCATCAGGTACTGTGCCATCAGGCCTTATTGCAAGACAGGTCTTTCTGCGTGCCACATCAACTGCATCGGTAAATGACAGATACTCTCCAAAAAGCTCACTATCCTGAATCGCCTCAATAGCATCAGCAAGTCCATGGTTGACATTGCGCTGCAGCTTTACCATGCTTCCATCCATTACAGTCAGTGTGGTAGAAACCTCATCCACCTTGACAGTCACCTTCACATCTCCGGGAATCTCTCTTCTCATGAGCTGCTTGATGGCATTTCCACTATAGTCAAGTGCTACAAGCTGCAGCCTGCAATCAGCTGCAAGAGCACCATACGACAAAATAAGATCATTAGGCACAGCAATAACCGAAAGACGTAATTTCTTTTCTTCCGGTCTGTCAATCTTCTCTATAATCTGATGTACCAGCTTGTACTGGCTCAAATCCACCGGAAAATAATCCGATGCATTCATTGCAATCATTTCCTTAAGCTGTTTTTCCTTAACAAGCGGAAGCTCAATATCTCTGCTTGCTATACGCGCTGAATTTAAAACAAAAACAGCTTTTTTGGTGGAAATCTTCTTTTCCTTCAGCTTACTGTATAAGATAGAACGAAACATCCCATCCGGCTGTACCACTCCATCATCAATCATCCCCGGTGGTGTCGGAAAGCCGAACATATTGTAAATCTTAGGATTTTTTGCTTTGTAATCAATCTCAACTACTCTGGTAAGGTTCTCCCCTATTTCAATACCGAGCACCCTATTTGCCATAACCTAGTCCTCCGTGTTTATCTTTGTTTTACACTGTATACATCTGTAAAACATTCGTAACTGTTCAGTTACAAACATTCTATATATATATTTCGGTATATCTGTGTCTTCTCTGCTTTTGTCTCACTGCTTGTCGTACTACCTGTTTTATATTAAGTACGCTATATTATAACACGTTTTTCAAAAGCCTGCGAGTGTCAAATATGCCGATATCATTTTCTCACCCCATAGCATCGAAATAAATATTCCGGCTGCCAAGTACGGTCCCATCGCAAGTCTGTTGCCTGCGTTTGTCACTTTCATACGAATCAGATGTATCACGGAACCGATGATGCATCCTAAGAAAAATGCTAATGTAATATTCTGCCAGCCTATCGCAAGGCCTGCACATGCCATGAGCTTGACGTCTCCGCCACCTATGGCTCTTCCTCCACTTACAAGAAGAAGGATTTCAAGAAATAAACTGACACAAAAGAATCCTATCACATATTCAGACCAGTTATCATGGTCTAAAAACACATGCAGGATTCCAAGCACCAGTATAAATATATTGATTCCGAATGGAATTTCATATGTTCTCCAGTCTATCACACTCAAAACTATGAGTGCAGATGTAAGAAAGCAGTAGATGATACTCGTAAGCTCAAGTCCATTTACTGCAAAAACTACTATGTATAATATACCGTTTAACGCCTCAATAATAGGGTATTGAGGTGATATCGGTTCTTTGCACCTGCGGCATCTGCCGCGAAGAAACAGCCAGCTGAAAACCGGCACCATATCGTACCACGCGAGCTGATACCCGCATCTCATGCAGTGGGACCTTTCGGTCACCACTGTCTCATGCTGCGGTATACGGTAAATACAGACATTTAGAAAGCTGCCTATAACTATACCGAATGCAAATATTAAGATGTAGATAGGTATCAGTTCTGTGGTCATGGTTGGTGGTCCTTTTAGTAATTATTCAGCTATATCTTTTTATTTACTTATTGAAAATACTTCATTCATATCCTTCTTAGGATTTTTTGTATTTGTAGTTGCAGTAGCAGTTGTTGACCACGCGCCTGTTCCCGGATCTAATGTATATGTTATTGTTGGCCATCCACTAGACTTTAATGCAGCACTTGAAGTAGATGGTGTGACCGTACCTGAGCTTGCAGTAATTGTAGTAGTTGCTTTTTTGCCACTAATTGCAATAGTTACAGAAGTAACATTCTCATTATCTGAAATATCAGTTTCTACCGAAGACTTAAGTTGCTGTACACTCTGCATATCTGTTGACTGTCTAGACTTCTCAACATACTTGATAAACTGTGGAGCAAGTACACCTACAAGCACTGCCATGATGGCGATTACAACAATAAGCTCTACGAGAGAGAAACCTTTGTTGTTCTTCTGTTTCTTTCCTAACTTTTTAAATACATTCTTTACCATAGTTCTTTTCTCCTTTTCATTATAACATGGTTTTTGTGCAAAGAGCTGTGCCCTATCAGCATCTCTTTGGTTTGTATGCGCTCATTGTACCATAAATCAAAGCATATTGCAAGTTATTTTCTAGTACAATAGTATCATTGCTGTATAATTTTTTTCGCCTTTTTTAGCAATTTTAACCAAATTTCATCCGTTTTATTGCATTTATATCATATTTTTCAATAAAAATTTTTTCCAGAGCTATACTCCGCCACAGCATAAGGGGCTTCATCCCATGTGACCGGCTAACGCATACACTCTCGTGAGAGCTACGCTACACTGCCAAGATACTGTAGGAATTATGCTTTTAGATTTTCTATGCTTGACGAAACCGTCGAACCGCGCCGTCCGTGGCGCGGTTCTCCTTGCCCATTACTGCTCACAACATCAGTGTGACCAGTAACGATTACAGCCCATTAAAAGTGCCTCTACGAGGCAGGGGGCTGTAATCTGACAATAGTTGATTTATTGGCGCATAGCTTGACAGCGTGGTGTCAAGCTTGCGTTTGAACAGCAACGATATATTACATCCCAGTGGCAGTTCATTTCTGTGTTTCATGCGCATAATTCAACAGTATCTAAGCAGCTTCGCTATTCGCTCACCCGAGAGTATATTCGTCAGCCGTTCGTAGAGAATGAAGCCCCATCCTACTGTCAGCAAAAGAGGAAGCAACCTCCGAGTTCTCGCCAAAAGATTGCTTCCTCTAATTTACATTTCACTACAATATTAGCTCACAAGCCATTTTTTTACAGTTTCCTCATCAAAATCCACACATTCAGCTATATCTT
>QWCV01002153.1_pt1 | contig 17857 bp, 25 predicted proteins | sample 1972621 | NCBI WGS metagenome assembly QWCV01 (sample SAMN09866699, study PRJNA288562) | Human gut metagenome isolate pre2_stool, whole genome shotgun sequencing... | isolation source: gut | host: Homo sapiens | place: USA: California
TTGTTGCGGCCCTTGCGGTTGGTCACGCCAATCGGGAAGATCGGCGGCAGGTACACGATGTCGAAGCCTTCGGCCTTCGCGCGGTCGAGGCCGGACAGCGCCGTCTTCAGCGTGCCCTGCACGATCTTGCCGTCGGCGTCGAAATACGCGCCTTCGGAACGCGGGAAGAACTGGTACCATGCGGCGAAGCTCGACTTCGGACGCTCCACGCGGAAGCGCTGCGGATTCGACGCGCTCAGGCCGTCGCGCAGCGGATTGGTTTCATGCAGGCTTGCGATTGCGTCGGTGGTCGCTGCGGCAAGACGCGCGGTCGCGTCGAGCGACTTGTCGGCAACGGTCTTCGCCGCTTCGCGCAGCGTCTTCTTGTCGTCGGCGGTCAGCTTGGAATCGCGTGCGCCAGCCCAACGTTCCAGCAGCTGCGCGCCGGATTCCAGCGCGTTCTCCACATCGTCGCCGACCTCGACCTTGATTTGCGCGTCGTGCAGCCAGGAAGCGTACGTATCTTCCCAGCCTTCGACCACGATGTGCCATTCGCCGAGCTGCTTCTTGACGTCGGCATAGCCATCTTCCCACGGCTTCAGGTCGCTGTGGTCGCCGATCTTGACCATCGCTTCCCAGCGGTCCAGGCCGGGGTTGGTGCAGGTCATCGGGAAGCGGGCCTTCTCGGTGCCGCGCGTGTTGCGCACGGACACGGTGGCACCGGCCTTGGTGCGGCCTTCGATGAACACCTGCGCGGTGACCTTGAATGCCTCGCCAAGCTCCACGCGAGCCGGGTACAGGCCGTTTTCGGCGGACGGAGTGATGCCAAGAACGTTTACGCGGCCGAACTGTTCCGGGCTGGTGCGGTTGATGATAGGTGCTGGAGTTTCGCCGACGGTTCGCTTCGTTGCGGTTTTCGGCTTGGAAGTGCGCTTGGTGGTTGGTTTTTTGGTTGTCGTCTTTGCGGTTGATTTCGCGGCTGTCCTCGTTGTCTTTGTGGCCGCTGCCTTGGCTGTTGTCTTTGCTGTTGCCTTTGTGCGCGGTGTCGCGCTTGATGATGTTGCTTCATTCATATAGCCGATTATAGAGGTAGTTGTGTTCTTTTTGTGATTTCCCTTTTTCGTAACGATTACGGCGATGCGGCTACAAGTACTTTCTTCAAATACTTTTGGTAAAGCGTTTTAATACATGGTTTGCGATTATGTTCGATTATGAAGGCTGCGGCGGCATGACCATACGTTGTGTGTGCCGGTTGCGTTCGATATGTATGGGGACTTTATATAAAAGGAGCGAAACGTCCTGGGGAAAACAAAAAACCGGAAACCAAAAGGTTTCCGGTTTCAATTGGTAGCGGGGCATGGATTTGAACCAAGGGTGGACTGACACCCTCAGGGCGGCCGGCCTATCAGCACAGACAATCAAAAGCCGTCGATACAAGATGGTCCATCTTGCGGCGCTGCTCATGCCTTCGGGTCCCATGGACGTGACCACGGAGCAGATCGTGCAGGTCTTTGCACGGCAGCAATGGAAACCGGAAACGCGCAAGGCGTACCGGAACACCATTTCGTCGTTCTTCCGTTGGCTGCACAAAAGCGGCCGGCGAGCCGACGACCCGAGTCTGGACGTGCCGCGGGTGAAGAAGCCCCACGCGCATCCCCGGCCATGCCCGGACCGGTACATTACGACGGCGATGGAGCAGGCCACGCCGTCGGAAAAGCTCATGATCCGACTTGCAGCCGAGTGCGGCCTGCGGCGTGGCGAGATCGCCCGCATCCACAGCGACGACGTCGTGGCCGACAGCGCCGGCCGTTCGCTGATCGTGCGCGGCAAAGGCGACAAACAGCGCATCGTGCCGATGCCGGACGACCTGGCGAACACCGTCATGGAGACGCAAGGGTATCTGTTCCCCGGCCGCTTCGGCGGACATGTGGAAGAGTCCTATATCGGTGACCACATCAGCCGCCTGCTGCCGGACGGATACGCGGCCCACACGCTGCGCCACCGTTTCGCCACGACGGCCTATGCCGCGACTCATGACCTGTTCGTGGTCGCCGAACTGCTCGGCCATGAATCGGTGGAGACCACGGAGCATTACGTGGCCATGCCAGACGGCCGTCTGAGGGAGGCCACGGCGGCCGTCCGTCTTATCTAGGCCGCGTGGCGGGCTGACAATCTGGCTTTCTTGACTCGCGCGCGTTTCGTCACGTCGTTGTCCTTCCAGTAGCACCAGATCGCGCTGCCGGCGGTCCATGCCAGGCTCACGAGCTGCGTGATGGTCGTGTCATCGATGTTGAGCACCGGATGGCCGAACATGGTCAGTCCCTGGTTGACAAGCGCAAGGAGCAGCACGAGGAATCTGGATATTGTGCCGCTGTCGATTCTCGGCGTCGTTGCCTCGGCGTTGCCATCGGCGGCGGCCATGATCTGCGCCGAGACGGGCATTGCGTCATCCTCCGTTGTGTTGGCCGTCGGGAGTCGGTTTTCCGTCGTGTCGGTCATTTCGCAGTCCCTTCCAGCTTGCTGATTTTTTCGGACAATTCGCCGATCTGCTTCTGCTGCGTCTCTATGGTCTTGGTGAGATGCTTCAGCATTCCGGGGATCTCGAAGCAGATGGTGTTGTAGACGTTGCCGCCCGGTGCCGAGCCCTTGTAGCTGTATTGCATGATGCTGTCGCGGATGCGCTGCGGCAGCTCGTAGGTGAGCAGATTGTACATGTTGCCGCCCGGTGTGGCGTTCTTTCCGTTGGGCTTGTAGGCCCAGTTCCATACTTCGTCTCCTGCGTTTGACATGGAGCCTCCTTCGAGGATCTGATTTGCTTTGTCGATGATCTGCTTGTATGGCAGGCCGTTTGGCGCGAGGTCGGGGCATGAGAGGTGGTCTGTGCCTGGGATCTCCCGGTGTAGCCATACGTTGCCTTTCAGCCCGTCGTGCCACAGTTTCGTCCACCCGTACCTGCGCGCGATGTCGGCGCAGAGGCGCGCGCTTGCGTCGATGCACTCCTGGGTGCAGACCGCACCGTTGGCCATTCCTCCCTCATGCTCGATGCTGATGGTCGAATTATTCGATGCGTAGTTCGCGTCTGAATAGCTGCCGTCGAGTTCCGACACGTATTGGTGGATCTCTCCGGTCGCGCCGATGCCGTAGTGTGCCGATGCCCGGCTCGACTGGCTGGCGAACGTGGCATCGGTGCCGGCGAGGTATCCAACCATGATGTGCAAAGTGATGTGCGTGACGCCGTAGCCGTTGCGGCCCACGTAATGGTTCGGGCTTCCTTTCCAGATGATGCCGCTCATGTGGTTCCTTTCCTTCCTTTAGTCGAACAGGTCTTCCGGTGGCTCCGGCGGTGGTGGTGGGGCGCGCCTGTAGATGTGGTCGATGAGTTGCCGGTTCCATTGCCAGAGGCGTTGGTTGTCGGCCTGCATCTTCTGCGCGAGCCGGTAGGCTTCCATCTTGTTCTTCGCGGCGGCCGAGAGGGTGGAGACCAGTGCGCCGACGACCGCGCCGACCGCGCCGACGATGGCGATGATGAGATCCGTCATCATTCGTCGGTCCTCGTGTAGACGTAGACGATCCAGACGGTGAGCGCGACCGGGTTCGATGAGCCTTTTCGCACGATGATCTCGCTCGGTGTGACCGTGACTTCTGAATGCCAGTAGGTGTCTGTGACGAGGTACGGTTGGAGCGCTCCGCCCTTTCCCTGTGTGATGACGCGGCAATCCAGGAGGCTGTACATGTTGCTGATGCCGGTTGACGTTCTTGAATTGTTCGCCAGATTCTTGTATTCCCTTACCTGCATGTAGATTCTCCGGCCATCGACCCATTTGCGGCCGGTGTAGATCTCTGAGTTGAGTCTCCAAGTGCCGTTCCATGCTTGGTCTTCGGGCATCGTTCTGATCCATTCGACGCCGTTCCAGACGTATTGCCCCCAGCCGTCCTCGTTGCCGCTGGTGACGAAGCCGGTTTGGCCGGTGACGCCGGTGATCTGCCGAAGGGCTTCGAGGGTGGTGGCGATGGCGGGTTTGACGCCTTCGGGCGTGTCCCTCCGGTCTACCTGGTCAAGCGCCTGCTCGAACGTGTCGGCCATGCTTTTGAACGAGTCCGGCGCGGATGACACGAGGTCCGAGCCTTCCGGATATGAGAGCCCGTAGATGGGTGTTGTTGCTGTCATGGTGTTCCTTTCTGTCAGTCGATTGTCTGGATCATGGACAGGTCGCAGATGTGCAGGTCGAGCTGCTGCCAGCTGAGGCTGGATGGCAGGTCGTCCCATGTGATCTGTTTCGTCAGCAGCGGCCGGAGCGCGGCCAGCGTCGCTTCCTGTGTGAGTGTCGGCTTGCCGTCGCGCCACCGGTATGAGAGCGTCCCGCCGATGGTCGTGATGGGGCCGGTGAAGGCCGGCCGGCCGTCGGAGCCGGTCAGTGCCGACGCTTTGGCCTTGACGATGATGAACGGGCCGGATGGTGCCGCCTTGTACAGCCATGGAAGTCGTGCCGGGTCGATTCGTGTGCTGTTGAACGTCACGGTCTCCGGGACCATGCGCAGGTCGTTCGATTCGAGCCATTGCGCGACGTTGGCGCGGTCGGTGTCGCTGACGGTCGATGTGGCCCCGCTGTTCCACACGCCGCCTGAGTCGTCCACGGCTAGCATGTCGGAATCGATGGTGAGGCTCTTCTGCGTGGCGGTCAATTGTGGTGGCAGGCGGTTCTGGTCTCCCATCGTGATCTGCACGTCGTCGAACGAGAGCTTGCCGTTGTCCGATTTGACGCGTTTCGCGTTGATGACGACCTGTGTCAATGGTTCGGTGATGCTCAGATCGGTCGATGCCTCGATGTCGGCCGCCGAGAGCGCGTGGCGTGTCTCTCCGCCGGTGAGGACGTTGAGTCGGCCGTCGGTTGACAGGTGTACGGCGATCGGGTCGGCGAGGAATAGCGGCCTGAGGGTTGATGCCGCGCCGTCGTAGACCTCATGCCATTGCGGGAGTCGTGGGCCGGCGGTGAGCCTGTGCAGCAGGTCGAGCTGCGATGGATGGTCGGATGGCGTGCATGGTGCGACGCTTGACGGCAGGGCGAGGCCGTCCAGTTGTGCTTCCGGAGCTCCCTGCGCCGATGCCCGGCGGTTCATCTCCGCGAGGCGTGCGGCCGGCGTGCCTATCCAGTGCGCGCCGTCCCATTTCGCGGCCGTGTCTGTCGGTCCTTGGGATTGCAGGCGCTTCCACACGGCCATCCTCGATGTGGCGGAGAGTTTGAGCAGCCACCCGCCATCGCTGGCCGGTTCGACGCTGCCGCCGGTGGACACGCTGCCGGCGAACATCGTCGTGCCCGGCGAGTCCGGCGAGTCCGGCGAGTCTGGCGAATACGTCTTGTGGAGCGAGTCGATGGGGATGCGCAGATCGCGCCAGGCGCCCATCGACGGCTGAAGATCTTGCCATCTGGGTTGATCGGAGAACTGCACGATCACCTTCATGCCGGCCAACGTCAATGCCTGGCCGGCGAGCCGTCCGGTGCGGTCGCGGAGGGTGAACGACATCACGGCAGGTTCGGGCTGTTCGCCGATGCCGTCGCTTCCCCAGTCGATGGTGAAAGAATCGAGTGCGGCGACGTCCTTGGCGGAGTCGTTCACCGGTGTCCAGCCGTTGCCGGTGTCGATGAACATGAAGCACTGCTGCATCTCATGACCTCCTTGCGTCGTAGTCGGCCAGGAGCCGTCTGATGGCCTTGGCGGTGCCGTCCTTGTCGATGACCTCGCCGTTGATCTCCACGTTCCAGGTGTTGACCACGGCTGGCGTGGCCGTGTTGCCCTGGGCGGAGAGGTTGAGGGGCATGGCCGCGAGTCTGCGGTTGGCGCGGCTGATAGCGGTTTCCACGGAGTTGTCGAACCCGTTGTTGAGGCCCTGGGCGAAACCGGTCATGATGGCCTGGCCGGCGGGGATGAGCAGTCGGCGGTCGTAGCTGATCGGGCCCTTGTGGTCCTTGATCCAGTCGCCGATGCCGCTGATCCAGCCGGTCACGTTGCTCCACATCGATTTGAGGCCGTTGAGGAAACCGCTGATGATGCTCGCGCCGGCGTTGTACAGGATGCTGCCGGCGTTGCCGAAGAACCCGGCTATGGAGCCGGGCAGTCCGCGGAACCAGCCGACTACGCCGTTCCACGTGTTCCTTGCCCCGTTCGCTGCCGAGTTGAAGATGTTGACGATGGTGGAGCCGAGACCGGAGAAGAAGCCGATGATGCCCTGCACGCAGCTGGAAAGGTAACTCGTGAATCTCGCCCAGACGGACCGCCCGGTGTTGGTGCAAGCAAAAAAGTAGGTGAGTCCGGCCACGAGCGCGGCGATGAGCGTGATGACCAGCATGATCGGGTTCGCGGCCATGACCGCGTTGAGCAGCGCCTGCGCGGCCGCGGCCAGCTGCATGGCCGTGGTAACGGCGGTGACGACTGCGACGGCTCCGCCGACCGCGGCCACGAGAGGGGTAACAAGATCCAGATTCTGACTGATCCAGTTTCCGGCGGTCTTCAGCCAGCCGCCGACCGTCTGCGCTGCCGTGGCGACGGCGGTGAGCATGTTGCCGAAGGCCACGCCGGCCGGTTGTCCTCCGGTCATGGCGTTCACGACGTTCATGATTCCGTCCCAGAGCGATTGTAGGCCGCCGCCGACCGACTGCGCGGCCGTCTGCAATGCGGCGAACGCCCCGGTGTCCTTGACCTGTGTGAAGAACGTCTGCAATCCCTGCGTGCCGGTCTGCGCGAGGTTTGTGACTGCCGTCGCGGCCGCGTTGATGCCGCCTGTGACGGCCGGTTTGAAGAGGTTGAAGGCGTCGGTCAGACCGCCGGTGACGGCTGCTTCGAGGTTTCCCATGGCTCCCTCGATGGTGCTGGTCGATGTCGCGGCCTGTTTCGCCACGTCGGTCATGCCGAGGTCCATCAATGCCTGGTTGAATTCGTCGGCGGTGATTTCGCCCTTGGCCATGGCATCCCTGAAATTGCCGGTGAAGGCCCCGTTCTTGAGCATCGCTTCCTGGAGTTTGCCGGATGCGCCAGGGATGGCGTCGGCCAACTGGTTCCAGTTCTCCGTCGTAAGCTTGCCCGCTCCGGCCGTCTGGGTGAGCACCATGGCCACGGAGCCGAAGGTGTCTGCGTTGCCGCCGGCCACTGCGTTCAGGTTGCCGGCCGCCTCGGTCAGTTCCATGTAGTTGCCGATGCCGTTGGCGGCGAGCTGGGCGGTGGTGTTCTGGATGTCGTCGAGCCCATACACGGTGTCGTCCGCGTATTTCCTGGTCTCCTTCGCCGCGGCCTGCACTGCCTTCGTGTCGATGCCGGCGAAGCTCATGGTGTTCATGAACTTGTCGGTGCTGTCCGACATGTTCACCACGTCGCTCGCGAAGCCCTTGAGCTTGTCCCACAGCGCGGTCACGCCCTTGACGGCCAATCCGCCGATGGCGCTGCCGAAAGCGGCCGCCTTCGTGGTGGTCTTCTCGAACGCCTTGACGGCATCATCGGCGTTGCCGGTGATGCGCACGCTCATGATTGCGCTGTGCGCCACGGTTCACTCCTTCTGTGATTCTTCCGCTTCCTTGAGCAGTTCGGCCAGTCCGGTGCCCCAATCCAGCTCGTCGGCCTCGTCCCTCCATTGCCATGGCGTGCCGCCGAAACGGCTTGCCAGGAGGAACGAGAGACGGCCGAGCGAGCCTTTGGGCCACTCGGCTAGTCCGTAGGGTTTCCCTCTTCGGGGTCCTCCTTCGCGGCCGCGAGGTCGAAGGACGCCACGGTGTCCAGCCAATGCTCGAAGTCGGGAAGATTGCGGCCGGCCATGCGCAGGGCGGCATATGCCGCGTAGGCTCCGGACCTTACGGGGGATTGGGTGATTGGCCCCCAGCCGGCCTCGATGGCGTGCGCTTCGGCCTTGCAGGTGGCGCGCATCGTGATCGGCACGAGTTCGTGCTTGCCGTCCGTGTAGGTGATCCGTGTGGTTGCCATGTCATTTTCCTTTCACTTGTTTCAATGTCTTGTCGATGAAGTCCTTGTAGACCTGCCGCCATTGGCTCTCGGTTGAGGCGACGCCGTTATTGACGAAGAGCCGGGGCTTGATGCGGCGGGCGGGCCAGCCGTAGTTGATGGGGCCGGCGTATGGCACGGCCTTGCGGCCGGCGCGGATGACGCCGGCGCGTTTCGTCGCACCGACACGCAGGCTGCCGGCCAACCTGCCGGTCTTGCCGCGCGGCGCGAGGTTGCGGACCGCTGGCAGCGCTATCTCTGCCGCCTCGCGGTTCACTTCCTTCAGGTCGTCCATGTCCGCGCCGGCCTTGCGCATCGTCTGCACGAAGCGTCTCTGGCCGACGACCATCAGCGCCTTGTCCGCCATCACTTGCCCTCGTATGTGGCGTGTGCGACGTTCGTGACGGCGAAACTCAGATCGTTCGTGTTCTTGGATTTGACGTCGCCGCCGATGGCGATTGGCGCGATGGTGACGTTGAAGGTCCATTGGATCTTGCCGGTCTGGTTCGGGACGAACTGGGCCGGCAGCGTCTCGCCCTTGTGGTCGAAGAGCCAGACGGCCAGACCGTCCTCGCTGAAGTCGTCGCCCACGGTGCCCTCGAACGTCCACGTGGTCGTGGTGTTCGTTTCCTCTGACCCGTCCAAGTAGGTCGTCGGGTCGTCGCTGCTGTTCGACGGGTTCAGCTGCGCCTTGGTCAGGTCGGCGCTGAAGTCCCTGCCGTTTGCGGTGTCGGTGATTTTGAAGATGCCCGGTCCGAGCGTGCGGATCTTTCCAGCCATGATTGTTTTCCTTTCCTTGTCTTATTCGGTTTCCAGAGCGTTCAACGTGACCTGGTAGGCGGCGAGCGTGCCGACTCCGGCCAGGCTCCAGCTTGCCGGTGTGGCCTTCTGCAGGTTCAGGCCCTTGTCAGCGAGCCGGTCGAGCGCTGTGAGGATGTCATCGACTGCGGATGGCTGCGTGGCCGGCGTGCCGGCGATGACGTCCAACGTCCAGACCGGTTCCGGCGGGCCCCATGATGGCCATTCCACGGTTGGCGGTTCGATGAACACCGCGACTTTGCCGGCCGCCGGGCGGATCAGTTGGGCGTCGATGCTGACGCTGCTCACGAGCCCGTCGAGCATGTCGGCGAGCGTGTCCATGAGGGCGGCGCGTTGTTCCTGGATGTTCATGCGATCACCATGCCCCCGGTCAGGACGCCGGCGGCGCGGAGTTTCGGCCAGACCGAGCGGAGCGGGTCGGTGGAGATCCTGAACGGTTCAACGGTCGCGTCGCCAACGTCCATCACGCCGAGCCGGGCGTCACGCATGTTGAACAGGTCGGCCGCGCAGGAGACGATGCAATCGGCCAGCAGATCGTCGTCCACGGTGGCGGTGCCGACCGCGTGCGCGACGTATCGCTTCGCCGCCGCGAGTTTGACCGTGAGCCGTTCGTCCTCTCCGGCCGGGACACCCACCTCGTCGCGGAGCCGTTGCAGCAGGATGTTGTCAGCGATCATCATGCCGTGGCGAACTTCACCGGAATCAGGCCGTCGGCATAGGTCGTGGCCACGGCCATGTATCCGTAGACGCTGTAGGAGTTTGTCAGGCCGGTCACGTCCCCGTCCGTCAGCTGCGCGGGGCCGCCGGACTCCCACACGGTCACGGCGGCCGGGTCGATGAAGCTGGCCAGTCCTGCGTCGGCGTTCGGCAGCAGCACGACAGGGACGCGCATGAACGTGCCGGCCACGCCGGTCAGGTCGAAACTTCCGATGGTGTCCGACCCGTCGCCGCTGAGGTTGAAGAACCGGTCACCGGTGTCCTTGAGCTTCACCAATGCCTTGAGCACGTCCTTGGAGACCGCGAGGCGGGTCAGCGACACGTTGCGGTCGTCGGCCAGTTCGGACGCGTCGATGATGAGTGACACCCAGTCGTCGATGGTCATGTTGGCCAACTGTGGCGCGTCGATCTTGTTGGCGTTAGAGGATGCGTCGCGCTGCGTCTTGATCTCCGCATACAGGTGGTCGCGCACTGCCTTCTCGGTGGCCTTCGCGTAGGCGTTCTGCAATGCGGTGATCGCGGTGTTGAGCATCGGCGTGGTGCTGCGTTCGATGGTCTGGCGGCTCAAAGAAGTGTAGCCGCCGTAGGTGTTGATGTCGGCCGTCTTGGTGCCGAAGCTGATTTTTCCGAAGGAAAGATCGGCTCCTTCCTCGGTCTGTTTGCCGACGGCTGTGGTGTCGGAGGTCACGACATGGTATTCCATGCTCATGCCTGTGGCCGGGAGTGTGTCATGTGTCAGGAGCTGGGAGACTTTGCGGCGGTTCTCTATCAGTTTGAGGTCGTCGGCGATCCAGGTGGCGGTGTTGCCGGTGTCCTTGGTCGAGATCAGGTCGCGGCATTCCTTCATCACGGTCATGGCCTGTTCGTCGCCTCGCGCGAGGGCCTGCATGTATTCGCCGTGGCTTCGGTAGGCCGCGCCGATGGCCGCCGGCTCTGGTTTCGCGCCCATCTTGGTGATTTCGGCTTTGATGCCGCGCTGTTCCTCCTGGACGGACTGGATCAGGTCCATCAGTTCGTTGTTGTTTTCCATGGTTTCCTTCCTGTGTTCGACGGCTGGTGCCGCTGATTTGGTCATTTTCGCGTTCTGGTAGGCCGGCCAGCTCACGATGCTGGTCTCAAGCAGACGGACCTTGCGGCGGTGGGTGATGCCGTCGCGGTCCTTCTGCGATTCGATCGGGACGAAGCCGACCGAGAAGCTGTCGAGCACGCCGTCACGTATCAGTGTCATGGCGTCGCGGCCGCGTGCCGTGTCGCTGATCCGCGCGGTGATGTGCAGTCCGTCGTCGGTGCTTTCCGCGTTGGTGATCCGTCCGATGGTCTCGCCGTGCTCGAAGCACAGTTTCGCCTCGTCAAGCCCGTCGAACGAGCAATCGCGGTCGAAGGTCTCCGCGCCGTCCCACGTGTCGATGATGTCGCCGAACGGCACGGCGACGCCCTCCACCGTCGATGCCCCGGCATCGTCGGCCGAGCGGAGCGTCAGCCCCTTCCAGGCGATTTCACGTTTCTCGATGTTCATTGGTCTTCTCCTTTCACGAGTGCCGGCAGCCCTTCCTTGCGCCTCACGTCATCGACGGTGAGGAAACCGGCCTCGATGGCGGTCTTGTATGCGCCGTACCGGTCGCTCATGTTCGCTCTTTGCGAGCTGTCCCAGTCGAACTTCGCGGTTCGGCCGCGCGGCAGCAGGCGGTTGAAGATCTCCTCGATCTCGCCGGTGTAGGCCGCCAGCGTGTAGTCCGCGAACTCGATCCAGGACTGTTCGATGTTGCTGTAGGTGAGGTTCGAGCCATCGACGGCGGCGAGCATGATGCTTGCCGGGATGCCGAGCAGACGGGCGATCTGCGTGGTGTCGAACTTCTGCGTCTCAAGGAACTGCAGGTCTGCCGGCTTCAGGGATAGCGGCACGTATTCCAGGTTCTTGCCGACTACCTTGATGTCGCCGGCCTCGCCCGACGCCTTCCATGATGCCTTGGCCTGCTGCGCGGCTTCCTGTGTGATGTTCTCTGATGTGCGCAGATAGCCCTTGAGGTTCGAGCCGTCGGTGAAGAATTTCGCTTTGTAGTCGCGCGCGAGCTGTGCGGCCTCGATTTCCTCGCGTGCCGCCGAGATGGGGCCGAGCCCACGAAGACGTCCGGGCACGTTGAGGAACTTGCTGTGCACGACGTCCTCCGACGTGTAGTCGCGGCCGAGATAGGAGAACCGCAGATCAGGCCGCGCGGGGTCGTCGCTTTCGTCGGTGACGGTCACGTATTGCGGCGGCAGCATCTCGCAGGTGACGATCTCGCCTTTCCAATCGCGCACGATGCGCGTGAAGGCGTTGCCGTCGAGCACGAGAGAGGCCACGATGTCGGCGATGAAATCACGGCGTGAACGGCTCACGTCCGGCTGCAACACCATGGGGCTCACGTCCGGCAGGTCACGGCCGCCGCGCTGTTCCACGATCGGCAGGCCGGTGATGGCGGTCTGAAGCACCTGCACGCCACGGAACACGGTTGAGAGTTGCAACGGTTCGGTGGCCGGCCCCCGTTTCGGTGGCTTGATGCCGTCCGGCATGTCCGTGCCGTCCGCGCCGCGCGTGAGCACTCGGCCGGCGAGCTTCATTCGTTCCCAAAAATTCATGACGCCGAGATTATGCGCGCCGGCGCGTCATGGCCAAAAAAACGGTGACATTCAGTGACAAACGGTGACAAACGGTGACAGACGGTGACACGTCAGAAGATTTGCAACGTGCCGTCAGATGGCAGGTGATGCGCTCCCCACGCCGCCAACATGCATGATTCGATCGGCGAGGTCAGCCCGGTGCTGCCACGCCGTGTGACGCGCCATGCGTCGCCGCTCCATGTCCTCGCGCAGCTGGCCGCGCTTGCGTCGAGCTCGGTATCGGCGGCATGGCGAATCAGCCGGTTCCGCAGACCGCTGACGAATGACTGGCCGACCGCGAGGTAGTCGGATGATTGCATGGCGATGAAGTCGATAAGCGGATCGCCGGCTTCGTCGGTCATGGATGCGAGCCGGTCGTGCAGGTCGGCGTTTGGTCCCTTGCAGTCCATGACCAGGGGAGCGTGGTAGGTGTCGCAGATTCTCGTGATCTCGGCGGGTGCCATGCCGGTGCCGTCCAGGACTTCAAGCAATTGCACGGTCACGGTGCCGTCCGTGTTGACGATCGCGGCGGAGACTGACGTGTTCGTGGCGTCCACGTCCACGGCGGCGGCTATCACCACTGGTCGGCCGTCGATCCGATCCGGCGTGACCGGCGTGGCCAACGTGGATTGCCACAGCTGGTCGGGTATGACGCGTTCGGCCACGCCGGTGTCGCGCCGGTTGCCGAAGGCTCGCGCCCAGCCGGCCTCGTTGCCGGCGAACTGTTCGCGGAAGTCGCGCAATTGGCGGATGTCCCAGAGCAGTCCGGCGGCGGGATGCCATTTCAGGATCGTCTGGAAGTCCTCGGGGTCGGCATCGTCGGGGATACCGAAATCGAACCAGCATGTGCGTGTGGGCACGTTCCCGGCACGGAAGGAGTCGAGCAGGCCGTTGAGGAACGTGGAATCTGCGGTGCCTTCGGTCGAGGTTATCCAGATCTGGGGCTGGACGCCGGTGAAGTGCAGCCTCGTGTTCATGGTCGGGGCCATGCCGTCGAGGATCAGCTTGCCGGTCTCGTCGTCCAGGCTGAACGCCTCGTCGATTGTGAACTTGTCCATCTGCGTGCCATGGCCGGCCACCTTGGTCACGGCCAATGGACAGATGAAGCTGCCGTTCCGGAAACGTTGTTCCATTCCGCCGTTCGAGAGTCGAGGACGGAGCGCGAACGGGGCAAGCGCGGATTTCGAGAGTTGCTGCACGAAGTCCTTGAAATGCTTCTCGGCGTCTTTGCCGGTCTGCGCGAGGTAATAGATCTTCCGGTCTGGGCCGAGCAGGGCGTTGCGCGTGTCCTCGGTATCGATCAGCGTGCTTTTGCCGCACTGGCGCGGCGTGGAAAGCACCACGCGGTCGTAATAGTACGTTCCGGTGGCCGGGTCGATCTCGCCGGCCACGTCGGCCACGTAGCGTTGCCATGGCAGCAGCGGTTTGCCGAGCATCCCGGCCGTCCTTGACACGATCTCGCCATCGGTCGGCCGCGTTTCGTCGCGTTTCGTGCCGCCGCGCATGAGCATGGTCACAGTCCGGCCTTCGCGTCGGCGATGAAGTCGGCCAGCGTCGGGTCGAGCTGCGGCTGTTCCGGATACATCGCCTTGAGTTCCTGGAACCATGTGAGCAGTGATGTCATGTTGCGGCTGATCTCGCGTCCCTTGCTGTTCTGGATGTCGATGTTTCTGGCAATCGAGAGCATCGACTTGCAGATGTAGGTAGCCTCGGGCGTCAACGTCTTGCCGTCCACGAAGCTTTTGATGAGATTCATGGTCGCGGCTTCCTGCAATCCGGCGGTGCCATAATGGTGTTCGTATTCCTCGAATCCTTCCAATATTCCTTGGTTCATGATGTGTTTTCCTTGGTTTTCCAACGTTTTCATGCTTTTTTGCACGGTTCTGGGGGGAGAAAAGACTTGGCGCGGGGTCTTCGGGCGGTCGACTGTTTAAAAAACCGCTACCAGCGTGGCCGAGCCGTGTCGTCGCCGTGCCTCAGGCCGAGAGCGGCGAGCCTTTGCCGTCTCGCGGCCATGCGGGCATCCACCGCCTGCTGCGTGAGGTGCAGCGAGTACCATTGCTGCGCCGTCCGATACTCCTGGTGCGAGAGGTCGAGCGCGAACGTTTCGGATGCCGGCGTCTCGATGACATGCACATCGTAGTCCAGTGCTATCCATTCCGATAGCATGTCGGGATGGCGGCGGGAGCGTGGCAGTGTGCGCACCAGCCACACATCCAACGGCTCGGAGCTTTTGGCCAATGTGCGTGCCGCACCGTCCCATGCCATCGCGGCGGCGAGGCGGAGCCCATCGCTTGCTTTGGATTGCGTCGGGCACAGGTCGCGCAGCAGGCTGTCGAAGCTGACCACGATGCTGTCACGGCGGAGCATGGACTGCATGGCCATGCCGAAGTCGGCTCGTGGCGGTCCGATGACGACATGCATCGTCGCGCCGTATCCTGACAGCACGCGGTCCTGGCGCATCGCGTTGCAGTGCTTGCAGGCGCGGCGCAGGTTCGCCACGGTGTCCTTTCCGCCATGGCTGAACGGGATGATGTGGTCATCCTCCGTCGCCGTGATGGAGCAGCCGGGCATGCCGAGCCAGCAGCGGTTGCCCCATGTCGCGATGACCTTCGATCTGATGCGCGGGTCTACCGTTTGCCTTCTCATGCCTTCTTGCCTTTCTCTCGTTGGGTGAGTATCCAACAGTTCACGTCCCGTTCCGCGTATCGGATGGCGTTGCCGATACGGATGGGCGGAGGGCCGATGATCGGGACCGACTGCCGCCACCGGATCAGCGTGCGCTGACTGACGCCCAACCGTTCAGACGCCTCAGCAGTGCTCAACATCCTGATGCACGTCACGATCTCGCCTTCTCCCTGAGCAGAAGCGCGATCTGTTCCAGTTTCGCGGCGAGCAGCGGCCAGTCGGCCTTCGAGATGTCGTGCCAGATCATGCGCGGCCCGTCCGGGTTGATGATGTTCTGGCCTATCTCCACGTCGCCGGGCTGTGGCCGGTCGTGGTCCTCGACGGCGAGCGATATGCGGATCTGCGGTTTCAAAACAGCGTCTCCTCTTTGTCCGTATGTGCCTGTTTCCGTGGATGGAATGGCGTGTATGTCGTGGCCCACTTGCGGAAGTCACGGCAGTCGATTCGGAACGTTCCGCAGCGATATATCGGCAGTCCCTGTGATTTGAGGGCCAAGACGGCGTAGACGTTCGGCTCGTTCAATGCGTGCGTGATCTGCCAGATTTCGATGTCGGTCCGTTGGTTGTTCGATGCGATTCTGTCCACGGCATCCGCGAAGCCGAGCATGAGTTGTTTCCTGGATTCGGCGGGATAGTGCAGTACCTCGCTCAACGATGGCTTAATCGACATCGACAACATACCCCCACATCCCACACCATTTCGCGATCGGTTTCAGCAGAGCAACGGAATCGTACATCTTGCCTCCTGTTGGCGATTTGTAGACCGGTTTCGGAGCCTTGCCGAACGCGAGCTTGAGAGCGAACTGGAGCTGATTGTCGTTCAAGCCGGAAGTCTTCAGGAGCTGTTGACGTGACGTGTTCGCCTTACTCTTGATGTTCCGGTCAATCATCGGGAGACTCAACGCAAGCTGTGCTTTCAGTTTCTTGGGGAATGTAGCCTTACTCATTTCCTTATCCTTTCCGTAGCTTTCGGTTGGTGAGCGCTTGAGAGGTCAAGACCTAGAATCTGCTGATGAAAACGCTCGGCCGAGATTGTCTGGCCGAGCCGTCAACAGATTCCAAAGGTCTTGCAGAACGTTTCGGTCGGAGCCGCGCCGTCGATAACAAGAGCGGCCGAAGCCGCCGGGAATGGTCCCCAATCAGGCCACGGCCGAAGCCGTCTATGGTCGCCCGATTCCGCCTTAATCGACGGCCTGAGAGGGTCGGGAGCTAAATTTCGTCTCGCAAATGGCGCGATAGCCACGCGCCTGGCGTTACCGGTCGCTAACCCGGCTCAGCGGTGGCAGGGGTACGCCATACGCCCCATATGCCGTTCGGTTTTGTCAGTCGTCGTCGGTGAGGAAATCACCAAGACGGACGATCGAGAGCACCAGCCCCAACATGAACAACACGAAGGGGCTGAGCAGAACCAGAAGAACGATCTTGATGAAACGTTTCACGGTCAATCCTCGTTGAAGCATCGGTCGATCTGTTTCTCAAGATCGTCAAGCTCGTAACCGTTGAACGGAACGCGCACGGTGATGCCTTCTTCCGTCTCAACAATCAGCTCATAAAAACGTTGCCTGCTTTTCCTGTCCACACGTTTGACCGTGACGCTCATTCCTGGGCTCCTTCCCATTCACGACGGGCACGCCTCGCGTGCGTCATCGCCTTGTTGATCGCGCCCTTCATCGCCTGAAGGTCGCCCATGTCCAAGCCATCGAACACGAACGTGCTTCCGGCCACCTTGATGCGGCACTTGAAGGCGTAGGGGTTGCCGCCGGTGCATTCCGACGGGTCGATGTCCAGCACCTGGAAGTAATTGCTGGTGCATTCCGGATTGAAAACACTCATTTCACTGCTCCTTGATTCATGGATGGACGGTCAGGCTCCTTCCTCCGCGGCGATAGGCTGGAAGCTGCAACACAAACAAGCCGTCGGAAACGACGGAGGAAGGAAGAACAATGAGTGACGAAAACACGTTCGATTTCGCCCTTTACCTGGGAACGACCACGCCGCTTACCATCACCGGCGCGACGGCCTCCACGGTCAGTGAGCTCTCCGAACGTCTGAAGTCCGGTGACAGCTTCGTCCAGACCGTCAGGTTTCCCGACATGAGCATCCATGCCATCACCATCAACCCCAAGGCCGTCCCGTGGTGGCAGATCGATGCCGGTGACGTCGTGCTTCCCATGCAGATCTTCTAACGCCGCTGGATCGTCGAGCGTGGCCATGACACCACGCTTGACAATCGCGGCCTGCTCTGGCGTCAACGCCTGATTATGGATGTACACGGCGCGCGCATTAAGGACGATGCAGCCCTCGCCGACAATCCTCACCGATTCAGCCGATACGACGGCAACAGCACCCGAAGCGTCATGAATCAGCATCACTTCACCTCCAACGGAGCTCGCCCAAGGAGCACATCGGCGCTGACATGCAAAAGTTCGGCAAGCTCGTTTATTTCATTCGCGCTGAAAGCGATTCGGCCAGTGCATTTCTGCGAGACCGTGGACCGTGAGCAGCGCAATGTTTCAGCGACTTCTGCCTGTGTCAGGCCATTGAGCCCCATGAGACGTTTGACCTTTTCACCTACAGTGGGCGAATCTACTAAAATGTTTGTCACACTCACATCTAACCACGAATATAGTTAGACCAGCTCGTTCGGCGTGTCGTGTTCTATCTTTTTGTTAGTTTCGCTAAACTTATGTGCTATGACAACAGCAACAATCAGCCCTAAGGTCGCAGCTCAGGCCGAATCTGTCAGTTTGCAGGATATAGTCACGCGAAACATGAAAGTGGCCATGACTCTTCGCAATGTCAAACAAAAGGATCTGGCGAACGCTCTTGGTGTCGATAGGTCTTCGATTTCACAGAAGATGACTAGGCGAGTGGCATGGAGCCTTGAAGATATAGAAAAAGCCTCGGACTTCTTTCATGTGAAGCCCGAGGCGTTGGTAGCGGGGCATGGATTTGAACCATGGACCTCTGGGTTATGAGCCCAGCGAGCTACCGAGCTGCTCCACCCCGCGTCGGCTTGCCTTCATTGAGGC
>QWCV01002006.1_pt1 | contig 17781 bp, 11 predicted proteins | sample 1972621 | NCBI WGS metagenome assembly QWCV01 (sample SAMN09866699, study PRJNA288562) | Human gut metagenome isolate pre2_stool, whole genome shotgun sequencing... | isolation source: gut | host: Homo sapiens | place: USA: California
GGTAAAAGCCATAAAAGTAATGTTGATACCAAATAACGTGCAGAAAACTAAGTTGTTTCAGTACGCCGGTGCTTCAAGATTTGCCTATAACTGGGCTTTTGCAAAGGAAATAGAAAACTATAAAAAAGGCGGAAAATTCATTTCAGATGCAGAACTCAGAAAAGAATTTACAAAGCTTAGACATTCTGATGAATATGCATGGTTATTGAGTATTTCAAATAATGTAATCAAAAAGGAAAAACTTTTATTAAAACGAAATCACAGATTAACAAATATCCGTAAAAACTATTTGAATCAGACCATATCTGAGATCGTAAATCGAAAACCAAGATTTATATGTATTGAAAATCTGAATGTCAGCGGAATGATGAAAAACAGACATTTATTGTTGCAACAAAGAATGTAGAATAATAGAGAAGCAATAAAAGCGACAGAATATAGATTGTAAGACTGAATATAATAAAAAAGACCGAGAAGCTTCAGAAAATAAGCTTTTTCGGTTTTTTTCATACCATAAGAAATTGACCAAAGTTCATATTTTATTGAATTGACACGATATGCCAAATTACTTATAATTCTATCATATGTGTTTATGAGTAATTGTAATATTAACGTGGGCAGTTTAAAAGCTCCCGGAGTTAGAGTATGAAAAATAACAAAAAGAACAAAAAGAGAAAAAATGACCTTAGGCATTTAAGCAGAAAAGAACTGATCGATCTGATCTGCGATATGAGAAAGCCAGAGCCTTCAAAAGAAGCTCCGACGATAGAAGAAGCTGAGAAAGAACAAAAAAGATTAAATCGTCGCGCGGCTTATCGCCAGACCTTCCGCGGTACAGCTGCAGTGCTGATCGTTGTGGCAGCGATCTCCGTACTGGTGGCGACCTTGTGGATGCCGGTTCTGCAGATCTACGGTTCTTCCATGTCACCGACTCTGGAGCGGGGGCAGATTGTGATCTCAGTGAAGAACAAACATCTGAAAACCGGAGATATTGTTGCATTCTGGCAGGGTAACAAGCTTCTGGTCAAACGTGTGATCGCAGGCCCTGGGCAGTGGGTTGATATTGATGCAGGTGGAGTGGTAACGGTTGACGGCCAGACGATTGATGAACCATATCTTAAAGAAGTGTCACTTGGGAACTGTGATATTGAGCTTCCGCATCAGGTGGCAGAATCACACTGGTTCTTTATGGGAGACAACAGAGCTACGTCGGTCGATTCAAGAACTGCGTCCATAGGAGATGTCTCAGAGGATCAGATTGAAGGGCAGATTGTATTTCGGATCTGGCCATTGAATGCGGCAGGAAGTATAAGATAAAAATAACAGAGTGAAAGATCTGGACAATAAATGTCCGTGTTATATAAAAAAAGTATCGAAGGGAAAGACGGAAAAGAAAGGCATCAGATACACCAGAAAAGAGTAGGTGAAACTGTGCAAAATAAGGGAACAGATTATATCAGAAGAATCTTAAGGGACAAGGCACGGCAGAAACGTTGGAGACGAATAATGCTGTGCCTTTCTTGTATAGTTGTTTTCTGTACAGCATATGTACTGATCCTTCCGGCGATTACGCTGGAAAAGAAGACGACGTGTGAAGAGGAAGAACAGATCGCGATACAGGAAGAGCAAAACCTGATACAGGAAGAGGACGAAAGTACCGTCCAAGGTGATGGCTCAGATGAAGTAGAATTTGTATCGTGTGAGCCGATCGAAGAGGAAACCGATGACATCGAAGATGTCGAGATCACCGAAGACCCGGAAGAAGAGATGGATGTCGATTTTGCTTCGGGAGAAGAAGATGGAATTGTAGCGTCAGCAGACGAGACAGTGGTACCGGAGGCAGGTGCGGCAGATGGGTTTGATCTGAGTGCTGATACAAGCAAAATTGATGATGTTAAGTTATCTTATAAGCTGTCTGATAGTGGAACATGGCAGGGATGTAAGCCCGACAATGATACCGTGATACCGGCAAACGCAAAGATCAAGCTGCAGGTGGATTATAAGGATATACAGATTCAGAGTCTGAGATATGACTATTATTGTAAACTGACCTATGATCTTCCGGAGTTGATGCGTAATATAACGACGGAAGGTGGGATTTTTGACAGAGACAATAATAAGGTTGGAACGGTAATATGTGAAAACAGAAAAATAACAGTTATCTTTAATACGGATTATCTTGAGGAACTTAAAAATAGTGGGCAAACCACAATTAACGGAAATTTTTATGCGCAGGGTGATGTGAACCTGAGTCAGGTGCCAAAGACGGATGGTAAGATAACTGTGACAACAGGAAATAAGACCTTTAAGTTGAATTTTGAACCGGATGCTGTTGCAAAGTATGGGCAGATAAGTGTTGAGAAAACATGTACCAGTTCTCAGGTGATATCCACAGAGAGTGGAAATTACCTTGCATATACAATCACCGTGACAGCCGGAGAAGATGAATGCCCGGATGTTTCGGTGGTTGATACGATTGTGAACAGTTTGGATTGCGTAGAGTCTTATGCAGAAATTGATACGACAGTCAAAAATCTTGCAGCCGGTCAGGATGGACAGAAGCCATATGAGACGATTGCAGCAGATAAGAATCATGGAACAGTTTATCTGGGAAATCCTGATTCAGCAAATCCTGTCCCAACGCCAGGCGCGGCAAACATTACTAATAAACCGGGAAGTATGGTTTGGAAAATTGGTGATATGGCGGCAGGTGAGATCCGCACGCTTACATATTATGTAAAGCTGAAGGATGATGTTAATTTAAGAAATAAAGAGATAAAAAATAAAGCAGCTGTGTATTCCAAAACCTATGAGAGAGCTTATAAAGAGGCATCCTTTACACCGAAAATCGCGTATGACATGCCGAAGAGTCAGGATGGAGATGTTGTTCGGAACAGGGATGGAACATATACTATCAAATATAGGCTTAATTTCACGTTGAAAAAAGACACAAGTAATTACGCATTGAAGAGTTTTGAGTTCAGAGATTTGCTGGATGCGTGGGATATACGGACAGATCCAAAAGCTCTTCCATATATCAGTTATGATCGTGAGTCGTTAAGTTTATATGTGAAAAAAGATAGAACTTCTGCATATACACCGGTAGATAAAGGAGATTACACGGTAAGTTGGGCAAATGGTGATGATAATTATGTAACACCCTGGAATGATTCAAATAGTAATCCAACTCGATTCAAGATTACAGGAGCAAAGGGCAAGCCGATAACTGTAAATCCAGGCGATTCTTACTATGTGACTTACTCAGTAGCAGTGCAACCGGAAGCACTGGCAGCAATGAAGTCAGACCGTGTGGAAGTGAAAAACCGATATTATGCATATGCATCGAATGCAAAGCCTGACTCGGGAGGTGCTTTTGACCAAGTTTGGTGTGGAGTAAATGTTGGAAACTATAAGTGGGATGAGAAAAAAGTCGAAACCGGAACTGCGACAGACCAGACGTTCACGATGAGCGGCGATAAGTATGAATATAAGTCATCTGAGTCATCTGCCAAACTGGAAAAGTCCGATTCTCAGACAGACACCTCATTCACCGTCCCTGCCGGAAGCTATCCATATACCGTAGATGTCAATCAGACACTGGGTGAGTGGGATGCAACGGATGTGTCGATGACGGACACACTAAGTTCGGATAAGATGAAATACATCGGATATGCAAAAGTAGAAGCTCGTGAGTACAATGCAACTACGAAAGCATATGATGTAAAAGAGACAAAATGGGTGAAGATTGATGGCCTGAGTTCGTTTGCTTTGAAACCTTCAAATCTTGGCTGGACAGATGTGAAATATGCATATAAATTTACCTACTATGCAAAGCCGGCAGACAGCAATTTTAGTGAGGTAAAGGTCACTAATACATTCTCATTGTCAGGAGATGTGAAAAGAGGAAATAATAGGTTCTCACTTGAAGGGATATCTTCTCGGGGAGAAGTGACAGCCTCCGGTTCTTATAAAATGAATGTTAAAAAAGAATCCTGGTATTATGAGGAACCCAAAACAGATGCGGCAACCTGGCAAAATGGAAAACTCTACTGGGTGATCGAAGTATCAGGAACGGCAATTATGAAGGACACAACTTTCCGGGATTCCATATCAAAGGATTCAGGTCTGACAGATTCCTATCTGCACTCAGATTCACTGGCAGGAATTTATATGGGAACATTGCCAGATAATAAGACAATTATCGGATACAATAGTCTGGAAGAACTTCTGGCAAATGGTGGACTTGGTGACATTAAGAATAAGTTTACAGAACCAAAGTTTGAAAATAGCAAAAACTTTGATGGCACTGATAATTACAGCGAACTGTCAATAAAGGCAAATGAAAAGATTGAACTTGGAAATGCCAAGCTTTACTTCATCGTAAGGACAGAACCCCAGTCGCTGCCGACAAAATATCGTGATGCTTTTACATATAGAAATCATATCAGTACAAGCGACGATGGCAAGACCTGGATAGATCATGGCAGTGCGGATAAGTTTCTGTGCGGAGGCGCAGACATCCTGAAGGAACTTGGACAGACATTTACCTATGATGGAACAACAGTAACCAGTAAGAACGACGGTGCAGATCAGGGTAATAAAGGTACAATCGTCACAAATAAACTGCTAGGTGCAGGGCAGTATGCGTCCTGGGCATTTAAGGTGAACTATGCAGGGGAACTGTTAGGAGCCTATCGGGTGCTGGAGGCGATACCGGATGGTATGGAACTTGCATATATTCGAATCAAATGGGTTGGAGGAAAACAGGACTTTGGTGCAATGTCCTCAAAAGAAATTTCAGAACTCAAGTCAGACGGATGGGAAGAAAAAACCATTACGGCAGCTACAGATAATGGACCCGAAAAGACAACAATCTATTATGTTAAGGGGAATCAGGCTCTGATCAAACTGGGTGATTTTACAGCAGGGAAAAAGAGAGATGATTATTCAGTTGACGTTCAGGTTGTATGTAGGGTGACTGATCCTAATGTACTGCTCGGAGGAGAAACAAAGACATTTACAAACCAGGTTACGCTCCAGACAGCAGATGGACAGGATATCAGCACAGCGACTTCCCCGGCAACCATAGAACCCCAGAAGAAACTGGATAAAAAGATAACCGATAAGGGAACCGAAAAAATAACATTTACAATTGAAGCGAATCCACTTGGTGAGACACTCCCAACGGAGAATAGTGAGACACTGACGTTGGTTGATAAGCTGAGTTCCTCACTGATTCTGGATACGGGATCGATTAAAGTGATTCATTCAAAGACGAATGTTGAGGTTGGTTATACAGCTTCATTTGATGTAACAGTTAATATGCTGAAAATAGCGATTCCATGTAATGTGCCGATTAAGATTACTTATGATGCGACAGTAGACGCACCACCGGGACAGACAGTAAGTTTCTCAAATGAAGCATACTGGGAGAAATATTCATCGGCTGGCGGAGACAGTGCGGGAGAGGAAAGTTATTCCTATGCTGCCGGTGGAACAGTAGGTGCCGGAAATAATATAAAGCTGAAAATCATCAAGAAGGATCAGAACAATCTGTCAGTCACATTACGGGGAGCTAAATTTGAGATAGTCTCCTGTACAAGAAATAATGATGGTACATTTAAAGAGAACACAGAAAAATGGACCGGAACAACCGATGAAAATGGAGTAATTTCCTTTGGAGCAGGATCATCTGCAGATCATGTAATGGATTACAACACTATCTATAAAGTGACAGAGACCGAGGCACCGGCAGGATATGTAGTAAACAGTGAACCTATCTATATTATGGTTCCGCGGAAAGAAGAAAATGCCGCAGATTATTCGGATTATGTGAATGCTTGTATAAGTGATTCTAAAATTCATAAGAATTATAAGTCGACCTATGAACTGACTGTCTACAACCACAAGGGTGAGATCACAGTGGAGAAAAAGTTTAAGAATGCAGGTGGTCATAATTCGAGTCCGGTGAGTGGAACGTATAAGTTTGGGCTGTATGAGAAGGCAGACGGAACAAACACGACAAATTCAACAAATCCAGAAGGAACCACATCAATCACAGCACCGCTTCAGACGATTACCATTACATATAATGCAGCAGAGAAAGATTCCAAGACAGCAAAATTCACGAATCTGGATTTGACAAAGACATATTATGTTTTTGAACTTGATGATAACGGAAATCCGATTAAAGATTCCGCCACAGCTGCGACTGTAAATAAAATGGAATATTTTACATCGTATGCAACAACAAATACTGATAGCGCAACAGGGGTAAACAGCGCAGTCAGTGGAAACACGGTGACAGTTACAAACCAGAGCCGTGTAAAAGAACTGCCTTCTACAGGCAGTTATGGTCCCCTTATTTTCAGGCTTGCAGGAGCGGTATTAATATTCTTCGCCGGACTGCAGATGCTGATCAATATAAAAAGAAGAGCCTGTAACAACAGGTAATACAAAGGAGAAGGAAGATGAAACTGATTAAGAAAATAGCCGCCATTATGCTCTCTGTTATGATGGTATTGGGAATGGCTAGCGTGGTAAGCGCAGAAGGAACAACGACAAGTGGAGCGTACAATAATACTACAGGAACGATAACCATTGATAATGCAATAGTGGGACAGACATATACGATTTATCGAATTTTGAAATTGGAGAGCTTTAGTGTAACAGGCACTACAGGAAATTATGCTTATAAAGCAGAAGATAACTGGGGTGATTTTATTAAGAATACGAAAACAAGTGATAATGAAAACTATTTAGTAGAAGATGCTAGTGGATATGTAACATGGAACACGAAAGTAAACGATAATGATACTTGTAAAAAAGAATTTGCTAAGAAGGCATTGGCGTATGCAAAAGATACGAAAAATTCTATTGTAGTTGAGCATACACCAATTAAAGCTGAGAGTAATACAGTAAAGTTTGAGGGTATTTCACTTGGTTACTATGTTGTGGATTCTAGTGCTGGTACACTTTGTTCACTTACTACGACAAATCCAACAGTGACAATCCAGGAAAAGAATGGTGTTCCTTCAGTAGAAAAGAAAGTTCAGGAAGATTCTACAAGTGTCTGGGGTGACAATAACACAGCTGACATCGGACAGACTGTAAATTTTCAGACTACAATTACAGCACAGTCAGGTGCACAGAACTATGTACTCCATGATAAGATGGATGCAGAATTGACATTTGGTATAAACTCGGTGCAGGTGAAATTAAAGAAAAACGGTGAAGAAACAGATAATGAAGTAGAGACTTCTAAGTATGAAGTGAAGAACAGCGGATTAGAAGATTCAAATCCTTGTACTTTCCATGTTGAATTTAAAAAGGAATTCTGTGACACACTTAAAGCCGACGACAAAATCATTGTCACCTACTCTGCAACTCTGGATGATGATGCAGTGCCTAAAACGGAATATAAGAATGAAACATGGCTGAAGTATGGAGACAACAATGAAACAAATCATGGTGTAACAAAGACAAAAACCTTTGAACTTCCAGTGTTCAAATACACAAAAGATGGAACGGATGAAAAAGCACTTGCAGGGGCAACCTTTACATTAAGTAAAAATCAGAATGGAACAGATCCAATTAATCTTGTAAAGACTTCAGCAGAGAATGCAGCAGAAGGTACTTACCGTGTAGCAAGGACTGGTGAAACAGGAGTGACAACAGTAACCACTCCATCTTCCGGTAAATTCACAATTAAAGGTCTTGATGCTGATACATACTACCTTACAGAGACAAAGCAACCAGACGGTTATAATAAGCTGTCTGCTCCAATAAAAGTAGTGATTGCTGAAAATGGAAATATTACTATTGGAACAGATACAACAGTTGTAACAGAAGTCAAAGTCCTGAACAACACGGGTACTATCCTCCCATCCACAGGTGGCAATGGTACAAGTCTGATCTACTTCCTGGGTGCAGTTCTTGCACTTGTATCCGGTGTGGTACTGATCACAAAGCAACGAATGAAAAATAATTAAAGTAATTTCGCTGTGCGGGGAATGGGCATTCCCTGTGCAGCAGCAAGGAGAGGATTGCAAGATGAGAAAGCATGTTTCAACAATTACCACGGTGCTGGTCTTTCTTACAGGTCTGTCCTTGCTGCTGTATCCGACAGTCAGTAACTATTGGAATTCCAAGCATCAGACGCAGGCGGTTGCGGAGTATTCGGACCGGATTGAAAAGATGGATGAGCAGGAAAAGAAGCAGGCATTTGAGCAGGCGGAAAAATATAATGAAACGCTGATTTCAAATCCAGGCCGTTTTACTCCGACGGAGGAGCAGGATGAGTGGTATAAGAGTCTCTTAGATGTAGACGGAACCGGAATGATGGGGTATATCACCATACCGGAAATAGACTGTAAGCTTGCTCTTTATCACACCGTGGATGCTTCGGTTTTACAGGTGGGAGTCGGCCATATGGAAGGGTCCAGCCTGCCGGTTGGAGGCAGTGGAACGCATTGTGTTTTTTCCGGGCACAGGGGACTTCCGAGTGCAAAGCTTTTTACGGATCTTGACAGGCTGCAGAAGGGTGATATTTTTCTACTTCATATTTATGATCAGGTATTTACATATGAAGTCGACCAGATTCATATCGTAGAACCAATAGATTATGGACTTCTGAACATTGAGGAAGGCGAGGATCTGTGTACGCTTCTTACCTGTACGCCTTATGGAATCAACACAGAGAGACTGCTGGTGCGCGGTCACAGGATCGCAAACCGGTCGGGAGATAATTCGAGGATCACATCGGATGCCGCAAAGGTGAGTACTGTGCTTGTTGCAGTAGGCATTGGAATTCCGCTTCTTATCATCAGTTTTATTGCAGTGGACGTGTCGGAGCGCGTTCCAAAAAGAAAAAAGAAAAGTAAAAACAGAAGTAAAAACAGAAGAAGAAAAGCAACCATACAAACCAGAGCAAAACGAATCAGAACAAAACAAACCAGTGGGAGAAGAAGATGAAGTACCAATACAGGCAGAGCTGTTACAGTCGAATAAAGAGAATGATATGCATGCTGGCTTTTGCCGCTGTTTTTTCCGGGATGCAGATGAACACACCGGTTCTGGCTGCGGCGGAAGCAGAACAGACAAAGGGAAGTATTTCTCTTGGATGTCCGGCCGAGGGTCTGGAGTTTTCGCTGTATCGTGTGGCAGACTACAAAGATACAGGTGGTTTTGCACTGACAGAAAAATTTCAGAATTATCGGGTTTCCCTAGAATCAGATGAATGGAGAGGAACAGCGCGTACGCTTGCGGATTATGCGGAACGTGACGGAATCCAGGCAGATGCAGTGCTGAAATCAGGAAGTGACAAAACCGTATGCTTTGAAAATCTTTCAAATGGGCTTTATCTGGTAAAAGGTCAGGAGATCGAGGCGCAGGATAACGGAAAGGCAAAGATATCTGTTCCGCCTGTTTCGCTGATCGCACTTCCGGACGCTTCGCAGAAAGATCCGCTACATATAAAGGTAAACATGAAGTATGACGAGGAAGAAAGTGATAATATAGAAGTTTCCCAGACAAAGATCCATGTGCTGAAGGTATGGAAGCAGGATCAGGCAAAAGAACGTCCGGCTTCGGTGCAGGTTGATCTGCTGAGAACAGATCAGGATGGAACAACAACAGTTGCGGACAGTCAGATTCTGGAAAAGGAGAATCAGTGGTCCTATACCTGGGAAGATCTTTCATCACAGGTGAGTTGGAGCGTGGTGGAAACAGAAGTACCGTCAGGCTATACTGTGAGTACCAGCCGAGAGGGAAACACCGTTGTGCTGACAAACACTAAAACAGCAGATTCAGAAGATAAACCAGAATCACCAGATAAAACGGGAACGTCTGGAGAAAATGGTGGAAATTCTTCACAGAAGCTTCCGCAGACAGGGCAGCTCTGGTGGCCGATTCCTCTTCTTATGCTGGCCGGTGTGATCTGTCTGTTAGTAGGTAAGCAGCTGCGAAAATCCATGGAAGAAAAGAAATAAAAAGATGCAGTATAAGAAAAAGAATCGAATTGGAAATATTTTAAAAGGAGCAGGACTGATTCTGGTGACAGCAGCAGTGCTGCTCCTGGTGTATAATCTGTGGGACGGACACCGTGCCCGGGAGAGCGAGGGGGCAATCCTGGCAGAATATCTGCAGGAAAACAAAAAAGCATCAGAGAGTCCTGATGCTTCGGATAAAGAAGATGAACAGAACATACCGGACTATCTTCTGAACCCGGATATGGATATGCCTGAATACACGCTGAAAAGTTTGGGTGATGTGGCGTGTATAGGAATTCTGGAGATTCCGGCGCTTAATCTGGAACTTCCGGTTATCAGTAGCTGGAGTTATTCTTCTTTAAGGTTGGCACCCTGCCGGTATTCCGGAAGCGCCTACAAGGGGAATCTGGTAATCGCAGCGCATAATTATCAGTCTCATTTTGGGGGATTAAGAACTCTTCCGGAAGGAAGCGAGGTTTTTTTTACAGATGCTGTGGGAAACCGGTTTTCTTACTATGTGGCGGTAACGGAGGCACTGACTCCCTGGAGTGTGGACGATATGACGAGCGGAGAGTGGCCGCTCACCCTGTTTACCTGCACCCTGGACAGCCAGAACCGGGTCACCGTGCGTTGCGAATACAGCGAGGCAATGGAAAACTGGGACCGGAATGCGTATCGGTGAATTGCTTGCTAATGCTCATAGTCCATTTTTCAGTAACACGATCTAGTACTTTTTAAGATAAAGTAGAAATAGTGCAATTTTCACAGGATATTATACAAGAATTACATAGAAATATATCGTATTATTGATATAGTATTCTTGAATTGTATGTGAGGAGAAAACTATGGCAGCTGAAAGAAAAACATTAACACAGTTATCTGTGCCAATATGCTTAGAAACTTTATTTTATATGCTTTCAGGTATGGTCGATACGCTTATGCTATCATCTGTAAGCGACCAGGCTGTAGGAGCAGTGGGAACAGCAAATACATATATAGGTGTTTTTATTATCATGTTCGGCGTAATATCGTCGGGTATGATAGCTGTTATGTCACAAAATATCGGAGCCGGAAGACCGGGGATAGCGTATCAGGCAAGACAACTTGGACTTATATTCAACGCATTGATAGGTATCGTAATGTCTGTCATTCTTGCTACTTTTTCTGGTGGGATACTTCGAATCGTAAGTATTGCTCCGGCTTTGCTTGAGCCGGCTGAAATATATCTTAGAATTGTTGGCGGCGCATGTTTTTTAAATGCACTGATTCCTATTTTTTCCAGTTATTTGAGAGTGTTTGGATATACAAAACATTCTTTGATAGGAACTGTTGTTGGAAATGTTCTCAATATAATACTTAATTCAGTATTCTTATTTGTATTCAACTGGGGTGTAATGGGAGTTGCTGTTGCCACGGTTATTTCAAGAGTTGTAAATCTTATTATTGTAGCAGGTATGGGGGCTGTGCTTATAAAAGCAAAACAGAGTCCTGAGCGAATTGCATCAAGAAAGATATTTGCGCAAATTGTTAAGATTGGTTTTCCTTCTGCGCTTGAAACAGCACTTTACAACATCGCAATGACCTTTATTGTGCGTTTTATGAATCAGATGGATGTGGATGGAATGAATGTTACAGCACGCTCATATGCTGTACAGATTGCAAATTTCTCATATTGTGTGGGAGCTGCCCTTGCTCAGGCAAATGCAATTATGACCGGTTGGAGAATTGGAGCAAAAGAGTTTGAGGAATGTAACAGGGGAACGAGAAAAGCTGCGATATACGGTATCATCACAGCGACCTGTTTTTCCGTGACATTTGCATTGGCAGGACATTTTATCGTGCATATATTTACTGATGATACACAGATGATAAATCTTGTGGTAAAGTTGTTAGTAGTAGATGTTTTTCTTGAATTTGGAAGGGTAACAAACCTTGTATATGGTCAGGCATTAAAAACGAGTGGAGACGCACTTTTCCCGGTTATACTAGGTGCAATATTTATGTATTTGTTTGCAGTTGGCGGAACTTATTTTCTCGGAATACACATGGGACTTCTGGCTGTAGGATCATATATTGCTATGGCAGGTGACGAATGTGCGAGAGCTGTGGGAATGGTACTTAGATGGAAGAGTGGAAAATGGAAAAGTAAAGGTCTTATAGAAGTATAGGAGAGATTATGGAATTCGTTCAGATCAGGAAGAGGCATTTTTTCAGTATTGGAGAAAAAACAGGCTATGAAGAAAGTATTTGGGAACGGCTCAGTCATCCGATCCAGTGCCTGCAGCCAGAAAGGACTGTACATAATACATGCACAGTCCCTTAGTGAAATTGGTTTATTTCTCGCATTCCAGCACAATTACTTCACAGCTGTCGAGCTTCAGCATTCCTTCCGGGCAATCGGTGTGGTTCTGATTGGACAGAAGCACTTTTTTTACCGGATATTCAAGTTTGGTGGAAACGGTTTCACGGCCGAAGTTGGCGGCAACGAGAATGCGTTGTGATTTCGTCTCACGATAATATGCCATAACTGTTTCACTATCCTGATATGTAGGAACTGTTTTGCCGTAAGTAAATACCTCTTTGTATTCTGGAGCCTTGCGGATGGCAGTCAGTTTACGGTAGTAATTTAATACGGAATCCGGATCCTTTTCCTGAGCTGCGACGTTGATTTCTTTATAATCAGAGTGAACCTTGAGCCATGGTGTGCCTGTAGTAAATCCGGCATTCACCTGAGCATTCCACTGTACAGGGGTTCTTGCGTTATCACGACTCATTTTGCCGCATACTTCCAGAGCTTCGGTATCACTTAAACCTGCTTCTCTTGCGAGCTTATACTGATCGATCGTACTGATATCATTGTAATCATGAATGTCGTTCCAGATTTCATTCTGCATTCCGATTTCCTGTCCCTGATAAATGAACGGAATTCCACGGAGCAGGATGTTTACGGTACCGAGCATTTTGGTGCCGACAGGCGTTTGGGCATACTTCGGAAGAAAACGGGATACACCGCGGGGCTCATCATGATTTTCGATGATATTTGCTTCCAGTCCATATTTTTGGACATTGATCTGAGAACTCAGAATTGTGTCGCGCCATGTTTTGAAATCTACATGAGGTGCATCGTACCAGCCATGAGCACCATCGCTGAGGGAATGCGCACAGAAATCAAAGATTGTGGAGAAATGTCCGTTATCTCCAATAAATTGACCAAGTTCATCAGCTTTCATATTGAATACTTCACCAACGGTGAAAGCATCATATTTCTGAAAAGTGTTTTTCTTCAGATCTTCAAGGAATTCTCCTACACCGTCAACGTTTTCGACCATTTTCCAGCAGGCGGCCATGCCATCCGGTCCGTCCGGTTCATAGTCAGGAAAAGCAAGGTCTTTTTTGATGTTGATGATCGCATCGATACGGAAACCGGCAAGGCCTTTTTCAAGCCACCAGTTGATCATATTGTAAAGCTCCTGACGAAGCTTTGGGTTCTCCCAGTTCAGATCAGGCTGTTCTTTGGCGAACATATGGAAATAGTATTTGTCTGTTCCCGGAACCGGTTCCCAGCAGCTGCCGCCGAAGTAAGAACGATAGTTGCTTGGCGGGTTACCGTTTTTTCCTTTCCGGAAATAAAAATAATCTGCATATTCACCATCTGGATCAGCCAGAGCTTTTTGAAACCATTCATGTTTGTCAGAGCAGTGGTTGATGACCAGATCCATGATGATATGCATATTACGTTTTTTTGCTTCTGCAAGCAATTCATCAAACTCTTCCATAGTTCCGAATTCTTCTGCAATTGCATAGTAATCTGAAATATCATATCCCTGATCGACAAAAGGCGATTTGTAGATTGGAGAAAGCCAGATGATATCAATGCCCAGTGCTTTTATGTAATCCAGTTTGGAAATGATTCCTCTCAGATCTCCGATGCCGTCCCCGTTACTGTCCAGAAAACTCTTTGGATAGATCTGATATGCGATTTTGTCATGCCACCATTTTTCTGTCATTATTTGTACCTCTTTTATTTATGTATTATATGTTTAGTATAGATGATATTGTGCCTGCATTCTTGCGATATGTCATCATTATATAATACTATCCTGCTTTTGGAAAAGAAAATATCCATCTCTGCCGTTCTGTTTTGTTTCGTACAGGGCAGTATCAGCATTTTTGTAAAGATCCATGTAGCAGGTTCCGTGTTCAGGAGCAAATGAGATACCAATACTGATCGTTACATGTTGTCCGTTCATTTCTGCAAAGGAAAGATTCTTTATAGTGTCTGCCAGTGCTTGAATGCGTGTTACAGCCCTTTCTTTTGATTCTGTTTTGCACATGTAAATGACAAACTCATCTCCACCGATCCTTCCAATGATATCATTTTCTCTGAAATAATTTCGGAGTGTCTGTCCAAGTGTGTTGAGGACAATATCGCCGACAGCATGCCCATAATGATCATTTACTTCTTTGAATTTATCAACATCCAGAATAATAAAAGTACCTTTTTCATGAGGCCTCTGCTCCAGGATTTCGTTGATGCGTGCCTCTGTCGTGCGTTTGTTAAGAACACCTGTCAGACCGTCTGTCTGTGCATCGCGACGCAGCTCTTCATTGCGGATATGATTGTTGTGGATAATGTAGAAAACAAGTAACAGCACCAGAATGAAGAATACGGACATAAAAATGCCTTCATAACTTTTAATGAAAGAATAGGAGCTTTGGGCATCGGATACAGGAATAACATAGCAGATCATCCAGTCATTCATGCCAAGCCGGGTATAAGCGATATACTGGTCAGATTTTTTGTTGGAGTCTGTTCGGATCTTAATCAGTCCATCGTTGCCGGCTGAAAAATCTTTTTTGACATTTACAAGAGAATTTTTGGACAGAAGTGTTCTGTCTTTATAAAAATCAAAAAAATTATCACCATATGTGATTTTATGATATGAAGGTTCACCATCGTAGGCGATGATCTCTCCTTCTTTTGTGACAATCAGACTGTATCCGGCATCATCAAAAATATCATTAAAAAGCATCTGACTAAGGGCGGTCACATTATAAGAGCCACCAAGTGCGCCAATGATTCTGTCATTACAGCGTACAGGAACACACAGGATCACACGTGTCTCCTGATCAATACTGCTGTCCAGTGGATCACTGAGAGTTGCCTGGCCTTTCATGGCTTCCAGAAAATATTTTCTCTGGGCTACATTCTTTATGGCACCGTTGTCATAGTATGCTGTACCGTCTGCTTCGATCAGGGCAGTTCTTTCGAAATCCGTGTTTGCTGCCAGGGATACCAGAAGCTCTATATTTTCATCGGAAAGAATATCAGAGGAATCTCCCATTTTGTCAGCGATACTGTTCAGAAATCCGTAATGAATATTGAGAATGGATAACGCATGATCACTTTGTTTTGCTACATTACTGGTCATGGTTTTCTGAGAATTGGTATCGATTGACTTCTGGACATATAACAGAAAAACACCCAGACTGATGACTACGGCACAGATAAAAATAATAATAGCAGAAACATAATGCGTAGAAATATTTTTTTTCTTTTTCATATTCTGTTTCCCCTGTAGATAGATACAGTTTGAGTATATAGAGAATATATATATAGTATAAAATATTTTATGCGAGAATGCAAAAACGTTTTTGCTTTTTTTCGCCAATTAAAAAGCTCTTGACTATAGCAGATAAGAGTTGTAAAATAAAAAAAGCTTTTAACGAGGTAAAGCATAAGAGCAAATTCTATGAAGGGAATCAGTAAAAGCAGAGAAAATAGCTGTTTACAGAGAGCCGCAGTTGGTGTGATGCGGTAACGGCACTGTTTTGAATATCATCCCTGAGAAGGAAGACCGAACGTTACGTTTGAGATTTATCAGTAGGTTTTCACGGAGGCTCCCCGTTACAGGAGACGCGTATGCCGGTACGTTGCAGAATCGTACTTGTTTCAATGACGAAACAGGGTGGTTGCGGAATTATATATCCGTCCCTGATGGGGCGGATTTTTTTATGCATTAATTTCTGAAACCGGAACATCATCATATTTTACAAGGGAGGAAGAGAGGATGAAAGTCTACAAGAAACTCATGAATGCACTTGCAGCAGTAGAAAAAGTTGTACTGGTAGTTACAACATTGCTGATTCTCGTGCTCACTGTGGGAAACGTGTTTTCCCGTAAAGTGATCCACCGCTCATGGTCCTTCACAGAAGAACTTGTTGTAGCGGTCTTTGTACTTATTACACTTCTGGCAGCAGCATTGTCCTGCAGAGAGGGTGGCCTGGTCAATCTGACACTGGTTACAGACCGTCTTCCAAAAAAACTGAAAAAACCATCTGTGATCCTGATCACAGTACTGAGTATTATTTTTTCAGTGATTCTTTTTAAGTATGGTATGGACAAGGTTATCACCCAGCTTGAAAACGGAAAAAGAACCTTTGTACTGAACTGGCCGGAATGGATCTTCTGGTCCTTTGTACCGATCGGAGCAGGCTGTATGATTCTTCATCTTATTGAGTACTGTCTAGATGTCTGTTTTGGAAATAAAAACGATAAGGAGGGCAAATAAATGATCAGTGCTGTTTTATTTATTTCATTTTTTGTTTTTCTGATCCTGGGTGTGCCGATTGCACTCTGTCTGGGTCTGTCCTCTGTATGTGCGATCCTTTATTCGGGAACCTCACTTACCATCGTTGCAACAAATATGTATTCAGGAATCAGTAAATTCCTTCTTCTTGCGATTCCGTTCTTTGTACTGTCCGGAAATATCATGGCAAAAGCCGGAATTTCACGCAGACTGATCGATTTTGTAGATACCTGTGTCGGACACAAAAAAGGCGGTATCGCAATCGTATGTGTTATTGTTTCCTGTTTCTTTGGAGCAATCTCTGGTTCCGGTCCGGCTACAGTAGCAGCTCTTGGTGCTGTTCTGATCCCGGCAATGGTTGAGCAGGGTGGTTTCTCTGCACCGTTTTCAACAGCTTTGATGGCAACGTCGAGTTCGGTGGCTATCGTTATACCGCCAAGTATCGCTTTCGTTGTATATGCGTCCATTACAGGTGTGTCTATCGCAGATATGTTTATGGCAGGTATCGTACCTGGAATCCTTATGGGTGTGGCACTTGTAATTGTAGTAATTCTTGAAGCAAATAAACATGATATCAAACCGTCCCGTAAAAAAGCATCTGCAAAGGAGAGATGGTCCACTTTTAAAGATGCATTCTGGGGATTCCTGATGCCGATCATCATCCTTGGTGGAATCTACGGTGGTATCTTTACACCAACAGAAGCTGCGGCAGTATCTGTTGTATATGGACTTTTTGTAGGAATGGTGATCTACCGAGAGGTATCCTTCAGAGATCTGTTTGATATCCTGGTAGATTCCGCAAAGACTACCGGTGGAATTATGCTGATTGTTGCAAGTGCATCTCTGTTTTCATTTGTATGTACCAAATTTGGTATCGCAGATGCTGCATCCGGACTGCTTGCATCCATCGCACACAATCAGTTTGTATTCCTTCTGATCGTAAATGTTATCTTCCTGATCGCAGGATGCTTTATCGATGCAAACTCTGCAATGTACATTTTCATTCCGATCATGCTTCCGGTATGTAAGGCACTCGGATATGATGTTGTTGCATTTGGTGTTATGGCAACTGTAAACCTTGCGATCGGACAGGTTACCCCTCCGGTAGGTGTAAACCTTTTTGTTGCGATCAGTATCAAGATCAAAAAAGGTCTGGAGGTTACTCTTCAGCAGATCTCAAAGGCAGTTATGCCGATGATCGC
>QWCV01002017.1_pt1 | contig 17693 bp, 18 predicted proteins | sample 1972621 | NCBI WGS metagenome assembly QWCV01 (sample SAMN09866699, study PRJNA288562) | Human gut metagenome isolate pre2_stool, whole genome shotgun sequencing... | isolation source: gut | host: Homo sapiens | place: USA: California
ACAGCACAATCTTACAGCGATGAACGCTAATCGTCAGTTAGGAATCACAACAGGAGCTCAGGCAAAATCTTCAGAGAAATTATCTTCTGGTTACAGAATCAACCGTGCAGGTGATGATGCTGCTGGTTTAAAGATTTCTGAGAAGATGAGAAGTCAGGTCAGAGGTCTTAACAAAGCTTCTTCGAATGCACAGGATGGTATCTCTTTGATCCAGACAGCAGAAGGTGCATTAAATGAGGCTCATTCTATTTTACAGAGAATGAACGAGCTTTCTGTTCAGGGTGCGAATGACACAAACCAGAACATTGACCGTGATGCAATCAATCAGGAGTTAACAGCATTAACAGAAGAGCTTGACAGAATTTCCACAACAACACAGTTCAATAAACAGAACTTGTTAGATGGTTCTTTCTCTGATAAGAAGCTTCAGGTTGGAGCGAATGCAGGTCAGAACATTAATATCTCAATTGGAAAGATGGATGCTAAGAGTCTTGGATTGACAGATATTAAGTATTTTGATGGTTTACAGAACACGTCATATGCTGGTATTTCTTACATGGGAACAGATTATACATATGACCTTAACAAGACTGCAGAGGACAATAAGAAGGCATTTGCAGCAGCTGCTAAGGAAACAGGTAAAGCAGCATTTACAAAAGATATGATTTCTATGACAGCAAGTGGTAAGTTTAATTTAGCATCAAATGCTGGCAAAGGATCATTTGCAACAATGGCTTCTGCAGAGGCAAAGGGCAAGGAAACGTTAGGTGGCAAATATAGTAAAGCAGCTGGAGATGCATGGGACGATTTATTAGCTAATGCAACGATAAAGACAACAACAGTAGGTGGTCTTGGTGCAGAGAAAACTATTAATACTCCTAACGTGGATAGCTATGATAAAGCAAACGCAACATTGCAGGCAGTACAGGGAGCAATTAACCGTGTATCTACACAGCGTTCTGCTTTAGGTGCTTTACAGAACAGATTAGAGCATACAGTAGCGAACCTTGATAATGTATCTGAGAATACACAGTCGGCAGAATCCCGTATCCGTGATACAGATATGGCTTCTGAAATGGTTGAATACAGCAAGAACAATATTCTTGCACAGGCAGGTCAGTCTATGCTTGCACAGGCTAATCAGTCTACACAGGGTGTTCTTTCTCTGTTACAGTAATTCAACAATTTTAAGTGATAATAGAAAAAACCAGCTTAGGCTGGTTTTTTCTATATATCCATGACAGATGGTAAGATGGGAAACAATGAGATGGATAAAATAAGAAGCTTGTATGAACAGATTAATTTTATAGGATTTTATTGTACATATCGCAGAGATAGTCGTTATATAGAGATGGCAAAGGGAATTGTTCCAGAGATTAATGCATTCGTAGAATGGTTTATGTCAGAAGAATTGGTAGGAATTACAGAAGAGGAACATCAATGGATGAATCAAAATCTTTTAGAAATTTTGAGAGATATAACAGAGGCTATCCGGCAAGAAGATAGTGTTTTAATGATGGATGCATTAGAACAGGGACTGAATGAATATTTGAAGATGTTTTTACCAGATATGGAAGAGGAGTAGGGCAAAATGCAAAATTTGGTTGAGAAGAATTTGAAAAGTCTGGAAAAACGGTTTTCTGGGATTACAGAATTAATCACTGAGAGAAAAGAAAGATTGCAAGAAAAAGATAATCTTGAAGTCTGCATAGAGGAAGCATATACAGGAGAGTCGATTTTAAAGGTGATAAAAGACACACGCAGTCTTTATCTGGCAGGAAAAAGGGATCCAGGAGCACATGCAATAAATCAGATTAATGTGCTGGGCAGAATTGTTCCATATGCACCGGTATTTATTATTGGAAGTGGCAATTTACATTATTTGGAAGAAGTATTAAATAACACGGATGACAGTGTTTCGGTATTGTTATATGAACCGATTTTCTCTATTTTTTATAGACAATTAGAAATAATAGATTTTGAAAAAATATTTAGGAATAGAACAATCGCACTTGTGGTTGATGGAATAAATGATGACGGAGTCGATTCATTATTAAAAACAATGTTGAATGGCGATAAAGTGCCAATATTAAAGCAGATATTGCTACCGAATTATGAGAAACTTGCGAATGAAAAGACATCTGATTTTTTGAAAAAGATTATTGAGATATCGCATCGGTATCAGGTTAATTTAGCTACAAGACAATTATTCAATCATGTTATGGCAGATAATTTATACCATAACGTTAAATATGTGAAATCAGGATATACGGCACAGCAGTTAGATGCTGTTTTGCCGAAAGATATTCCAGCCATCATTGTTGCGGCAGGACCATCATTGAAAAAAAATATTGAGGTATTAAAAAAAGCAAAGAACAGGGCATTTATTATTGCAGTTGACACAGCACTAAAGCCATTGCACAATGCAGGGATAACACCGGATATGTATGCGATGCTTGATCCGGTAAAACCGCTTGCTTTGGTTCAGACAGAAGCTGGAAAGAAAACTCCACTGCTTTCTTTAGTGACAGGATCAAAACAAATATTAGATTATCATGAAGGGAAAAAATTTTTTATTGACGAGGGGTATCATTACATTTATGAATTGTTCCTTATGAATCATAAAAAAATTTCAGGACTATCAGTGGGGGGGTCCGTGGCGACATTAGCTTTTTCATTAGTGTGTCATTTAGGATTTAAAACAATTGTTTTTGTAGGACAGGATCTGGCATATACAGGAAATAAATCTCATGTAGATGGTGCATTTCAGGAAAAGATGCCGGAAAAAGATACAACAGATTATATCTGGGTTAAGGGAAATTATGAGGAGAAGGTTCCAACGATCACAAATTTGAATGATTATAGATTATGGTTTCAGGAATTTATTGAATCGTGGAAGAAAATGTATGATGTAAGATTTATTAATGCGACGGAAGGCGGTGCCAAGATTGAGGGAACAGAAGTAATGTCCTTATCTGAGGTTATAGATAAAGAGTGCACCAGACAAGTTGCGATAGAAGAATGTATAGATTCTCTTCCTACGATGTTTGATGAAAGCGAACAAGTAAAAATTGAAGAATTTTTGTCAAACACACCTAAAAGAGTACATGAAATTGTGTTACTTGCAAGAAAAGGAAAAAAATTGTATCAGAGATTGGATCAGATGTGCAGGAAGGGACATATAGATAAAACCGCTTATGTGAAGCTGCTGAAAAGGATTAAAAGAAACCGGAAAGAAATAGAAAAAAACGAAAATTACCAATTGCTGTCAGAGACAATGGTGAATGCAGAACAGATCATTCGAAGCTCGCAGTATTTTCAATATGATTCCATAGAAGAAGAAGGCATAGAACTGGCTCGTCAGGGAATAGGATACATGGGATTGCTTGAAGAATATGCAGGTATATTAGAAAAAATAGCAGAAGATGTGTTCAAGTCATGATATCATAATTTATAATATAGGAAACATTAAAAAACATCAATAAAACGACTGAAGTTGCAGGAAGCAATAGGTAAGTGCATGGAGGCAAAAATGTTAAACGGAAAAACAATTTTAGTAACCGGAGGAACCGGATCTTTTGGGAATGCGTTCACACAGTATGTGCTAGAGCATTATGAACCGAAAAAAATTATAATATATTCCAGAGATGAATTTAAACAATTTAATATGGCAAATAAATTAAAAAAGTACAAAGACAAGCTACGTTTTTTTATTGGCGATGTGCGCGACAGGGAAAGATTATACCGAGCATTTGATGGTGTTGATTATGTGGTTCATGCAGCCGCATTAAAACAGGTGCCTGCATGTGAATACAATCCGATGGAGGCAGTGAAGACCAATATTGACGGGGCAATGAATATCGTGGACGCAGCACTGGATTGTGGAGTAAAACGTGTAGTTGCTCTTTCTACAGATAAAGCGGTAAATCCTATTAATTTATATGGTGGAACTAAGTTAGTATCGGACAAATTATTTATTGCAGCGAATGCATATTCTGGTGAAAAAGATGTATGTTTTTCTATCGTGCGTTATGGAAATGTTGCCGGAAGCCGTGGTTCTGTTATCCCATTTTTCCGTGAAATTGTTGCGAATGGTGGAAAGGAGCTTCCAATCACAGATTATCGCATGACAAGATTCTGGATTAGCTTAGACGAAGGTGTGCATCTTGTGATCAAAGCATTGTCAGAAGCAAAAGGCGGAGAAACATTTATTTCAAAAATACCTTCTTTTAAAATCACAGATTTGGCACAGGCGATTTTACCGGGATGTGAAATGCCGGAGGTCGGTATCCGTGAAGGTGAGAAACTTCATGAAGTGATGGTGACAAGAGAAGATTCGATGCTTACCTATGAATATGATAAACATTTCATTGTATATCCTCATTTTGACTGGTGGAACACTTCTAAAATTCAGGCAGGTGGAAAAAAGGTAGAACAGGGATTTGAGTATAGTTCTGGTAATAACACAGAGTGGCTGTCAGTGGATGACTTAAAGAGATTGTTGGAGAATGTAGAGGAACATTAAGATTATGAATATTGCAATTATAACTGCAAGAGGCGGAAGTAAAAGGATTCCGCATAAGAACATAAAAGAATTTTGTGGAAAACCAATTATCGAGTATTCTATTGAGGCGGCAAAACAGGCGGGTATTTTTGATACAGTAATGGTTTCGACAGATGATAATAAAATTGCTGAAATTGCGAAGAATGCAGGGGCAGAGGTTCCGTTTATGCGCAGTGCCGAGATGTCCAATGATTATGCAACTACTGTTGATGTTTTAATAGAAGTTCTTGAAAAGTATAAAGAACGCAGTATAGAATATGAAAATGCTTGTTGTATTTATCCTACGGCGCCCTTTGTAACAGGAAAAAAGTTAAAACAGGCGATGGAAATACTTACAGATGAAAAACGAGACAGCATAATTCCAGTTGTGCCATTCTCATTTCCGCCATTAAGAGGAATGGTGGTAAACAATGGAAAACTGAAGTATAAATGGCAGGAATATGCAATGAAACGGTCGCAGGATTTAGAAGAAATCTATCACGATTGCGGACAGTTTTATGTATTTCGGGTAGAATCGTTTGAAAAAGAGAAAAAACTTGTGACGGATAACACGGCGGGAATGATCATATCGGAGCTGGAAGTTCAGGATATTGATAATGAGACAGATTGGGAATTGGCTGAAGTAAAGTACCGATTATTGAAGGAAAAAGGAAGACTATAATTAAAAAATATGAGAGAAAGTTGGTATATGACAATGCAATGTGTATATATTGGCAATCTTGCCAAAGTTGCTGAATATATTTGTTTTAAAGATAGACTAAATTTGTGTTCTATTATTTGTGAGAATGATAGAGTAACAGATGAGCTGTTAACTTTTTCGTTATTGAGAAATGTGCCAATTCTGAAAGTGGACAATGAACATCTTATAGAAGATTATTTCAATAGATTTTCAGAAGATACAGTATTTATCATGTGTTCATATGGACGTAGAGTTCCAGTAGAGAGGTGCAGTCATTACAAAATTTATAATATTCACTATGCAGCGTTACCTGCGTATAAGGGGCGGCATCCTAGTTATTGGGCAACAGTCAACAATGAAAAACAGCTAGGAGTGAGTATTCATATAGTAAATGAAAAGTTTGATGAAGGAGATATAGTAGCACAAACATTAGTGCCATATTATTTTTGGGAAAATGAAAAGGATATTTTTGAAAAGTTAACTAATCAAGTTCCTAATTTATTGGATAAATTAATAAATTATCTGCAGGGACAAGGAATATTGATTAAAAATAATAGTGGTACATATTATGCTCCTGTTACACTAGAGGATATAACATTGAATTTAGAGCAAGATGAACCAGCACTTTTGTTTAACAAAGTAAGGTCTCAAAGCAGAGCAAATGGTGCTGTAGTAGTTATTGATAAAAAGAAATATCGACTATTTGATATTTGCTTTACTGAACAGCAGGTCGATTGTTCAGGTATAAAGGATGGGAAATTGTATATTAGATATAAACCTGATATTAGCATTTATTCCACAAAATATAAAGAGGAGATTTAAAATATGAAAGGAGCAATTATGCAACCAACATATCTTCCATGGCTAGGGTATTTTGCTATGATAGATGATGTTGATATATTTATTTTTTTAGATAATGTTCAATTAACCAAAAGAAGTTGGCAAGTAAGAAATAGAATAAAAGAGCATGATGGAAAAGAGTTACTGCTTACAATACCAGTTCATACAAAAGGTAGAGATGAAACTAAAATATGTGATGCAAAGCTTTTAGAAACAGACTGGTATAGGAAACATTTATATTCAATAAGACAGAGCTATTCAAAGGCACAGTATTTTGGAGAAGTAATGCCGATTTTAGAAAAAATATTTGAACAAAAATATGAATATTTATATGAGTTGAATGAAAATCTTATACTAGCTGTTTGTGAATATTTACAAATAAAGACATCGATGTTGAGAAGTGGGGATCTTAAGAATATTTCAGGGAAAAAGGATGACTTGTTGGTTAGCATATGTAAAGAAGTAGGTATTGACTGCTATTTGTCTGCAAAAGGTTCGGCTGCTTATATCGAGAGCGAAACATCTGGAGGAGCTTTTTCTAAGGCTGGAATTTTATTGGAGTACCAAAATTATGAACATCCTAAATATAGACAATTAGGTAAAGAATTTATGCCCTTTATGGGAATTGTTGATTTGCTTTTTAATGAAGGAAAAGATTCTTTGGCTATAATTAGAAGTGGAGTAAGAAAGTCATATACATCAGATAATGTTTTATAGGAGTAAACCAAAATGCAAAATAAAGATCATGTGTATATAATAGCGGAAATGAGTGCAAACCATGCCGGAAAACTCGACAATGCTCTTCAAATTGTTAGACAGGCAAAAGCGGCAGGAGCAGATTGTGTAAAAATTCAAACATATACTGCAGATACAATTACAATACCATGCAATAAACCAGATTTTATTATTAATGGGGGATTGTGGGATGGATATACATACTATGAATTATATAAGCAAGCATACACACCATGGGAATGGCAACAAATAATAAAAGAAGAATGTGAGAAGATAGGTGTTGATTTTTTATCAACACCGTTTGATTATACGGCGGTCGACTTTTTAGAAAGCCTTAATGTTGATGCATACAAAATTGCGTCATACGAACTGATAGATATTCCGCTTATAAAGTATGCCGCTAAAAAGGGGAAAACAATGATAATTTCATGTGGCATGGGAACGGAGGAAGAAATTCATGATGCTGTGAATGCATGCATTGAGGTTGGAAATGAAAATATTATACTATTGAAATGTTGTAGCGAATATCCTGCAAATGTAGAGGATATGAATTTGCAATTAATACCTAAAATGAAAGAAATATTTGGGGTGCCCGTAGGATTATCGGATCATTCGGCAGGGTATGAGGCAGCAATATTGGCAGTGGCAGCAGGAGCAAGGGTTATTGAAAAGCATGTTATGCTTGATTCAGCAGAAGACAATCCAGACAAGGGGTTCTCAATGACTATGTCAGAATTTAAGGAAATGGTATCTAGAGTACGCAGAACAGAAAAAATTATGGGAAGTGGAAAATTTGCTTTCTCTCAAACAGAAGAGGATGGAAGAAAAGGAAGAAGGTCGCTTTATGCTGTTAAAGAAATAAAGAAAGGAGAAATTATTTCGGAAAATAATATACGTTCTATAAGACCAGGATATGGACTGCTGCCTAAGTATATGGATGAAATTATAGGGAAAAAAGCCATGTGTGATATTGCATATGGAACAGCTTTGACGAGAGATATGATATCTGGAGAAACTAAAAATACAAACATTGATGGGTAAGTTTTTAGTAAGAGTAGTATGTGTATATAAAAGAAAAGTATGAGTATAGGAACTTTTTATGCAAAAAATATTTATCAGAGCAGATATGAATGAGCAGATTGCGACGGGGCATATAATGCGATGTCTTTCCATTGCAGATGCACTGCTTGCTTTAGGAGAACATGTAACATTTATTCTTGCAGATGAGCAGGCAGTAAGTTTATTAAAACAGCGTGGGTATGATGCAATTGTTTTACATACACCGTGGAATCATATGGAAGAGGAACTTCCAGTGTTGAGTCAGATAATTCGAAAGGAACACATTGATAAACTGTTGATCGACAGTTATCAGGTTACGCAAAGATATCTTGCAGAGCTAAGTAAACTAGTAACTACCTTTTATATAGACGACCTGAATCTGTTTGAGTACCCGGTGGATGCGGTCATCTGTTATGCTAATTATTGGAAGAAGTTTCAACATAAAATAAAGGATTCAAAGACAACATTTTTTTGTGGGATGAAATACGTTCCTTTAAAACAGGCATTTTGGAATTGCGAAGAAAAAAATATTTCAGAAAAAGTAGATAATGTGCTGATGTTAACAGGAGGTAGCGACCCATTTAATGTGACAGAACAGATACTTGACAGTATAGATACATCTCAATTTCAAACCATAGATGTTATTTGCGGTATCTATAATACGAACTACAACAAATTCATCAAAAAATACGAAAAGGATATAAATATTAGATTTCATCAGGCAGTAAACAACATTGAACAATATATGAAGGGTGCCGATATTGCCATTTCGGCAGGTGGAACAACTTTGTATGAGTTATGTGCAATGGGAACACCTACTATTTCGTTTTCATTTGCAGATAATCAGCTAGAAAATGTTAGGAAGTTTCAGGAAGATGGGCTGATTGATTATGCAGGTGATGCAAGGTATAAAGGTGTAGCGGAAATTATTAAAGCAAGTGTAAATAAATACGCTGCAAATTATGTGGGTCGTAAAAATAGATCAATATCTATGCAAAATCTAGTTGATGGAAAAGGTGCATTACGTATTGCAAAAATATTGATTAGATATACTAATAGACATTAGTGTAATTATTTATAGTAATGGTTTATATAATGTCGCATGAAAAAATAACGGTTATGTTGATGCACTAGGTAAGAGGATTATAATTAGATGTTTTCTAAGAATTATAAAAAACAAAATAGGAGGATAAATACATGTATAAAACAGAGCAGGAAAAATTCTGGCAGGGAAAGTTTGGAGATGCATATATAGAAAGAAATACAGAAGAAGTATGCATGAGTGGAAAAATAGCTTTTTGGAGTAAAATATTGTCTAAAACAGTTGGGGTAGAATCTTGCATCGAGTATGGATCTAATATTGGATTAAATCTAAAAGCAATTAAGATGTTATGCCATACGATGGATCTGCATGCAGTGGAAATTAATGATACTGCAGTGGAAATTATGAAAAATGATAAAAGTTTTCCAGTAACGGTGTATCATGATTCTATACTTGATGTTAATATAGAGGATAAATATGATCTGGTATTCACAATGGGCGTTTTGATTCATATCAATCCAAATGAGTTAATGACAGTATATGAGAAATTATATAATACATCAAAAAAATATGTGTTAATTGCTGAATATTACAATCCGTGTCCAATGGAGTTGAGCTACAGAGGAAATAAAGAACGTTTGTTTAAAAGAGATTTCGCTGGTGAATTTATGGATATGTATCCTGACTGTAAACTAGAAGATTATGGTTTTATATATCATAGAGATAATAATTTTCCGTTAGATGATATAACATGGTTTTTGATGAAAAAAGAAAAGTAGAAATTGAGGCAAATAAAAATGATACCATACGGAAGACAGACAATTGAAGAGGATGACATACAGGCAGTTGTAGACGTTTTAAGATCGGATTATCTTACAACTGGCCCAAAGATTGCAGAATTTGAAAAGATGGTTGCGGATTATGTCGGAGCAAAATATGCGGTGGCAATCTCAAACGGAACATCGGCACTTCATGCGGCATGTTTTGCAGCGGGGATTCAGCCGGGGGATGAAGTGATCACAACCCCATTAACATTTGCAGCTTCATCAAACTGTGTGTTATATTGCGGAGGAACACCGGTATTTGCAGATGTTGATCCTAAAACTTATAATATTGATCCGGAAGATATCCGCAGAAAAATCACCGATAAGACAAAAGCGATCATTGCAGTTCATCTTGCAGGACAGCCTTGCGATATGGACGAGATTCATAAAATAGCAAAAGAGCATGATTTGCTGGTCATCGAAGACGGAGCACATGCGCTTGGCTCTGTGTATAAGGGAAAAAAGGTAGGAACTTTATCGGATATGACAACTTTCAGCTTCCATCCCGTGAAACCGATTACAACGGGGGAAGGTGGAATGATCGTCACAGATAATGAAGAATTTTATCAGAAAATGATGTTATTCCGCAGTCATGGAATTACACGTGATGAAAATCTGATGACACGCAATGATGGCCCATGGTTCTATCAGCAGTTGGATTTGGGATATAACTATCGTATTACGGATATTCAGTGTGCGCTAGGTTGCAGTCAGATGAAAAAACTGGACAGATTTTTAGCTTGCAGAAAGGAAATCGTAGTGCGCTATAATGAAGCGTTTGCTGACTGTGAAAATATTGTCACACCATATCAGCTGCCGGAGACAGAGAGCGGCTGGCATCTTTATATTGTGCAGGTAAAGAACTGTGACAGAAGAAAAGTATTTGAGGCATTAAGAGAGCATGGAATTGCAGTGAATGTACATTATATTCCTGTTTATATGCATCCTTATTATCAGGAGCATGGATATAAAGATGTTCATTGTAGGAACGCGGAGGAGATTTACTCACATATTATCAGTCTGCCGTTATATCCGACATTGACGGAGGAACAGCAGCAATATGTGATTGAAACTTTAAAGTATATTATAAATGGATAATAGGAGACATTTCTCAACACTCCTTTGATTCATTTAATTTTTAAAATAGAATCATATGAGTTCAAACATACTTTGAACCCGATGATGAAAAGTGTGGGAAGCAGCTATTTTTTCAAACGCATTGTGGGCGATTTCCTGTCGTTCACGGCCATGTGAGAGAAAATAAGCTGCTTTTTCTATGGCGTCTGCCGGCGATTCATAGTACACAAAATCTTCTCCCAGATTGAAGAAATCACACAATTCCTGCTGGAAGTTGGTGAGAAGAAATCCATCGCAGCCAAGAATATCCCATGCACGCAGCGGAATACCGGTCTGGATTGTTTTGAGTGTAATATTCAGGTTGATTTTACTATGCTGAAATACAGTTGGCATTGTATCATAGTAGTCGATTTTTCCACCATAAATAGCAGTTGGAAGTATATCTTTACAGTCGGCATGTGTATAGACAGTGACATCAAAATTTTGAGATAATTTATTTAATAAATCAATTCGAGCAAGCGCAGTTGCACGTCTTCCTAAGAAGTAATGGGAATAAACATAAGCAGGGGTTTCTGCACCATCCTGATTTGGGGTGATAGGGCAGACTTTCTGCATAGCATCTAAAAGTGCTGGCGATAAAGATTCCTCCAGAAAGAAATATCCGTCAATGTGGGATTGTGCATCGACGAGGGCATCAATATATCCTTTGGAGTAAGAATCCATACCGGATAATTTATCATAGAGACGTTGTTTTGGTTCGGTGTATAAAGAACCGACAAAAGAAATATCATTCTGTGGAATGTCTGTATTCGTTGATTTACATAACCGCTTCGGATTTGCACATAAGGGAAGATAAAAAATAGTAGAAATTCCCTGATTATGAAAGTATTCATAAGAATGGTAATCGAAAAGGAAAATACGGTTACATGGGTTGATGACTGTACAGGAAAATAACGCAATCAGTGGATTGTCATAAACCCAGGAGATATAAAGAATTTGAGCCTTGTCACAGTTCTTGGACACAATAGGAAAATAGTTAAATGTAAATACAGCGTCATAGGATGACTCGCTAAGTTTTTTCTCAAAAAAATTATCAAATTCTGTATTATATCGGTCAGTCATTTCAGCGCATGTGGCAAGTGTGACATCATGTCCTGCCTCGGTAAATGCCTCTGCCATATCCGGTACACAATAACTTTTCCATTCTAAAAATAATATTTTCATAACGAACTCCATTTATCCTTGAATTTATAGCCATTATAGCCGAAAATAGAAAGAGAGACAATAGACCAGAGGATAATAAATATGAATGACATTTTCGAAAATAATAAGCAGAATTTATTATTAATAAATGAAATCGTAACTAATTATAGAAAACAGAATTTTTTTGTTGGTTCTTTGAAACTAAGTGCATTACTGAAAAACATTAATTCTGTTGTGGAAGTGATTTTCTCGAGGGAAGATTGCAGGGATCTTGCAAGAGAGCTGGAGCAGGTTTTGCCGGCACTGTTGTAGGCACAGGGCAATCAGGATTATATTTTGCAGGCAGATATTCTGGAAGGAGATTTGCTTCCGTTGCTACAGAAAATACAAATAAAGCTGCAGGAAGATGACACACCGCAGGTTTCGGACTTCTTGGAAAACAATATGTTAATCCTGAAAGAAAAAAACGAGAGACTCTACAAAGTACTTCAGAATGTGCGAAATGACAATACTAAATATGTCATTGCCTATGCAATTAATGGGCAGCCAACCGTGCAGGCAAGGAACGGCAACCGATGTTTTTTTATGCATAGCACGATGAATCCGGAGTGGGAAGCACAGGTTTTGGCGGCGGGTTTGCCAGCCGAAAAGAACTATGTGGTATTTGGAATGGGGCTTGGATATCACGTGATAGAACTGTTAAAAAAATATCCGGAAAATAAAGTGACAGTTTTAGAAAGCGAAAAATATCTGCTATTGCAGGCTTTGCGGTATATGGACTGGACAACTTATTTCAAGGAAAATCGTATTGAAATTGTATATGAGCCGGATAATAACGGAATTGATTGGATATCTAAAACAGATGAAAGATTATGAACTTTTCATGCATTATCCAACAGTTCAGGCAGTAGAAAATCCATCCATCAGGACATTATTGGAAGATTTTTTTGTTACGACAAGTAGTATGCGCGAGCAGGAAAGATTTCTTGATGCAAACTTCGAGAAACTCAGTGAACGTCATTTGCCGGAATGCAGTGAAATAAAAAGTTTATTTTACAAAAAAAATGTTGTAATTGTTGGTGCAGGACCATCTGTAAATCAGGAATTACCGTCATTAAAACAATATCGAAACAATATCACGATTTTTGCAACCGGTCATATTGCAGGTACACTTTTGAGGGAAGGCATTATCCCGGATGCTATCATCATAACAGATCCACAGCCGCATATGTATCAGCAGGTGAAGGGACTGGATACAAAAAAGATTCCATTGATTCTTCTGTCGACAGCGTCTTCGTCTGTTCTGGATTATTATGAGGGACCTGTTTATATCGCATATCAGAATGGGTATCGAAAGGCAGAAGAAATAGCAGAAAAAATCGGGGCAAAAGCTTTCGAAACAGGAGGTTCCGTGACTACAACGGCGCTGGATATTGCATTGCAGTTCAAGGCAGAAAAAGTAATATTTGTAGGAGTTGACCTTGCATATACCGGTGGAAACTCCCATGCAGAAGGTGTGGGCAGAAGAATTACTGATACAGGGAGTTTGAGAAAAGTGATCAGTTGTTCAGGCGAAGAAATATATACAAGCAAAAATCTTGATATATACAGAAAATGGATTGAGCGAAGGATTGCAAATCTGACAGGTACTGTCATTTATAATACAGGGAATGGTGCAAGGATCGAAGGTGCACCATGCAGGAGATGGGATGAGATTTTGGGAGAATAAAGTTTTAATCTAATATGATAATAAGAAAGAGGAAATATTTATCTTAACTTCCAGTAGAAGTTGATACTCAATCGAAAATAAATGCTCAAAACGGGCAGAAAATCAGCGATTTTCAACGATATCTGAGTTTATCGGACAGATTTCTGTTGATGATTCTGTAGAATTTCAGAATGAATGGAATGCATTAAAGAAGAATACGGTCATGCCAAGGAAGATAAGGGACTGCCGGTTTTCAATTATTCCATTGATTATGACTGCAATAACAGAGAACCTCTCTTTTACGAGGGCTATCCCGGAAGTATTGTGGATGTATCACAGCTCCAGTGTATGCTGGATAAAGCCATGGCATACGGATATAAGAATGCAGGATTTATTCTCGACCGCGGTTATTTTAGTCGTGAAAATATCAAATATATGGATAAATGCGGCTATGATTTCGTTATCATGGTAAAGGGCATGAAAGCCCTTGTTAATGATGCAGTCAAAGAAGTAAGATATATTAGATAAGGATTGGAGAACTCAGAAGAATCTAAAAGAAAAGTTGGAAAAACCAACAATTTATGTTGAAAAATACACCTTTTCGTACTATAATATATGCCGCAGGCATGGATAGAAGGAGGAATATGTCATGAGAGCATTATACGAGAGGATAAAAGAAGCCAGAACAGAACTTCATTTGTCACAAGATTATGTGGCTAAGTTTTTGGGTGTTAATCGCACTGCGATTGTAGAGATTGAATCAGGTAAGAGAAAGGTGTCTGCGGATGAATTAGGTAAGTTTAGTGAGTTATTTCAAATCCCTGCGGATGAACTATTAAATGGACGAAGCACAGAGATGCCAGTACAGATGTTTGCTCGTAGATTTGGAGCATTAGATGAAGCAGATCAACAGGAGATTTTAAATTTAATTGAATTTAAACGGATGATGAAAGAGAGGATGTAGTTTGGCAATTGATTTTGAGGAATTAGCAAGTGGAGGTATGTCTGCTGATCAATTGGCCAATGTTTTTCTTCGAGAGTACTATTGTGGTAAGGAGATAATTTATCCGATTAATCCATTTCAGATGTTAACAGATTTGAAGATTGCTTTTTTGTTAAGACCATTTAAAAGATGTGCATAGTGGTTTTATGTGTGCAACTAATGCGAGGTCTGAGATTGAAAAATACGCGGAGAATTTTGCGTCAGAACTTTTGATGCCGACAGCAGAACTTAAAAAACAAGCGCAAAAATATGCTAAAGATGGTTATGTTGACTTAGATGGAGTGCTACTAATTGCAGATTATTTTGGTGCTAGCTTCTTATCATGTTTGTATAAGATTGCATATCGCTTGCACATGATTCAAGGGGATACAGATGCGGAGACGTTGCAAAAATTAGCCAGAAAGTACAAGCCTGCTGTTAAAAGAAAAGAACAAGGTAAGTACGATACAGTTTTGTACGAGCAGTTATTTGATGCAATAGGTGACAATTTCAAATTGAAGCCAACAGAGTATGCATGTCAGAAATTTAAGACAGAGTATGTATTCCATGATAGTAGATTAGAGGGTATCGATATTGATATGGAAATGGCTGCAGCGATTGTAATGGACTTACGATTCCATAAACAAGACAGTCCGTATTGTCGAGAAGAAAATCAAAATATTGTTGAGGTGGCCGGTCTGACATTTGCATATGATTATGCATTTAGAGAAGCTGAGAGTGAAATCAGTATATATGATGCAAAGCATTTGAATGAGCAACTGTTTTCTACTGCTCCATGCTCTGAATATGGAGGGCGATACAGAGAGTCTAATACTCTGGTGCTTGGAGCTAAGTTTGAAACAATTGATTACCGTAAAATACCGGAAGAAATGTATTTCTTGGATAAAGAAATCAAGACTTTAATGGACGAATATGAAGAACTGCCACTGAGTAAATATGTTGAGCGTGTAATTCAGATTCACCACAGAATGACAGTGATTCATGCATTTCGTGATGGTAATGGTAGGACTACCAGAACATTTGCAAATATGTTGTTGTTAAAGCGAAATGTATCCCCGGTATTTTTCAGAGATAAGGAAAAAGATGAGTATAAAGAAGCTTTGAAAGTTGCAGATTTGTCAGGGCAGTATGATATGTTGTATGAAAGATTTTTCAAGTCAATACTGAGTTCATTTGCGGCATTATCAGATTTTAGAATGTAATCTTTGTGGAATGTAGGAGCAAGAGTGACGGTTAGAAATAATGCTAACCGGCACTTCTTAAATTAAGTAATACAGCAGGAGGAAAGAATGAAGGCACTTGATTTATTAGCAACGGAAGAAAATATATATACAACATTTATCGATGATGCAATTGGTAGAGATGCAGATGTGTTTTCATTTGTATCATTTTTAAATTCTTTGGATAGTGGAAATGTAATTGCACTTAATGCTAGATGGGGTGAAGGAAAAACTTTCTTTGTAAAACAAACGAAGTTGGTACTGGAAGCGTTTAACCCATATTATGAGAATATTGAACATAGAGAAGAAATAAAAAAAACATGGGAAAAACTAAGAAAAAAACAGGAGATAGAAATACAACCGTTCGTAACAGTATATTATGATGCGTGGATGAATGACAATGATGAGGATCCAGTACTTTCCTTGGTATTGGCGATTTTGCAGGAAATTGATGGGCTGACAAGTCTGGAAAATGAAAGAGGAATATTGGATTTAGCAGGAAATGTATTGGATTGTTTTACAGGCAGAACAGTAAAAGGCGTTTTGGATTCATTGAGGGGAACACCTCCATTGGAAAACATAAAAAAAGCAAAAGATTTGGAATCGAAGATAGCTGCGTTTTTTGAATCTATATTGCCGGAACGAGGCAATAGAATGGTTGTCTTTATAGATGAATTGGATAGATGTAAGCCGGATTATGCTATTCACCTGCTTGAGCGAATAAAACATTATTTTGGGAATGAAAGAATAACGTTCATATTTTCTCTCAACATGGATGAATTGCAACATACGATACGTAAATTTTATGGTAATGACTTTGATGCATGCAGATATTTGGAAAGATTTTTTGATTTTAGAATAGAATTGCCTAAACCGGATATGCGTAGATTTTATGATGGCATAGGTTTGGAAAATGGTTCGTGGGTATATGAAAGTGTATGTAAGCAAGTTGTAGAGATGTTCAATATGGGACTGAGAGAAATTGCAAAGTTTTATAGAGTGGCAAAGACTGTTGCATATAAACCAACGCATAAGGAACATGACCAATGGTTATTCGCATTTTCAGATGGAACAGGTAGACAATTTTGCTTTTTATGTATTGTACCACTCATGATTGGATTGAACATGTGTGATAGACCTAGATATAATAAATTTATACAAGGGCGAGACGGTTCGCCGTTGATAGAGTTACTTAAAATTATAAGTGGGTTGACGGAATATGCTGATTATGAGATATAAAGGTGAATGCTTGGCTTAGAGATTGTTCATGTGCAAGAAGAAATCAATAATATTCGATGAAGGTGTTGTAAGAACAAGACTTCTTCCAGTGTTCAAATATGTTAAAGGACAAAATATTCCAGCGGAAGGAAAACTGGCGATATACATTCAAGAGCATAATTCTAATGAAAGAAAAGCTAGTGAACCTTTCCTGGTATAACCAAGAACATCGCTAGCTTTTCTCTTTCATGTTAAAGAACATTTAATGTTCTATGTTCTCTTAATTATTATATACACCGAACAAGGAATTGATTCTCTTGTTTGTCGGCTTGGTTTATTATACATAAGAACAGAAGATACGTCAATCAAAATTTCCAATATATGAGAAAATTCATTTTAGGAAAAATATAAAGTTTTTATGGGAACTATTTCATTTGCGAATAAGATGGGTTATACTACTATAAACGATAATTAACTAAAAAGGTATGGAGTAACGACAGTTTTATGTTGGAGGAGTTTTG
>QWCV01002018.1_pt1 | contig 17688 bp, 17 predicted proteins | sample 1972621 | NCBI WGS metagenome assembly QWCV01 (sample SAMN09866699, study PRJNA288562) | Human gut metagenome isolate pre2_stool, whole genome shotgun sequencing... | isolation source: gut | host: Homo sapiens | place: USA: California
CGGGCTGAGGTAAAGCGGGTCCTGCACTGCGATGCAACAACAAGTGTGGATATGGACGCTCTTCTGTCAGAAACACTTCCTGCTGTCGCGATATTTTCATCCCAACAACTACAAATTTAACTTACAATACTCTTCCGAGGACATTTCTCCGCACAGATTCCGCAATTAGTACATTTTTCCGCATCAATATGTGCAAGGAAATTTGTTACAGTAACGGCACCTGACGGGCAGTTCTTTTCGCACAGTTTACATCCGATGCAGCCAACCTGGCAGGCTTCCATCAGAGCCTTTCCTTTTTCATTGGAGTTACATTTTACAAAAGTCTTCTGACTGTAAGGAATCAGCTCAATCAGATGCTTCGGACATGCGGCAATACATTTTCCACAGGCCCGGCAGACTTCTTTATCAACGGTTGCGATTCCGTCCACTACATGGATCGCATCAAACGGACAGGCTTTTACGCAAGAGCCGAAACCAAGGCATCCTGCATTGCAACTCTTCGGTCCGCCATCCTGCATCTGACTTGCCATGAGGCAGTCCTGCACACCTGTATACTGATATTCGGTCTTTGCCTTTTCACAGGTTCCTGCACATTTTACAAAAGCTACCTTTTTCTCCTGACTGCCAACGGAAACGCCCATGATCTCACCAATTTTTTCGGCAACCGGGGCACCACCAACAGGACAGCCATTTACTTCAGCTTCTCCTTTTACGATTGCTGCTGCAAGTCCGGAACATCCGGCATAGCCACAGCCACCACAGTTGTTACCCGGAAGGACACCGAGAATAGCTTCTTCTCTTTCATCCACTTCTACTGCGAATTTCTTCCCTGCGATTCCAAGAAAAACTCCGATGAACAGACCGGTTCCACCGACAACGACTGCCGCTAAAATAATTGCTGTAATAGTCATTTTGTCTTCCTCCTATATTAATCCTGAAAATCCAAAGAAAGCAATCGCCATCAGACCGGCCGTAACAAGCACGATCGGAGTGCCTTTGAAGGATTCTGTAATATCATTGTATTCGATCTTTTCACGGATTCCGGCCATCAATACGATAGAAACGAGGAATCCCACAGCCGTTGCAAATCCATTGACAACACCGGTAAGAAGTCCCATACCTGTACTCATGTTATCGTAATAACCATTCTGTACATTTGTCAGGGCAACACCAAGTACTGCACAGTTTGTTGTGATCAATGGGAGATAAACGCCCAGTGCATTGTACAGGGAGGGCATCGCCTTCTTCAGGAACATCTCGACGAACTGAACCAGTGCGGCAATGACAAGAATGAATACGATTGTATTCAGATAGGATAACTCTCCTCCCAGAATATTCGGGTTGCCAAGGATAAATTTATAAATCAGACCGGTAACGAATGAAGCAATCGTGATAACGAATACAACGGCACTTCCCATACCGGCGGCTGTCTTTACATTTTTGGATACGCCAAGGAACGGACAGATACCGAGAAACTGGCTCAGTACAACGTTATTGACAAATGCTGAACCTACGGCGATCAATAATAAGTCTTGTAATGCTTTCATTTAGTATGTCCCCTCCTTTACTTGTCTTTTCCAGCAACAGTTTCTGTCGCCGTCGCAATCGCATGTCCACCGCATGCCGCTGCATTTCCACAAGAAGCACAACGGGCACCGCATCCTGCTGCTTCCGGTACTTTTTTACCTTTTCTGGCAAGATTATTTTTTACTTTGTTCTGAAGTGCAACAAGGCAGGCAAGTACGAAAAATGCTCCGGGTGCAAGAATAAAGATTGTAAACGGTTCATAAGAATCAGGAAGGATCTGAATATTGAAAATCTTTCCTGAACCGATCAATTCTCTGACAATACCGATAGAAGTCAGACCGACTGTAAACCCAAGTCCCATTCCAATTCCATCGAAAATAGATGGAATGACTGGATTTTTAGAAGCATAACTCTCTGCTCTTCCGAGAATGATACAGTTTACAACGATCAGAGGAATATACAGACCAAGCGAATCATAAAGGCTCGGAACAAATCCTTCCATCAGGAAATCAACGATTGTTACAAATGAAGCAACAATTACGATGAATGCCGGCATTCTGACTGAATCGGGAATAATCTTTCTGAGCATGGAGATCATCATGTTGGACATGATAAGAACAGCCGTTGTAGAAAGTCCCATGCTAATTCCGTTGATGGCAGAAGTCGTAACTGCAAGAGTCGGACACATTCCGAGCATAAGAACGAAGGTCGGATTTTCTTTTACCAGACCATTCATTAAACGTTCTGTACATTTATTCATTGCTACCGCCTCCTAACTCATTTTGAAAATACACAAGAGCAGAATCTACGGCATTCGTAACTGCATTTGTAGTAATAGTTGCACCGCTGATCGCATCGATCTTGTCGTCGCCCTCTTCTCCTGTCTTAGTATAAGAAAATGTCTCTACTTTTTTATCTTTGAACTGATCTTTGAAAGCCGGCTCGGTTGACTTCATGCCAAGACCTGCAGTTTCACTGATACTGAGCATCTCAATTCCCTTTACGGTTCCATCGGCCTGGATACCGACCGAGATTTCAATATCTCCGCCATACCCCTCATGGGAAACTACATTAATGACATATCCGATAGTCTCACCGCTTTTATCTTTTCCAAGGGCAACTTCCTCGATAGCATCGCTGGAATACCCGTTGGATTTTAAAAGTTCAGAAGCAGCATCTGTATCAAGATCATCTACAGTTTCAAAAGAATCTGCATCGGACAGAACCGATTGGAAGGCTTCCTGCTTTGCCTTTGCTTTTGCATTGGCGATCGGTTCTTTCGTAACTCCGTATACAACACCGAGGAGCAGTCCGGCGATGACGGTGATCGCAGTGAGAATGAATGCATTTTTAACTATTTTATTCATTACTTCTCTCCTCCTTTTCCAAATGGCTTTGGCAGGGTTGCCTTCTCGATCAGAGGAACGAGCAGGTTGCTGATGATGATCGCATAAGATACACCTTCGGCAGAACCTCCGAAAAGACGAAACAGACCCGTCAGACATCCAAGGCAGATACCATAGACGATCTTTCCCTTACTGGTGATCGGAGAAGTGACATAATCTGTTGCCATAAACCATGCACCGAGCATGAGTCCGCCACCGCATAAGTGTGCAGTAATGTACTGGGGGTCAAATCCATGACTGCCAAATAAAGAAATAAAAATGACAAATGTTAATATGTAAGTTCCGGGAATCCGCAGATCGATCACTCCCATAAGGATCAGGAACATTGCTCCGATCATCAGTGCGATGACAGAAGTTTCCCCGATCGTTCCACTGGTATTACCGATCAGCATTGCAAATGAATCTACAGATTCACCGGCTTTCAGATTCGCCAGAGGAGTTGGTCCTGTAACTCCGTCGTATACAAAATTTGTCATCTTTCCTGCAAAGCAGATCAGAAGAAAGCAACGTGCACCAAGAGCCGGGTTCATGAAATTCTGTCCCAGTCCTCCGAAGAGCTGCTTTACAACAATGATCGCAAAGAAAGCACCGACAACCCCCATCCACCACGGAAGTGTCGGAGGAAGATTCAGTGCGAGAAGCAATCCTGTGACTACTGCACTGAAATCTTTGATCGTGACCGGTTTATGCATGAGTTTCTCCCAGAGATATTCAGACAAAACCGCTGCTGCTGTTGTTACTACAATCAAAATCCACGCATTTTCATGCCGGAAATTCCAAATTCCAAAGAACGTTGCCGGAAGCAGAGAAATAACAACCATAAGCATAATATTACTGCTGGTTACTTTATCCCGGATATGCGGAGAAGATGATACATTATAATTTTCGTTCAATTTATTCACCTCTCTTACTTTTTCTTCCTGTTGGCAAGTGCGATCTTACGCATAGAACCGATGGACTGTTTCAACTGACGCTTTGCCGGACAGACATAGCTGCAGGATCCACATTCCACACATTCCAGACCATTCCATGCCACAAAAGAAGCTTCATCTTGCCTTTTGGCGAAATCTGCCAGTCGGGATGGAATGATACGGCTTGGACATACATCGACGCATCTTGCACAGTTAATGCAGGCAGTCTCAGGACTCTTCTTTACAATATCTTCTTTGAAGGCAAGAAGTGAAGAAGAAGTTTTGGTGACCGGTGCATCCAGAGTGACCATGGCAAATCCCATCATCGGGCCTCCGGAGATCAGTTTCTCAGGTTCCTCAGTGAACCCGCCTGCCGCTTCAATCAGTTCCTTATGGCTGATGCCAAGCGGTACAAGGAAATTTCCCGGTTCAGCGACTGCATCACCGCTGACTGTCACCACACGTTCCATCAGAGGTTTCCCATTGATCACTGCGTTATGAATCCCGATCAGAGTCTCTACATTGTCCACAATGCATCCTGCATCAGCAGGCAGCATGGATGCATTGATCGCACGTCCGGTGACGGCATAGATCAACTGTCGTTCAGCTCCCTGCGGATATTTGGTCATCAAAGCTTTCACATCCATTTTAGGTTCTTCAGAAACTGCATCCTGTAACTTCTGGATACAGTCCTTTTTATTATCTTCCACCGCAAAAATACCGCGTGCATTCGGGAACAGAGATAAAATAACACGCATTCCACTTACAAGATCTTCCGTATATTCAAGCATTCTGCGGTAATCAGCAGTGATATAAGGTTCACATTCAGCACAGTTTGCAATGATATATTCAATCTTGTCAGCATCTTTCGGGGAGAGCTTGACTCTGGTAGGAAAACCGGCACCTCCCATTCCTACAATACCGGCATCTCCTATTTTGGAAATGATCTCCTCGCGGGTCATTTCATTGAGAGGCTTAACCGGAGCATACTCTGCTTCCTGATATTCGCCATCATTCTGAATTACGATACAATCAACTTTTGTTCCGGTTGGATTAAAATGCTTTTCTAAAACTTTTACTTTACCGGATACAGAAGAATATACCGGAGCAGAAACAAATCCTCCCGCTTCGGCGATCATCTGACCTTTTAAAACCTGATCTCCTTTTTTTACCACCGGAACTGCCGGAGCACCGATATGCTGGGAGAGAGGATAGATGAGATCACCTGTCGGAAAAAGAGCTTTGATCGGCTGATCTTTTGAAAAACGTTTCCCGTCATCAGGATGTATTCCGCCTTTAAATGTCAAAAGTCCCATTTTACGCTTCCTTTCTTTCTTAGAAGTGAACTGAACATTACAGTACACTTTTCTTTTTTCACAAAGTCCATTTTACTAAAATATGTACTAAAAATCCAGTCGTTTCAGCAGAACGTTTGTCATGTATTGAAAAAGAGACAGCCAAAACCGACTGTCTCTTTAAAATATCTGCTTAATAAGACTTATGCTTCTGTCTCTTCGTCAGCATAGTCCTGAGAATCTGACTCAAGAGCCTTCATGCTCAGGCTGATCTTCTTTTCAGCTTCGTTCAGGTCAACAACCTTTGCTGTGATCTCCTGTCCGATGGAAAGAACATCAGATGGCTTATCCACATGATTTCTGGAGATCTGGGATACGTGAAGCAGTGCATCTACTCCAGGTGCAAGTTCAACAAATGCTCCGAAATCTGTCATACGTGCAACTTTTCCTGTTACAACGTTGCCTACAGCAAAATCTTCTGCTGCATTTACCCATGGATTTGTCTCCGGGAACTTCAGGCTGAGTGCAATTTTTGTATCACGGATGTCTTTTACGAGAACTTTCAGCTCATCACCAACATGGAATACTTTCTTTGGATTATCAACACGTCCCCATGACATCTCTGAGATATGAAGAAGACCGTCAACACCACCAAGATCAACGAATGCTCCGAAATCTGTCACATTCTTAACAGTTCCTTCTACTGTATCGCCAACATGTAATTTAGCGAATAACTCTTTCTGCTTTTCAGCACGCTCAGCAACAAGAAGCTGTCTTCTGTCACCGATCACACGATTTCTTCTCGGGTTGAACTCGCTGATTACAAACTCAATTTCCTGTCCCTCGTACTTGCTGAGATCCTTCTCATAAGAATCAGATACAAGGCTTGCAGGAATGAAGACTCTTACTTCATCAACTGTCGTACAGATTCCACCACCGAGAATCTGAGTAACTGTGGCTTTTAATACTTCATGATTTTCAAATGCTTCACGAAGTCTTTCATTTCCTTTTTCAGCAGCCAGTCTCTTGTATGTAAGAAGAACCTGACCCTCTCCGTCATTTACTTTCAGTACTTTGACAGTCATTGTATCACCAACATTGACTACGGTTGTAAGATTCAGTGACTGGTCATTGGAATACTCGTTCTTTGTAATGATACCATCAGCTTTGTATCCGATATTCAGGATGATCTCATCTGGCTTTACATCGATTACAGTTCCCTCTACGACCTCTCCATTGTGAATAGTTTTAAATGACTCGTCTAACATCTGTTCAAAAGATAATTCTGACATTATTTTGAACCTCCTCAATTATATTGTTGGGCGTGGATGCCCCTGCTGTAATACCTACTGTTTCCACTGACCCTAATTGATTCAAATCCAAATCGCCAAGTGTCTGTATATAGTACGTATTGTTACATGCTTTTCTGCATATTTCAAATAACTTCTGGGTATTGGAACTATGTTTGTCACCAATAACGATCATAGCATCCACCGTCTCTGCTATGCTCCGGGCTTCAGTCTGACGCTCCTTTGTAGCATTACAGATTGTATTTAAAACACTTACATCATAACTCTTTTTTTCAATAATTTCAACTAATTCTTTAAATTTATTGTAATTAAATGTCGTTTGTGCCACAATGCATATTTTCTGGTCTGCAGAGCAGGAAAAACTTTCTGCTTCTTCTGCGTTTCGGATCACGCTGACCGGGGATTTTGCCCATCCCCGGATTCCCTGGACTTCCGGGTGATCGGGATTCCCGATGATAATGATACGATCCCCCTGTTCACTGTGCTTTTCTACGATCTTATGGATTTTCTTGACAAACGGGCAGGTTGCATCAACAATATGGATCCCTTTTTTTTCAAGTTCCTCGTAAACTCTTTTTTCTACACCGTGGGAACGGATAATAACGGTTCCTTCTTTCAGTGCAGCAAGATCCTCTTCACTTCTAATGACACGGACACCTCTTTTTTCCATATCTTTGACTACTTCTTCATTGTGGATGATCGGTCCGTAGGTATAAATTTTTTCATCGGTTCCGGTTTCAGTACATTTGTAAACTGTATCAACAGCTCTTTTTACTCCGAAACAAAATCCAGCAGATTCTGCTTTGATAATTTTCATCAGATTCTCCCGATCCTTTCTTATCTACAATGATCACAGATCGTACGCACTACTTCGTCGATCGTCATGTTGGAACTGTCAACGAGGATGGCATCTTCTGCCTGTTTCAAAGGAGCGACCTCTCTTGTCATATCCCGATGATCCCTCTCCTTAATATCCGTCATGATCTTTTCAAGAGTGATATGCTCTCCTTTTGCAGACAGTTCTTCATATCTGCGTTTTGCACGGGTTTCAACGCTGGCAGTCAGGTAAATCTTTACATCAGCATCCGGCAGAATATTTGTTCCAATGTCCCTGCCATCCATAATCACGTCTTTTTCTCTGGCAAGAGAACGCTGGAGTTCAAGAAGCTTTGCACGGACTTCCGGGATTACAGAAGTTTTAGAGGCCATATTTCCAACCTTCTCAGTGCGAAGCTGTTCGGTGATATTTTCTCCGTTCAGGTAGATCTGCTGTATACCATTTTCGTATCCAATCGTAACTTTAGCATCATCACAGGCATCAATCACAGCTTTTTTATCATCACCGGAAAGTCCTTTTTTCAGAAAATGTACTGCAAGCCCGCGGTACATGGCACCAGTATCAACATAAATGTATCCTTTTTCTTTTGCAACCAGCTTTGCAATGGTACTTTTTCCTGCACCGGCAGGTCCATCAATCGCTACATTGTATCCCATAGTATAAGTATCCTCCGATTTTTAATATTTATTCAAATAATTTATCTTGTCCGGCACTGATCCCGGCAAGATAACCGGTAGACCAGGCAATCTGTAAATTATAACCACCGGTTACTGCGTCAAGATCCAGAACTTCTCCGGCAAAATAGAGATTTTTTATCAATTTTGATTCCATCGTACCCGGATCGATCTCTTTAACGGAAATTCCACCTTTTGTAATGATGGCTTCATTATATCCACGCAGTCCGGTCAGTGTCATATGAAAGTCTTTGATCAGCCGGAGCAGATTCAGGCGTTCTTCCTTTGTGATTTCATGAACCTTCTTTTCTTCTTCGATTCCCGAAAGTTCAATGATCACGGGACGTAATTTTGCTGGAAGTAAACTGTCAATAGCATTTTTAAACTGCTTATTATGGTTGGCTTCAAATTCCCGAAGCAGACGTTTATCCAACTGCTCTTCTGTCAGTGCCGGCTTAAGATCAATATGCAGTACCAGTTCTTTTTTTTCAAGCGTCTTTCCGACGATACTGCTTGCACTTAAGATAACCGGACCGGTTACTCCGTAATGCGTGAACAGCATTTCGCCAAATTCATCATAAAGTTTTTCCTTTCCATCTGTAATATGGATTTCGATATTTTTGAGGGAAAGTCCCTGCAGTTCTTTTGCATACCATTCTTTTACTTCCATTGGAACAAGAGAGGGGAAAAGTTCTGTTACTTTATGGCCGCAATTTCTGGCAAAACGATATCCGTCACCGGTAGAACCGGTAGAAGGATATGAAATTCCTCCGGTTGCAACGACGACTGCATCTGCAGTCATTTTTTTCCCGTTGGCAAGCCGTACTCCTTTTATTTCCTTTTCATTATTGATCAGCAATTCTTTTACTTCGCAGTGAAGCTGCACTTTTACTTTTAAACGCTGCATCTCTCTTGCTAATGCTGCAATTACATCTGAAGAATGATCAGAAACCGGAAAGACCCGGTTGCCCCGTTCAATTTTAGTTGCTACACCTAGTTCTTCAAAAAAATGAATAACCTGATCATTTGTAAAGCTGTAAAAACCACTGTAAAGGAATTTGGGATTGCTGATGACGGCGGAAAATAAGTCTTCAATCTCAGATGCATTCGTTATATTGCAGCGTCCTTTTCCTGTGATGAAGATTTTTTTGCCGAGTTTTTCATTTTTTTCCAACAGAGTCACGTTCTGTCCGTTCCTGGCTGCAAAGATGGCTGCCATCATCCCGGCTGCACCACCTCCGACTACGATTACGTTACTCATGGCTTTTTTCTCCTTCCACGGTCACAGTATCACTGACATGATTTAATTCATCACTGCTGTAGACCTGATATTCTCCCCAGATTTCTTCTAAAGTTTCAAGCGTCGAAACTACTTCTTTCTGTTTCTTCATACATAAGGCAACAATCAGTGCATTTACAACACTGAGTGGTGCAACAAGAGAATCTACAATAGAAGCCATATCACTTCTTGCGATCAGATTACAGGAAGAATACAGATTCATAGGAGAATGGATACTGTCTGTCAGGGTAATCACTTTTGCTTTCCGGTTGCTGGCAAATTCCAGTGCTTTCAGAGTACGCATAGAATAACGGGGAAAGCTGATCCCGATGATTACATCTTTTTCACCGATGCGGATAAGCTGTTCAAAAATCTCACTGGAGCTGTTGGTATTTACAGTTACAACATCCTCACATACAAGATTCAGATAAAATCCCATAAAAGAAGCCAAAGGTGCACAACTGCGGATTCCAACCACATAGATGCGTCTCGCATTAAGGATGGTATCTATGGCAAGATTAAAAGCTGCATGATCAATCGCACCGAGTGTAAGCTTGATCTTTTCTATATCAGACTGCAGTACCGTTTCAAGGATCTCACTCTGGCTGATACGCCCGTAAGTGACTTCCATTCTCTGGATCGAATTGAGCTTATTGCGGACAAGCTCTTCCAGTGCTTTTTGAAATCCTGGGTATCCGCTGTATCCAAGCTGCGTGGCAAACCGGACGACAGTAGATTCACTGACACCGACAATCTCACCAAGCTTTGCAGCGGTCAGGAAAACTGCCTTATCATAATTGCCCTTCACATAATCAGCCAGACGTTTCTGCCCTTTGCTCATTTTCCCATACCGGACATCAATTCTTGAGATTAATTCATTGATATTATTTTCTGTAGTTTCTATTTCCATTTGATTATTTTCCTATTTTATTTTCTTCTGCTTTTTGCGTTATACAGCTCTGGTATAATGCTTTAACCATTCTTTTTCTGCTTCAGGCAGATAAGGGCTGATCTTTTTATAGACCAGCTGATGATAGTTATTTAACTGCTCCCGCTCTTCGAAAGTCATCTGCTCAGGAAGCAATGCATCCAGATCAATGGGTACCAGGGTGAGAACTTCAAACTTCATAAACTGTCCATATTCATTGTGGTCTGCTTCGGTAACAAGAAGTTCATTTTCAATTCGGATCCCATGAGAATTTTTAATATAAAGCCCCGGTTCATCTGTGATCACCATATTTTTTTCAAAGGTCTGTGAAGGTGTCTTCCCTTCTTTCCAGCGGAAATTGATCGGTCCTTCATGGATGTTGAGCAGATATCCGACCCCATGGCCGGTTCCGTGGTTAAAGTTCAGTCCTTTCTTCCAAAATACTTCTCTTGCGATACAGTCTAGGTTAGTTCCGCTGCATCCATGAAGAAATATAGTGCTAGCAAGCCGCAGCATAGCACGTACAACAAGGGTAAAATGCTCTTTTTCTACCTGTCCTGCTTCACCAAGGGCAACGGTTCTGGTAATATCGGTAGATCCCTGAAGGTAATGGCCGCCGGTATCTGTCATAAACAGCTTTCCTGGCTTAAGTTCTACATTACTTTCTTCATCGGCACTGTAATGAACGATCGCACCATGCTCCCCATAAGCACTGATCGGTGCAAAACTGGGACCGATAAATCCGTTCTGCATTGCACGAAATTCTTCCAGTTTCTGAGAGGCGGACAGTTCTGTGACAGGAAATTCTCCGCTATTCGTCTTGAGCCAGTACATGAATCTGGTATGGGCAATTCCGTCTTTTAAATGAGCTGCTTTCAGATTTTCTACCTGGACATCATTTTTTATGCATTTCATAAGGATCTCCGGATTCGGTCTGTCCACAACAGTCACAAATTCAGGTATCTTACGGTACAGGCTGTAGTTCATGATCCGGGAATCAAGCAGAACGGTCTGATTTTCGTTAAATTGGGACACAGTATCATAAATTTCTTCATAAGGATGCAGAATAATCTGCTGTTGAGCAAAAAGCTGCAAAAGTGTATCTGAAAATTTAGATGTATCAGCAAAAAGTTCAACTGAATCATTATAAACGATTGCATAAGAAAGAACAAGAGGACAATAGGCAATATCATTTCCCCGGATATTAAAAAGCCAGGCAATATCATCAAGACTTGAAAGGATATGCGTATCACATCCATATTCTTTCATTTTCAAGCGTACACGGGTCAGTTTGGATTCAATACCCTCTCCGGTATACTGATCTTCAAGCAAAAATGCCGGTTCAGAAGGAAGATCCGGTCGATCTGTCCAAATTTCAGATGCAAGATCCTGCGAAAAGTTTACAGATGCATGCTTCTGCTCTGCGAGCTGACGGTAGGATATTCCTTCTTCATAGCTGATAGTTCTTCCGTCAAAACCGAGAACCTGTCCTTCCTGAAGCTCTTTTTTAAGAAATCCTTCAATCGAGGGAACCCCGGGTTCACCGGATCTGTAAAGCTCAATCCCACTGCCTGCTAATTGCTGCTCTGCCTGGATAAAATAACGTCCGTCTGTCCAAATTCCAGCCTTTTCACTGGTGAAAACGGCTGTTCCTGCAGAACCGGTGAATCCGGTTATATATTCACGGAATTTGAAATAATCTCCTACATACTCACTATGATGAAAATCTGCCGTAGGAATAATATAAATATCAATACCCTTCTGTGCCATCGCACTGCGAAGGGCATGGATCCTCTTTTGAATATTCATGCCAATTACCTCCCGATATGCATATAATTATATGATACCACCAAAAAGAGAGGCTTACAAATAAAAAAGAAAAGATACAAAGCGATATTCCGTTTTGTATCTCTTTTTTATTTGTCTGAGTATGCAAGAAAACCTGCCGGTGGCAGGTTCTCTGTTCTTTGTGTTAATTCAGATTTTATAATTAGACAGGATAAGCTCCATTCTCTGTGTCAGCTACTGTAGCATCAACTTTTGTCTGCTGAGCCTGTCTGTATTTGAAGAAATCAACAGCAACCTGTGGGAATAATGCATATGTCAGCACATCCTCATCCTGCTGAATCCACTGCTTGCACTCTTCACGGAGTGTATCAAGCTCATCCGGGATCAGATCTGCCGGACGACACGTGATCGGTTCTACATCACCGAGAGCTTTCTTCTGAAGTTCCGGATCAACCGGTTTTGTTGTCTTTCCGTATTTTCCTGCGAGAACATCTTTTGTTTCTTTTGTAACCATCTTATAACGTTCACCCATCAATACGTTAAATACTGCCTGAGTTCCAACGATCTGTGAAGAAGGTGTAACCAGTGGCGGCTCACCAAGATCTTTACGGACACGCGGTACTTCCTCAAGAACTTCATAGAACTTGTCTTCAGCACCCTGCTCTTTTAACTGGGATGTAAGGTTGGAAAGCATTCCTCCCGGTACCTGGTACAGAAGAGTTTTGATATTTACACCAAGGTTCTTAGGATTCAGAAGCCCGCTCTCAAGAGCATCGTCACGGATTGGACGGAAGTAATCAGCAATCTCAGCAAGAAGATTCTGATCCAGTCCTGTATCGTAAGGTGTTCCCTTGAATGTCTCAACCATAACTTCTGTTGCCGGCTGGGATGTTCCAAGTGCGAATGGTGACATAGCTGTATCAATGATGTCAGCACCTGCTTCTACAGACTTCAGATAAGTCATGGAAGCTACACCAGAAGTATAATGTGTATGCATTTCGATCGGGATACTTACAGCTTCTTTCAGTGCTGTAACAAGCTCTGTTGCCTGATATGGAACAAGAAGTCCTGCCATATCTTTTACACAGATAGAGCTTGCACCCATATCTTCGATTCTCTTTGCAAGGTCAACCCAGTATTCCAATGTATAAGCATCTCCAAGAGTATAAGACATTGCAACCTGTGCATGTGCTTTTTCCTTGTTGGCTGCTGTAACGGCTGTCTGAAGGTTTCTCATATCATTGAGACAGTCAAAAATACGGATAATATCGATTCCATTTGCTACAGATTTCTGTACAAAATATTCTACAACATCATCTGCATAAGGACGGTATCCAAGGATATTCTGTCCACGGAACAGCATCTGAAGCTTTGTATTCTTGAATCCATCACGGAACTTTCTAAGTCTTTCCCATGGATCTTCTTTAAGGAACCGGAGGGAAGCATCAAATGTTGCTCCACCCCAGCACTCTACAGCATGATATCCGACTTTATCCATCTTGTCGACGATCGGCATCATCTGATCTGTTGTCATTCTGGTTGCAATCAGGGACTGATGTGCATCACGCAGAATGGTTTCTACTATTTTAACTGGTTTCTTTTCAATTTCTGCCATTTATTTGTCCTCCAAATTTACTTAACGCCGAAGATGGCCATAAATGTTCCGGCTGCTACTGCAGTACCGATAACTCCGGCAACGTTTGGTCCCATTGCATGCATAAGCAGGAAGTTTGTAGGATCTGCCTCAGCACCAACTTTCTGGGATACACGTGCTGCCATAGGAACCGCAGATACACCTGCAGAACCGATCAACGGATTTACTTTTCCCTTAGTAATCCAGCACATCAGTTTACCGAACAGTACACCTGCCGCAGTACCGAATGCAAATGCTATGAGACCGAGGATAACGATCTTGATCGTATCAAGGTTCAGGAATGCTTCCGCACTTGTTGTAGCACCTACAGACGTACCAAGAAGGATAACTACGATATACATCAGAGCATTAGAAGCTGTCTCTGTCAACTGTCTTACTACGCCACACTCTTTGAACAGGTTACCAAGCATCAGCATACCAACCAGTGGAGCTGTTGTAGGAAGGATCACGCAGACAACGATCGTAACAATGATCGGGAACAGGATTCTCTCCAGTTTGGAAACCGGACGAAGCTGATCCATTTTGATCTTTCTTTCCTTCTCTGTTGTAAGAAGTTTCATGATCGGTGGCTGGATGATCGGCACAAGTGACATATAAGAATATGCCGCTACAGCGATTGGTCCCATGATAGCTGTCTGCTGCAGTTTACCTGCAAGGAAGATAGATGTCGGACCGTCTGCACCTCCGATAATAGAGATAGCTGCTGCTGCCTTGTCGGAAAATCCAAGAGCCATCGCTCCAAGATAAGCGGCAAAGATACCAAACTGTGCTGCTGCTCCGAGAAGAAAACTCTTCGGATTCGCAATCAGCGGACCAAAGTCTGTCATAGCTCCGACTCCGAGAAAAATCAGAGAAGGAAGGATCGACCACTCGTCAAGCTGATAAAAGTAATACAGAAGTCCACCTGTACCGTTTGCTGCGTCTTCAGCATGAAGCATAATATCCGGATAGATATTTACAAGCAACATACCAAAGGCAATCGGAACAAGAAGTAACGGTTCAAAACCGTGGTGGATTGCCAGATAGAGAAACACGCAGGCAACAGCGATCATGATCAGATTACCAAAAGTCAGATTCATGAACGCGGTCTGATCTACGAGGTTTCCCAGCGTATTTGAAATATATTCCATTTGTAAAACCTCCTGGTCCAGTAACTAGTTTAATGTAGCGAGTACGGCTCCTGATTCAACAGCATCACCTACTGCAACATCAATGCTGGCAATAGTTCCTGCTTCCGGGGCAACAACCGGGATCTCCATTTTCATGGCTTCGATCACGATCACAGTATCTCCAGCCTGTACACTCTGTCCAACGGATGTAGGAACCTGGAATACTTTTCCGGCTGCACCGGCCTTTACCTGAATGCTTCCTGCACCTGCTGCCGGAGCTGCTTTTGGAGCTGCCGGAGCAACAGCCTTAGGAGCTGCAACTGGTGCTGCTGTCTGAACTGCACCTGCACCATTTTCTTCAACTGTTACATCATATACATTTCCGTTTACTGTAATTGTATAATTCTTCATTTTCATATCCTCCTGATTAATTCCATTTATTTGATTTTCTTCTCTTGATAGAACGGACTACAAAACCATCTGTAGAAGTTCCCTCTGAAGCTGCAATTGCTGCTGCAATGACTGCTGCAAGTTCGCCGTCATCTGTACCTGCTGCCTGTGGTGCAGATACTGCAGGTGCCGGAGCTGCCTGTACAGGTGTTTCCTTCTTCTCTTCTGCAGCTTTTCCTTTACCGGAAAGCTTCTTCTGAAGCTTCGGAATGAATCCAAGCAGATAGATAATAAATGAAATGAAAATCAATACAACAAATACAGTTCCCATTCCAAGGATCGTATTTAATCCGGCTTTTTTAAGGATTTCTCCTGTTGTATAATGTGCGGATACTGTCATGCTCTCCATATCGCTCTTCTCATTGAATGTGAAAGCAATCTCAGCATCTCTGTCCTCAAATTTACCTTCGGATGAAAGGGTTGCACCATCATGGCTGACTTTCATTGTCCAGTCACCATGCTCAATATAAGCACCACATTCTTCCTGAGAAGCCTTCCAGCTTTCGATCATAGTCAGGAAATCTGATCCATCGATCGGTAACTGTGCCTGTAAAAGAGTAATATCAAGATTCAGATCTCTCAGATTCTCGTAATAATCCATATCTTCTTCAGACATAGAACTGAATGCACTGATGACCGTATCTGCATACTGCTCCATTGTCGTCTGATCATACTCTGTTGTCTCAGACTTACCACATCCCGTAAAGCTAAGGACGAGAATGAGGATAAGCCCTAATAAACTGATTTTTTTCTTCACTTCGCCTCACCTCACTAAACCGTACCGTGCTTTTTGTCCGGACGATTCTCTCTTTTTGTGAACAGCATTTCAAATGCACCGATCACATATTTTCTGGTGTCTGCAGGTTCAATGATGGCATCAACATATCCTCTGGCTGCTGCTGCGTTCGGACTGGACTGCAGTTCTTTATATTCGGCTGCTTTTGCACTCTGAGTATCTGCATCAGCATCTGGATACATGATCTGTGCTGCAAGTTTTGCATCCATCATACCAATCTCTGCTGTCGGCCATGCATATACCAGATCAGCACCAACTGATTTGCTGTTCATTGCTACATAAGCACTTCCAAATGCTTTCCCTATGATAACATTTACTTTCGGAACAGTTGCATTTGCAAATGAATAAGTCAGTCTGGCAACAGCCTTGGCCATGTCCTTCTCAGACTCTACAGTTGCAGCAAATCCTGCCACATTTGTCAGAGTCAGAACCGGGATAGAGAATGCATCACAGAAATTAACGAAATCTGCTGCTTTTGCACATCCGCCAACAGTAAGTCCGGCATCAAATTCAGCCTCTGTCTCAGCATCAGCTCCGTATACTTTGGAACGGTTGGCAACAACACCTACAGTCTGTCCATTCAGGCGGATAAAGCCGGTAACCATCTCTTTTGCATAATCCTTCTTTGTCTCTACAAGAACGCCATTATCAGCAATCTGTGCAAGTGCGATTGCTGTATCTTCTGATGCATTTTCGATATCAGCACATATACGGTTCAGATCATCTGTACACTCTTCATAAGACATATCGTCTTCATAATTGGCAGGGATCATGCATACAAGTGAACGAATTTGTCCGAGAATCTCTGCCTCTGTACCGATACCATCTACAAGACCAGCCGTCTTGCTCTGATAAGCGGCACTGGCTGTATTACATCTGGAAATTTCATTTCCTTCCAGTGCATTCGGAGAATTAACAAATAATTTTCCATCTTTTTCTTCCATAAATGTGAAGTCTGCAAGACCCGGCACGATTGCAAGTCCGCCTCCGCACATACCGAAAATAGCTGTTACCTGCGGAATCACTCCGGATGCGAGTGCCTGTTTCTGATAAAGACTTCCAAATGCCTCAAGTGCATCTGTTGCTTCCTGAAGTCTTAATCCGGCACAATCGATCAGACCGATAACAGGTGCTCCCATCTTCATTGCCATATCATAGATCCGTGCGATCTTTTTCGCATGCATCTCTCCGATAGCTCCGCCGAGAACATCAGCATCCTGACTATATACATAGACAAGATTACCATCGATCACTCCGTATCCGGTAATAACACCGTCTGAAGGAGCCGCCTTCTCCTGCATATTGAAATCGGTACTTCTTGCTGTAACAGCACCACCAATTTCAACAAAGCTTCCCTCATCAAGCAATGTGGCAATACGTCTGCTTGCTGAGTTTCCTGTTGCATTGTAGCTCATATTCTAGCCCTCCATAGTTATAAAATATTTAAAATAAACCAAAATTTCTGCCTATTCTAGTATATACTAGCGTTCCCCAAATTTCAATTCTAAATTTGCGGAAACTGACAATTTTTTCACATAGAAAATTTGTATTTGTTGGGGTGATACGCTTAGAAGACATACAAATTCTTGGTGGCGAAGCGGACGTGGAAAGCAGAGATATTCCCTCGCGGTGCAGGCCCGCTTTACCTCAGCCCGTTGACCGTTTGTAACTCGAAAGTGGAAATCTTCGTGCAATGGCACTCGATTTACTTTCTCTAACAAAC
>QWCV01002038.1_pt1 | contig 17548 bp, 13 predicted proteins | sample 1972621 | NCBI WGS metagenome assembly QWCV01 (sample SAMN09866699, study PRJNA288562) | Human gut metagenome isolate pre2_stool, whole genome shotgun sequencing... | isolation source: gut | host: Homo sapiens | place: USA: California
TCAAAATACTCTTGTGGTCGAATGATGATACGTTTTTTATCTGTATCATAGCCTATTTCATTCCCCATAATTATAAAGCCATAATTCAAATCGTATCCCTGAGTAGAATGTATACAGCCCACTTCATCAACAGCTTCTTTCGAAAGAACCCAGCCCTCTGTACAATGATTCCATTGTTTTTTTATTCCCTGAATTTCAATATCGTATAATGACTTATTTTTTTTACTGATCCAATCCCAGGCATATCCTGCCGCCATTCTTACTAACTGAACTTCTTTTTCTTTCTGATACATCAGCTGATCAAATTTTTTAAAGTCTGTCACTATTTTTAAATCATAATTTGAGAAATTCTTCTTCTCTTTCACAGTTCCAGATAATAATTCTTTGACATAAGAAATATAGTCATTTCCACCTCTTACTCTCATCTGGGTAAGTAGATTAAAATACGTTAAAATACGTTTTGATTGGTCTTTCTTCATCTTCCTACGGAATCTTTGTACATCAATTCCAGATGGCCCTACCACCTGCATTTCGTCATAAAATAGTATAGGACATTTGCATTGGTGTAGAATCCAATCTAATTCGTCACTTTCTGTAGTTAATCCTATACGCTCACAACATGCCTTAAAGGGACCCATATATGAAATGTTCTTATATTGATGAAGTCTGTGCGCTTCATCCACAAGCAAAATATCGTAATACTGTTTTGTTACATCCGATGGAGATAAAATATCTGATGCTTTTAATCCATAAATGCTTTTAAAAATTCCTTTCAGTGTTTTTCTTAATGAAGTCTGAGGCACTACAAAACCAATTTTCTTTTCTCTGAATTCTTCACTGTCTTTCAGATATTTCATTAAAAAAATTGCAACGATTGTCTTTCCACTTCCAGGCATTCCATTTACAACAATTGTTTGATTATCCTCGTTTTTTAAGGATTCCATAATTTTTTCCACCGCTGCTCTCTGATCATTGTTTAACTCTTTAAATGGTGAATATTTAAACAAATCAGAATTTTCAAGTTCTTCCAAAGAATGCTTAACTAATTTTGACCTCTGGAGACTTCGCCACAAAACATGGAATTTTTCATCATATTCTTTTTTCCCATAATATTTTTTATCAGCCATCCCAGCATTTTTATTACGAACCTCATATAGTTCATCCGCAACAATATACTGAATGAGTTTCGATTCATAATCGAACGTAACTGATTGATTAAATTTCGAAGAATAGATGAAATGTACTTTATCAAAAATGCGCTTATCTATAGAATGATAATGTTGAGACATACGATTTATCACATGATTAGATTGCCCGATATATGCCTGTTTGCCATTTTCTAATATGTAAAGCATTGGCCAATTTGACAGATAACTTTCGTCTCCATATTTTTGCTTTCTAAAATCACCTTCTGTTATTCTAAACATAATTACCACCTTGATCCAGTATCATCTTTCGGTAATAAAATATCAGCCCACTGGTAAAAATTTTTCAGGGAACCTTTATCTCTGGAACATATATTTTAACTTTTATCAATCTCACTTTTTTTTACAAACATACAAATTGCCTTTCTCGGATCCTCCAACATTTCCTTTGGGAATACGTTTCCTTTAGTCATATTAAATTCACGCACTACCGTGTATACACTATCGTTATAATTAGATCGCGGCCAGATACTTTTTACCTCATCAGCAATCTGTGACGCATGTTTGTTTATCTCTCTTATATAGGTGACCACCGCAAATTTAATATGTTGTTTTTCAAGGAACTCTTCTATTGCTCTTTTCCCTTTTTCCGTCCCATAATACCCGTGTATCTCAATTTGACATGCATTTTTATCAATAACATCTTTCAACGAAACCTCATTTAGATATTCATGTGTAGCAGATGAGATAACTGTCCGCTCAGATGAATCAACTTTTTTGAGATAATATTTCTGGCAACTTGCTCTTACCTGCTCTATCTTTCTTTTTTCATCTCCTCTTTCGGTTGTAGAATCAATATTTAAATAGGCTTTCAACATCCTAATAGTGGCTTTACCACATTCAAAATTATCGCAAAGAAACACAATATTATCAATCCTATTATCTCCATAATAGTATCCGTCTTCTCTCTGCTCAAGCAAATACTTATACAAATCGTTTGTTTCACGACTGCTTTTAGATTTTAAATATATTTCATATATACTTGCAAGCACACTATCACTTTCCCGACCATCTTTTGGAACATATAGCGTATTAGGATCTCTCCGATCAAACTTTTCATCCTCTTTGATTTCTTCAAATCCCAATAGCTGGTGATGCATAAATATTTTTAAATAATTTTCAATCTTCTCATTATTGATTTCTGACCATAGAAGATTATGTATTAACCGATAATATACTTGTGAATCAAAATCACAGAAAACTTTACTACCCGCTTCTTCTAAAGCAACTTTGTGAAGATGCATCATAGCAAAAATCTCATTATACTGTGTCCTACTTATTATTGAGGCTGTTTCCAATGTAATTTCATTCTTATCCTGAATCTTCTCAAGAGCGGAAAGTCCTTTTAAAAGAGACTGATTCAAAACAACACCCTTTCGTTTCTCGACATTATATAAAAAATAATATGCCTCCCCGCTTCCCCAAATATCTTTAAGCAATCCTTCCGTATCCTCGAGATCTTCTATCTTTACCTCAAATTGATCCTGTCCCGTATTTTCTCTAAACCTTTTTCCTACAACATCACTAACCAAATCTGCAAATAATAAGAAATCCCCTTCGCTGTCCTCTTGACTTATTCCTCGTAGAACATACCATTCTTTTGTATTTTCACATTTCAACATCTGATACATCCAGCTGTTATTACTTTTTATAGGGTAAAAATCTAATGGCTCGATTTCATGATCTTCAATATTCTTTTCTTTTGAATTTCTGTTTCGTTTATAAAGCAGCGCACAATACTCGTTCTCTCTCTGCCAGTGTCCAACGATGAATGTCAATGCATCAATCGGATTTTTACAACACTTTACCCAGTTTTGCAAAATCTGACTCTGATACCAATCATCCTCTTTAAGATCATTCAACAGAAGCTTATCAATTCCTGTATTTTCCTTCTGAAGAAGTAGCATTACAAGTCCAAAAGAAACCCGGTTCATAACACAGTTTCTGCTTACTTTAAGTGCAGCACTCCTATACTTACACAATGCATCCATAAAATGCTCTTTATCATAAATTTTTCCATTCTTACCGCTTCTCCAACCTTGTACTATAGTTCCATCATTGTAACAGTAGGGGTTTATCGGTAACAAAGAACAGTCTGCCTTTTCAATAATCGAATGTTCAAAAAGAATGTTATATATTTCTCCACTAAAAACCAGTCTTAAAAACGCTTCACGCCCAGACTCTTTTTTTAGAATTTCAGAGTAATCTGTTAATGAATCACCGCTATCCAAGTCATATTCTACAAAAAACCCTATTATATTATTTTGGTAATCCTTCTCTTCTTCAATTGCCATTCCTTCATTTTTCCCGAAAGGCTGTCCTTCAAAATAATTTTTACTTTTATGCCTAACAAGGACTTTATTCCTTATTCCGTCATAAAAAATCATGACTCCATTTTTCTGATAATTCAGCAAATCCATTGTATCTATTATATATTTAGACGTACCTAGGTACTCAATAAACCTTAAATTGCATTGATCTACTAATGTATTAAGTATCTGTTGTTTATCGCTTCTGTTTGTAAAAAGCTTAACTGCAAGTTGCAAAATATGTATATGATATACTCCTAATGGATTATTAATATCAACAAATTCCTGTTTACCGACAACTTTTGCAATCATATTATGAATAGGGAAAACGTTCTGCCCCTTCTCTTTTATGTTAAATACAAAATAAATGCTGTTCAATTCCTGCAAAAGAATCTGTACGGATTTACGCAACATATTATCTTCTATATTCCAAACATCGCCCGTTTCCTTGTGCACATTCAGTTCATGCAGAAACCATACGGTAATCAAATTGCTGTTTTTCTTCTCTTCTTCCGTCGCCTCTACTCCGATCTGTTCAATATTCCTAAACGTATTTAATAATTCTTTAATAATCTCCTCAGGTACACATTCTTCATACATAGATTGACAATATTGCAACAAATGACAATATACTGTAGCCACAAGTAACCTGCAATCTGACAAAGCCTGTGGTGTGCAGGAATTTAAAGTTTCTATTGTTTTAGATATAACATGTTTCTTATATGCTCCTGCTTGTAATGCTTGCAAACAAATTTCAAGATTTTTCATTCGGTACCTCCGCACTAATTAAAATTAACGCTTTAACAATGACTCTATCGTCTTCTTTTAGGTCTGTATCCAGTATTTTTTTTAGATATTCACACTTTATTCTCTCAAAAATATCCGGTGATATCACATGATCCTGCACGGTATGATATAAAGTATGAATAAAATTACTAAAATTAAGCGAGTCCGGTGATATCAAAAACAGTTCTTCATTATCCAAAATCTTTTTCATATATTTATCGCTTCGAAATAGAAACTCATAAAATTTTCTAAAATTGCTACCTCTCCCTTCATAGCTTTTCAAAATATCCTCGCGAAAATGATCCAAACACCAGCTCTGAGCTTCTGTAATAGTATTTTTTCCGAATATATAGCTTAGAGATCCAACATCGAATGGATTTTCCATCAGATAATCTTTCAACTTTCTTCTCTTTTCTTCTTCAAGGAGTATTCCAGTATATTCATTTTCTTTTAGTTCATAATTAAAACTATCCTTACGAAGCAGATCGTTCTTTTCTTGTTCCGTCATTAAGCTTATTTTCCCAAAATACCTACTTTTTTCTACGTTGATCGGAAGCCCTGCAGAAGGAAGAAATCCTGTAAGCATATTAAACAATGCTCGTCCATCAAATTCTGGATTACAGAAAAAAACAATATCATCTACATAACGATACATGTAAAATGCATTACGATCGAACCTATTACATACAGATTCCAGCAATTTGTCAAGAAACATTTCAGCAATAATCCTCGCATAAGCTGGTCCTTGGGGAACACCGATACGACATCCATCCTGCAACTGTTTCATTAAATTATCGTTGAATTCTGTTAAAAAAATAAAAATATTTTTTGTTTCTTCATCCAATAAATGTTCAAAAGTTCGGAATACTGCCAAAAAATCAATATGGTCATAAAAACCTTTGAGGTCTATATAAAACACTTCATAGTTATCCATAAAAGGAATCTCAGTAAATACACTAATATGATCTAAAAACCTCCCCCATGAAGAATACCAACTATAGAAAATCTTATCCTTTGAAATATAAGATATGTGATAACTAAATGATTTCCAATTGATTTTCATTCTGCTACACAGACGTAATGCAAGATTGGTTGTAATAACACGATCTTTTGCAGAAAGGGAAATCAAATTTCTTCTTTTTTCCGAAGATTCTATCCTTTCATATGCTTTAAATCCATTCGGTATATACTCTGTTTTTTCACCATTGATAATACTTTTTATAAGATCATCATAAAATTGTAGGTCCAACTGTTTCAAATCACAAAGATTATTCCATATAGACACATCCGGTACTTCGTCATTCTCTTTTAAATACACCTTTTCTTTATTTACTGTAACACTGATATCAAAAACCGACGTTTTCTCATTCAGTTTTTCAAATTGAAGTAAAAGGTTCTGTTCCAATCCACATCTCCGCAACAAATAATGCAAACTTGTCTCCTGTCCATCAAGACTGCTTTCCAAAGTTATTCCGTAGATTTGATAAAGATAACTAAACGTAGCCGGAAAATATCTATTGCCAAGTTTTTCGATATTATTGCATGTCTTTTGCTCGTTATAATTGGGGAAGCTTTGAAATACACTTTTAACAAGTTGTGCATTCGAATCACATAAATAGAGTGTACCAAGGAGCACTGTCCAGTCCTGTGGCAACGAAAGCCCTTGCTGCATTCTATGAAAAATCTGAGTAAACACTTTTGTTTCTGACAAAATCTCGATTATCCGCTCAACCGTTATTTCAATTTCCCCAATTATGCGGTATTTTTTATATTTCATAACGTCAGTATGTGCTCTAAGATCTATGCCTAGTTTATGCACAACATCCTCTATATCATTCGGCTCATATTCCTCTAAAATTTCCAACTGCTCCTTCAAAAACTGTTCTGATTCTACATCATCTTTTTTCTGAAAATCCCCTTTAAAGAAAAAGGATCTTGCTCCAGACTTATGACGCGAAAGGGGAAATTTCACCTGTTTTCCTACTATATTGTTTCGACTGCTATCAGTAGCCGGAAATCTATCAAGTCCCCATAATGTACTCTCAGAGATCTCCGCTAATTCCTTACAACGTTGCTCCAATTCACATACAATGCGAAATCCTAACGATTTTGTTAATATTTTATCAAATATTACCCAGACATGAATTCCTCTTCTTCCAGAAAACTCTGTAAGATATCGAACTGAAACTTCATCTAACATATGCAGAAAAGGCTCAACATATCGTTCATACAACTCATAAACATCTGGTTCCTTTTTCTCTTTGCAATCAAAATCAAAACAGATCCATTTAATCCTATTTGTCCGGTACCCTTGTTGATAACATCCCATAGACCCCTGTCTCAAAAGCATTTGTTCAATCACAAAAGGAGACAGAGGAAAATATTTAGTTATATATCGCCCATCATTTTGTTGAATACCTGCAGCATAATTATTTACCACAAATAAATTGTATTCCAACTGTGCAATATTCCTAATAAGCTGATCTGTCCTCATAATTTTCACCTCACTCCCTAAAACATTTTTAAAAGAACAAATTTTATCTACCACTTGTAGCACAATTATGTATACATTGTTATCAATCCCACTAATTCTCAAGTATTTTTTTCTACTATGTAGTATATCAAACACTACAAAACAAACAATGTAAAAATTACTTGCTTTCAATCTTTCTTTTTATTCAAAACATCCCAATAATAACAGGCGAGTGCTCCTAATTTAGATTGTACATCTTCATAATTCTCATTTAATTCCTTATAGATAGCAGAAACAATGAAGACTAATCCTGATGATGCCAAAAATAAAGATACCTCCTGTCCTTTATTCCAGGGTCCCTCATCAATATCCGACAAATTACTTCCTAATCTAATTTTGTTCCCCATACTTGATGAATGAAGAGCTAAACAAGCTCTCTTATAAACAAGTTGCATATTTCGCATCCATATCCTAAAATCTCCCGCTTGTTGAACAACTTTATCACACATATCAGAAAACGAATTTAATTTTGCCCACCAATAATCTCTTATTTTCCCTTTAACATTATATTTTTGTTTTATATCTTGTATTTCATTACGATATTGTTCTTCTTTTTCAGTATTTTGGGAAATATATTTAGCCTGCCATTTTAAGTTCTTCAATCGCTGATAATTATAATCAGCATTATATTTTTCCAACAACAAATCTAATTCTTCTGATTTTTCATGTCCTTCAATATACGCAACGTGTATGAATTGTTCAAATATATTCCTTGATAATGAAAGTGCCCCGTCAGGATATCCCGTCCAACAAAGTATAATTATTTCTCTTATGGTAACGATACTTTTCCCCAATGTATACAAAAGGAAATTAAGATTATCATTAGCTGTCTTAATATTTTCCCTTCGAAGTGCATCTTGAACTACAGTTTCTATTTCTAGTAAAATTTCTTCCAATTCGCATAATTTATATTTTACTTTGATCATTTCTTGATCCACTCCGCAACCCCCTCCATTTTACTAATTTTCTTTTATCTATTTTATCAAAAATAGACATACTATGCTAATATTGATGTTACTTCTCCTTAATTAATTTTTGCCTAATATTTTCTCGTGATTGATTTTAATAATTGTAAAGCAAACATACCAAACATATTTTCAATACTATCAGAATATTAATATCCTTTTATTCTCATTCTACTACACCATTTACTACATCATTTTCTTTCAAAATGACGATTTTTGACGCCACAGGACAAAACCACCCCAAACGAGCCAAAAGGTGAATGCTAATTTTAAAGATTATCATTAAGCTACGGGCCATGCAGAGAAAAACTGTCTTTGATCTTTACAACGACAACCGCAACCAAACAACATTCACAAGGCGCACAGTAAAAAAACTTGTTCACATATCATATTCTACCTATTAACCATATTAAATTCCAAAATCATCAATAGTAATTTCACTCAATTCTCGGTCAGAGATTCCGGCAAGTAATGCCAATCTATTTGCCTGATTGGATAGCGCTGTCTCAAACAAATTTCTCATCTCTCGTTCATTGGCAAAGTTCTCTGGTCTGTGATTACATAGTTGCTCCAGATAATTTCGTAAATGCTTTTCAGCGTCTGTCGCCAATACCATATCATCGAACCATTGGTGCCAGGCACTATAAACTTTCTATTGTCACGCCTTCAAATGGGTCAAAACTCTTAGTAAATCCTGGGGCAATTTTCAGTATAAATCAACACAGCTCTCATGTACTATACACAGACCGAAAGCTTATTTCATAGATTTCTGGATGAGGAACATCCCGACTTACTCATTTGCAAGGAGCAAAGTGAGAATGTGTTAGGTTTTGATGGGCAGAAAGTTGAATTACTTGAATATAACAACGCATAAAAATACCCTTGAGGATATCGGTTTGATTTTCTCAAGGGTATTTATCCTACTCTTCTTCTAAATAGGGTTTCAATACTTCAATTAACTCATAGATCTTTGTTCCCGGTGCCGCTTTGGATGGTAATTTGCCTTCGTTTATTGCATTCAATCTTTTAGCATTCTCAATTGCATACTCCATATACGGGTGCAAAACTTGATACATATCCTTGCGGTTTTTCTCGTATTCACCAGCGCCAATTAGCTTTAACTGCTCCGTTAGCTTGGGCCAATATTCTGTTCGATGTATATCTGACTGCATAAATGAAAAATGCAATAAAAACCATAACTCAACACATTGATTAGACCAAATAGCATGAAATTTTGTTTCTTCTGTGCTATTCTCGGCACATAATTCTAAAACACGGTCTATATGAGTAGCCGGAAAATCATCGGTATCATAAACAACCCAAACATGCTTATACACATTGGAACTATCGCTCACAAGATTTTTAGCTTTTTCAAACAAACTAATCGTATTATCTCCCTCACCAGATACATCCAATTGTATCTTCTCTGGATATTTCTTATTGATAATCTCTTTTATTGTTCCAAAATATGCCGGTTCTGTATCTGTTCCTTCTGTCACGATAAGATGATACTCCGGACGAATTCTGATAGCTCTATCTGGTTTCGTTTTCATCCATGCTTTATTCAAATCACTTTTCTTCGGAGGTTTAAGGCTCAAATCCAATCACCTCCGCTTAACATATTCTGCAAATAAGGATCTGCACCATATCTACCTTCCAGATACTGCTTATCATATGCAGCCGTGCTATTTACTCTTTCATTATCCTCTCGTCGAATTTCATATAAAGAATAAATTTGGCTACTATGCTTTTCATCCAATGCAGCAAACCATATTTCATCTCTTCTAAATACCGTATTCTTCATAGTGGCAATATCATGTGATGTGAATAAAAGCTGTGCTCCATGCTTGTTAATCTTTCTATTCTTAAATAAAGATATCACATATCTTAAAAGCTTAGGATGCAACTTTGCGTCAAGCTCATCAATGATAACAAGACGACCTTCTCGCAGTGCAACTAGTATAACTGGAAGTGCTGCTATCAACTTTCTGGTGCCATCAGATTCATGGTCAAATGGCAACTCATACTTCCTGCCTTCGATTGTTCGTATGGTATATAACTGTTCTTCGTTATCATCAAATCTATAATCCTCTACATCAATACCCATTTCATTCAACAACATAATAATCTGATTCTTTATCTTTTCATCGTCAGATACCATAATCTGCATCTCTGCAATCGGATTAGCATAATTACGAATAATACATGCCTCAAACCACTCCTGCACCTCTGTTATTACGGGTATATTATAATTAATCGCCAAAAATGATAAGAACGGCATCTTCTCGTTAACCTTGGTATTTACATTCTCCTTACTCAATATAGTTCCTAAAGTAAGTTCTTCACCATCACGATAAAAAATATGTGCCGGTTTCTTTCCACCTATTGCCTTCCTGTCTAAAGTTTCTGCTGATATTTCATCCTTCAGAATCGCTAAATAATATCGATACTCATACTTCTCTGTCCGAAAGAAAATCTCAAACTCTGTAGGTTCATCCTTCGAAATACTATCAAACAAAAAAGGCTCTGCTACAACCTTTTGCTGCATAATAACACGATTTCTTGTACTTCCCAAATCATGAATTGGCTTTACAACGGTTGTAATCAGGCATGATAATGCCCTAATTAAATTAGTCTTCCCACCACCATTCGGCCCATATATTACACTAACCGGTAGGAGATCACTACACTTATCCTTAGTTATTAAACTATCCTTGAACTCTGGAATTGCAGTTGCCTGCAAATCAAAAGTTGTTTCTTCTCTATAAGACTTAAAATTCTGAAATGAAAACTGACAAAACATTCTCATCACCTCCTTCTCTTTCAAAATCATCATAGCACTATTTTATTCCTTATTCAACTTTTATATTCATTTTCAAAAAAATATTTTTGTATATTACGTATAAAACTATATTTTGAGTCTTTTTTATATTTTAAATCGCCATAAAATCCTTCACCTGTTCAATCGACGCCGGATAGAACTCATTTACATCTACACCGACATCGTACCGTAGTATTCCATCACTATTCTGTTGCAAATTATAATCGCCTTTGCTATGAACATGACCATGCAGGTGCAATGAACCATTGGTGCCAGGCACCTATAAACTCCATCAGAACTTCTGAACTGAAAGGAGCGTGCTATTTTCAGATCTCCAACGCCTTCTAAATCATTTTCTTAAAAGACTGTTCAAATCTCCGGTCATCTTCTTGAGTTCTCTTAGCCGGACCCTTCAGATGATGCTCTAATTTCACGGTGCCAGGCACCAATGGCAGATTAAATTGGCAAGATCATTTCGATCATCATCATCCATCTCTGCTTTATGCTCAGACAGTTTATCATATAGTGCTGTTAAGAGTAACATCAACGTAGAGAAACGCTGCTGTCCATCAATCACCTCAAGTATTGTTCCATTTAAAGATCCATTGTTTACACAAATATATGACCCAAGGAAATAACCGAAATCGTTATCTGTTATATCGTTGAACAGTGCATCCCAATCATTGATTCCCCATGTATATTCACGTTGATATTTAGGAATCTTATAAATTTTATCATTATTAATTGAAAAAATTTCAGCCACGGTGGTTTGATCTACTGTTTTAATCATATTTGTAACCTCTTATCTTATTTTTTCCTATTCTGAGATTTTAGTCCATTGCAGGCTCTAATACAAATTTCTTTCAGATTCCTGCTGATATCTGCTTCCTTAAAATATTCTTCAGTGTCTCTTCCAAATACATACTCATAAACAGCTTGAACCAATTTATATTTTTCTGTAAGTTTTTCTTCGTAACCATCTCCAATGTCGATCCCAAAGCTTCTGACAATATACTTTTTATAAATTTCAATTCTAGGCATTAAGTCAATTAAAATATTACTCTTTCCTTCCAAAAAGGCCTTTTTCTCTTTTGCATCGACCATATCTAAAAGAACAACTATAACTTCGAATATAATTAAATACATCTTATCCGAACTGAATGCATCTCCAACCTCTCGAGTTATTGACTCAATGCTACTTTTATATATAAGTTTATCTCTAAGAGAAAATCCATAATAATCACTAAGCGCATCGGCAATTAACGTTATCCAAAAACGCTCTGAATCGGTACACTGTACTTTTTGTCGCTGAGACCTACTAATCTCAGGCAAATTGATTGAAACATCAAAAAAACGATTCAAATATCTGGTTGAATCAAATTCGCTCCCGTAATAATTTGAAATAGTATGTATCAATTGTTCTTTGTTCAATGATACTACAAAAATGATTCTTTCATCGTCAAAATAATGTTTGATTCTTTCCAACATTTCAATTGCAAAAGACGGTTTGCAACGATCTAATTCATCAATAAAAATCACAAGCTTTTCAGCTTCTTCAACAATAATATCATTAAAGACATCTCGAACACATTCTTTGATATCTTCTTCTGTTTTGACTGCACTCAATATATCCATCTTTCCCTCTTGGAGATCTTTTATGAGTGTAGCCGGATTTACCTTTTTGATTGAAATCGGTAGGGAAGAGGCAACCGCAAGCAACCGTTCACCAAGGGATTTCGTATTGATTTTCGTATTGTACGCCCCACCGCACTGTTTTGTCATTACGAGTAAGAGCGACATTAAGGGATCATTATGATCATCATACATCCATGCATTATAATAAACCGGCAAATAAATATGTTCCACTGTAGTCTGCTTTACAGCCACGCTTTCTTTTAAGTACTCATATGAGTTTAAATCTTTTAATGGCTTTTCTTCTGTTTCCATTTTCTTTGCCCAGAAATATTTTAATGTTTCCTCAATCTGTCTAACAAAGAAAGTCTTTCCATCTCCCCATTTTGCATCCAAACTAATAAAAGCGTTCCCTTCAATCAATTCCAAACCTTCAATAAATTCCCGTATGTCTTTACCCCTATCAAAAGTGTTGTCTTTTAAAGATGTCCAGACATTTATATCTGTTGCCTCCTGAACATATTTTTTCATTTTTACTTCGGTCCTCCTGATTATCGAAAATACTTAATTTATTTTCTCATAGAAAGACTTGGAGTACAACCATCTATCTTACATTTTACTACACCATTTACTACACCATTTTTTCAAAAAATGACGATTTTTGACGCTCCCAGACAAAAAGTAAGAACCCGCAAAAACCTTGTAAAATAAGGCTTTACGGGCTCTGACACCACAGGACAAAACCACCCCAAACGAGCCAAGAGGTGAGTGCTAATTTTTTTAAATTTTATGGCGAGAACTTTTAAAAGGGTTAATTTTACCTTGTTTTTCATCCTCATATCGTGTTTCGATACTATCCGGCTGATCACCAATGGATGACACATATGCCAAATACTCTTCTTCTCTTCCTCAATCAACTCTTTTACTCCTCAAACGCCTCCGGCAGATATGCTTCCGTCCATCCTTTTCCCGCCTTCTCCCATTTCTTAATTTCATCCCATCTGGTCAGCACTTCACCTGAACCCGGCACGACTGCATTCCCAAACACATGTGGATGCCGCTGCGCCATTTTATCAATAATCCCCTGGTTAGATTAGTTAGAATATACCCACTTAAATTGCGGCGAATAATCCGGCTAAACGAAAATCACAATTTGGTTTAGTCAGAGATTTTGTTGACAATCTATGAAATTCTGACTATAATAAAATTATAATTTGGTTTGGACGAATATTCTAAATGAAATTGACTATACTATAACCGAAGGGAGAGATTGTCATGGCATATATCAAACGAGCTGTGGAAGATACGATTGCACGGGTGTCCAAAATGTTTCCGGTGCTGCTGGTAACCGGCCCCAGACAGGTTGGAAAAACGACCTTATTGCAAAGGATGTCAGAGACAGAGCAAAGCGAAGGCATAGAGCGTAAATATGTGACTCTGGATGATCCTGATGTCCGCTATCTGGCAAAACACGATCCTGCCCTGTTTTTACAGAGGTATTCCCCACCGGTACTGATTGATGAGATCCAGTATGCAACAGAGCTATTGCCCTACATCAAAATGAGTGTTGACCATTCTAAGAAAAAAGGTGATTTCTGGATCACAGGATCGCAGGTTTTCCGCCTTATGAAAAATGTCAGCGAAAGTCTGGCCGGACGGATTGGAATCGTAAACCTGCTGGGATTATCCGATGCGGAAATCTACCATGAACCAAGCAAGCCTTTCCAGACAGAAGCCGGGGATTTGATGGAGCGTTTGCCTGTAAAAAGAAAAAGAGATTTGAATGAGATCTACCGTAGGATATTCAAAGGTTCTATGCCGGAACTCTATGCAGATGAAAATGTGGATTGGGAAACTTATTACCGCTCCTATGTCAACACCTATCTGCAAAGGGATATCCGGGATCTGGCACAAGTTGCAGATGAAATGCAGTTTTACAATTTTATGACGATTGTTGCTGCGTGGACTTCAAAGCCTGTTGTCTATGAAGAACTGGCGAGTGCCGCGGGCATTTCAGCTCCAACGGCCAAAAAGTGGCTCTCTATTTTGGTGTCATCTCATATCATTACGCTTATACAGCCTTATCACAACAATGCACTTAAACGGGTGGTAAAGATGCCATTGATCCATTTCCTGGACACCGGCCTGGCATCGTACCTTTTAAGATGGGGCAATCCCGAAGCCCTGGAAAGGGGCGCCATGTCCGGGGCGTTCTTTGAGAGCTATGTTTTTTCAGAGATTTATAAGAGTTATCTGAACGCAGGAAAAGAGCCGCCTATTTTCTATTACAGAGATAAAGACCAGAAAGAAATCGACCTGTTGCTATATCAAAATGGTATTCTTTCTCCAATAGAGATCAAAAAATCGGCGTCACCGGGTAAGGCCGCGATTAAAAATTTCAAGGTATTGGAACCCGTTAGCAGGGAATCGTCTTTCGGAGGATTAGAGTCTTTAAAGGTTGAAATTGGAACCGGAAGTGTGGTCTGTATGGCAAACGATCTGTTGCCTGTGGACGAAAAGAACTGGTATGTACCCGTTTGGCTTATTTAATCAGTATTTTGCAGAAGAAACGAGGACCGAACAGCCCTCGTTTTTTCTATGTTCTTCGTGAGAATTTTTACCATTGTTAGCGTCGGGCGATTTTCGCCATTCAGGGGATGCGGACGAAATCCTGGACCAAATGAGGTCATTAACAGGAAGAGGTCTCGCACATGTATTCCTACGAAGATAGGTTAAGAGCTGTAAAACTCTACATTCAATACGACAAGAATTATGCATCAGTTTACAGAGAACCTGGATATCCGCCATCTTCTCATTCGATAAAGATCTGGTATAAAGAGTATGTGCAGAACGGAAATCTGCATAAGTCATACAATAAAACCACCAAATATAGTGAAGAACAGCGTCGGGCAGCCAAATATGAAGTGGCTGATAGACATCACTGAGTTTCACATACCGGCAGGAAAGATCTATCTATCCCCGATTATAGATTGCTTTGATGGTCTTCCTGTTTCATGGACAATCGGAACGTCACCAGATGCCGAGCTTGTTAATACTATGCTTGATAATGCCATCGGCACCCTAAAGGAAGATGAACACCCAATCGTCCATAGTGATCGAGGAGCACACTACCGCTGGTCAGGATGGATCGAGAGAATGGAAAACGCAGGATTAACCAGATCTATGTCAAGAAAATGGTGCTCTCCTGACAACTTCGCTTGCGAAGGTTTCTTTGGCCGTCTTAAAAATGAAATGTTTTATGGTCGCTCATGAAGAAATGTTACTATCGAGGAGTTTATCAAGATCCCTGATGAAAATATACACTGGTACGCCGAAAAAAGAATTAAGCTTTCCCTCGGAGGGTTGAGTCCAATTCAATACCGGCAAAGCCGAGGAATTATAGAAGCATGATATACGGGTAACAAAGGATTAATGGTCCAAGAAAATGCCCGCATCCCCTGAATGGCGAAAATCGCCCGACGCTAACAGCATAGCCGCAGATGCTATCATGAAACTTTATAAGCTTCCTTTGGACACAATAAATCTCCGCGACAAGTGATTTATTTCTCCGTGAACAATGATCTATTCACGCGTAATATACCACCAAAATATTTGAAAAGATTTGTTTTCATGCAAGGACATTGATTTACATTTTTATTTCATATATGATAAACATGAATTGCGGTACGTTTCCACGGAATGTACTTAGGAGAATCGGATGCGTCCGATTCTCCTTTTTGTATGAAGAGAATTATTCTTGGAATAGTAACTACACATTATTCTCTTAGCTCGGTATATTTTTCTTTATGCCCGTATGCTTTTTCAATCGGATATTTTTCACCATTCTTCTTTACCTTTTCCAGAATGATCTCATCCAGATCCAGCCCACAAATATCGGCCATCAAAATACAGTAATTCAATACGTCTGCCAGTTCTTCCTTGACTTTTTCTTTCTTCTCCCTGCACCAGACATCTTCTGCGCTCCACTGAAATACTTCCAGTAGTTCCGCTGCTTCCAAACTGATAGAGATTGCCAGATCTTTCGGGTTATGAAACTGCTTCCAGTTTCTGTCATCTCTGAACTTCAACACTTCTTCTATAGTCTCCTGTTTCATATAGGTATCCCCCTTTTTACTGTACATCGATATACTTTGAAAAATATTCTTTCAAATTCGGATCACATATATATAAATAGGTTCCTTGAATCCCTCTGGTCATCAGAACATAATAAATATGTTGAATGTATTCTAACAATTCTCCATACACTGCTGTTTTTTTACCATTCTGATCGAAATACTCTTTCGGTCGAATCATGATACGATTTTTATTCGTATCATATCCTATTTCATTCCCCATAATAATAAACGCATAATTCAAATCATACCCCTGAACAGAATGTATACATCCAACTTCATCAATCGCTTCTTTTGAAAGAACCCATCCCTCTGTACAATGGTTCCATTGTTTTCTAATTCCCTGAATTTCTATATCGTATAATGATTTATTTTTTTTGCTGACCCAGTCCCAGGCATATCCTGCCGCCATTCTTACCAGCTGAACTTCTTTTTCTTTCTGATACATCAGCTGATTAAATTCCTTAAAGTCTGTCACTATTTTCAAATCATAATTAAGGAACTCCTTCTTCTCTTTCACTGTTCCAGCAAGTAATTCTCTGACATAGGAAATATAGTCATTTCCACCTCTTACCCGCATCTGTGTAGCAAGATTAAAATACTTTAAGAAATGTTTGGACCGCTCTTTCTGCATCTTTCTTTGAAACCTTTTTACATCAATCCCCGATGGACCTACTACTTGCATTTCATCATAAAACAGAATAGAACATTTACATTGGTGTAGAATCCAGTCTAGTTCATCACTTTCCGTAGTCAGGCCGATACGCGCACAGCTTTCCTTATACTGCCCCCTATATGAAATATTTTTATATTGATGAAGCCTGTGAGCCTCATCCACAAGTAAAATATCGTAATTCTGCTTTGTCACATCCACCGGACCTAAGATATCTGATGCCTTTAATCCATAAATACTTTTAAAAATTCCTTTCAATGTTTTCCTTAATGAAGTTTGCGGCACTACAAAGCCAATTTTTTTATCTTTAAATTCATCACTGTCTTTCAAATATTTCATTAAAAAAATTCCAACGATTGTCTTCCCGCTTCCAGGCATTCCATTTATTATAAACTCAAACTTCGCACTTGAATAAGTGCCTATGCACCTTGAAAATTCAATAAGTTCTGGCAATAAAATAGCATGAAACCATCTGGTTTGATATAATTGAA
>QWCV01002048.1_pt1 | contig 17465 bp, 9 predicted proteins | sample 1972621 | NCBI WGS metagenome assembly QWCV01 (sample SAMN09866699, study PRJNA288562) | Human gut metagenome isolate pre2_stool, whole genome shotgun sequencing... | isolation source: gut | host: Homo sapiens | place: USA: California
AAGTGTATGAAAGAACGAACACTGAGGCTGAGCTTCTGGCAGGTTAAAATGGGGAGAAATTTCTCATTTTAACTTGTACTAAATCTTGACATAGGACCACAGCCCCTCCTGCCAATTTCTTCCAATTCCCCCATCCCGATTGTCCACATCACAATCACCCGTTATACTGTAACTATCCCCCGGTTTCCCCGGAGATCCGCGGGCAGAAAATCAGAACAGCATAAGAGGAAACGACATGAGGACAATCGACAAAAATACCATACAATCCTATCAAAATCACATTTATACACAGGAAAAATCCCAGAATACCATCGACAAATACATCCGCGACATCCGCACCTTCACCGCCTGGCTGCAGACACAGGAACAGAAAGACATCACCAAAGAATGCGTGATCCGCTACAAAGAACATCTCGAAGCCAAATACATGCCGTCCAGCGCCAACAGCATGCTCATCGCCTTAAACGGCTTCTTCGGATACACAGGCTGGCATGACTGTTTCGTCACGATCTTCAAGACCCAGCCAAACCACATCTATGCGCAGGAAAAAGAGATGATGCGCGCCGAATACGAAAAACTCATCGCAACTGCAAAAGAGAATGGCAACCTCCGCCTTGCCATGATCATCGAGATCATCGGCAGCACCGGCATGCGCATCAGTGAACTTGCATCGGTCACGGTGGAGGCAGTGGGCACCGGAAAGATCAGCATATCCTGCAAAGGAAAACACCGCGAGATCTATCTCGTACACAAACTGAAAATGAAACTGCTCGACTACTGCAAAAAGAAAGGCATCAGAAGCGGCGCAGTCTTCATCACAAAAAACGGAAACCCGGTAGACCGCAGCAACATCTGGACGGAAATGAAAAAAAACGCCGAAAAAGCAGGCGTTGCACTGGAGAAAGCATTTCCGCATAACCTCCGCCATTTCTTTGCACGCGTCTACTACAGCATACATAAAAACATCAGCCAGCTTGCGGATATCCTTGGACACAGCAGCATCAATACCACAAGGATCTACTTAGCGACCACAGAGGAAGACCATGTCAAAAAATTGGAGCGTCTGGATCTGGTCGTCTGAACGACAGAAATAAAAAGACACAACATAATGTAGATTATGTTGTGAATGCATTCGGATGAAAGTATGATAATCATTACCAATATCTTCCAAGTACTATTTTTTTATCAAAAAATCCGAGAAACGTCAATAGTCTGATGCTAAAATTCGACAAAAAAATCCCCCTTTTGTAAAAGAAGCACTAATTTCATAGTACTTCTCTAGGAATTTGTTGCCATTTTTGCACAAAAATAAGACCAGACTTCTGTAAACACCTGATTTTTCAGTATTTCACGGTTTCACAGCTGAAAATCATGTTGTTTCAACTATACTACATTCGTAGACAACTGCTAAAAACCAGAAATTTTATAAATCTGTTCAAAATCCCGGTGTAACCGGGCAAAAGAGCCATTCCTCCACACAACATAATCTACATTATGTTGTGGAGCTTTCTTTATGTAATAAAAATTAAGGAGGAAACCTATGAGAAGGACGAAAGTAAACCGTGCATTGACATTTGTGATGGCAGCCGCACTGCTCATCGGATCGATCCACGGCGTAGGTGCAAAAGAGCAGAGCAAAGCTTATGATGCACCGGAACTGACGCTCACACAGGGCGTGACAGACTATGACCTGACGGAAGGGATCGCGTATGACAGTGAAAAATATACCCTGTCCGTCACTGACACAGGAAACTTTGACATCAATGTGGCAGGAGATTATGAGATCTCATACGCACTGACGGAAAAGGAAAGCAGTGTAAATGTAACTGAAAGTGTGGAGAACACAGACAGTGTAGAAAGCATAGAAAACATAGAAAGCACCGAGACAGTGTCAGGCACAGAAACGATAGAAACGACAGATGCCATGGCAACGGTGGAAGATACGGATCAGACACCGGAAGGGGATGCCACCAACACCGTTGATACGCAGGAAAAGCAGGTCATCACCTTTACAAGAACGGTTCATGTAGTAGCGGCTTCTGAGGACGAAGTACCTATGTATGAAGCACGGGAACTGGTGCTGGTACAGGGGGAGGAAGGCTATGACCTGACAGATGAGATCCTCTATGATGATGTAAAATATACGTTAACAGTAGGGGATCTTGGAGGCTTCGATATTAACAAGATCGGCTCCTACGAAGTGACCTATTCCCTTACACCTGTGGCAACACAAGAGACACAGGGAAATGGACAGGATGACACACAGGATAACCAGGTCATCACATTTCAGAGAACAGTTACCGTGAAGGAAGCTGGCGAAGAAAACGCTTTGTATGAAGCATCGGATCTGACAGTTTTTCTTGGGGATGAGGATTACGATTTGACTGACGGAATCATCTACGACAGTGATTTGTATGATTTATCCATCACAGATCTGGGTGGATTTGATATCTATGTACCCGGGGATTATGAGGTCAGCTATGAATTGACAACAAAGCAGAGAACCGGTCCTGCAATGTCAGAAAACGGCTCTGAAGGAAATGCTTCGGAAGCATCTCAGGATACTGAAGCAAATACAACAGCATCCACACAGGAAGATGCCGGGGGAAGCGTAACAGCATCCACATCAGGGACAACTGTGGGCAGTGTATCCGGTGGAAATGCGGGAGCAGTTGTGGCAGCGTTCAGCAGAACGGTAAGTGTAGTTATACCTGATACAAGTATGTATGGTGCTGCAACCTATGCGGTACAGGGCAATTATACGATTGAACTTGGAAATCCTATCTGGACGGATGATTCCCATACAAAGTTTAATTATTCCTATGCAACTGTTGATACACAGGGAGAAGATATTTCCCTGATGACAGTAACAGTATCAGACGGGGTGCTTTCTGATGCGGATATTACAGATGCAAGGTTTACAGATATTAATAAAAAATCTGCCACCTGGATATTTGCAACAGCAAAGACACAGGAAGAAATTCAGGAAAAAATCCGTAAGATGACATTTAACTATGTAAGTAATCTGAATGTCAATATCACAATAGATGGAAATGATTCTGAGTTAGATTTTGCTACATGGGGAATTGATGAATCAAATGTTAAAGTAACGCAGTGGACGAATGGACATTTTTATATGTATATTCCCTATACTGGAACCTGGTCTGAGGCATATAACGTGGCAAAGAGTTTCAAGATAGCAGGCAGAAAAGGATACTTGATGACTTCAGACGAAGGACAGGATGAAATGGACTTTTTGCTGGGACTCCGAAACTCTTCTCCTGTATGGTTGGGAGCAAGTATGTTGAAACTCAAAAATGGTGATGATATTAATGATGCAGATAGTATAGGAATAAATACTTTGACTTATTCTGGCAGTGCCCAAGGCCAAAATTCCAGATATTATATGAAATGGAACTGTGGACCAGCAACAGGAAAGGCAATCACGGATGGCACAAACCTGCTTTATGGTAATAGTAATACTGAACCCAATAATCATACGGATGGACCAACTGAACATTCCAGAAAATATAAAATCACGATTCAGCCAGATGTACAGGATTGGGAAGCCTGTATGATGTATATTACAGAGGAAGCAAATAAAGGATTTAATGATATCTGGGAAGGAAATTATAGAGCCGATATTACTTTGCTTCATACCAATGGTCTGTTTGTGGAATTCGGCGGGTACGAGGAAGCCGGAAAGAAAGACCCGGGTAACAGAGATGCAACGAAGCAGGGTGCAATGGCACCGATAAATGTCGCACCCAGAGATGTAGAAGCTACCATTGACGGTGTAAAGTATGCGCCCATTGCGAAAGCGCTGGAGGTTGCAGAAGCCGGAAAGACAGTGAAAATTGAAAAAGCAACTGTAGAAGCCTGCACCGACAAGACCTTAAAGAAGGGTGTTACCATTGAAGCACTGGACAGAAAGACTTATACAGCCACAGCAGATACTGTCCTTGACATTGCCGCAGACGGCAGCATTACCGTAAAGGACGGCATTTTGGAGCTTTCTCCCAAAGCACCCGTTACCGTGGCAGACCCGGTGGACGGAAAGCAGTATCAGATAACAGGACCTGACAGCAAGTCCACTGTAAATGTAGACAATCAGGGCGACCACCCCTACATCAGGGGAGAAAATGACGGCACCGTTCAGATTGGAAACGTAAGCTACACTTACAAAAATCCTGCAGGGCAGATGGCGATGGTCTACATCCCGGATGCCATGTACCGGAATGAAAGAGTGACAAAGGCAGAAGTTACGGCAGACAAGAGTGCAGTAATTAAGCTGGATGGCGGCGAAGAAAATACGGTAGAGATAAAAGGAAATGGTTCAGCCGCCGATAAAGTGACAGTAGAGCGCAGAACATCAGATAAAAAAGCGGAGGTAAAACTTCCTTCGGGAACAAAGGCGAAGGTATTTGGACATGAGGTGGATACTGCACCAGCAGGTGGCGTGATGGTAGGTCAGAGAAATGTAGTCGACACAAAATATCCGGACAGGGATTATATCGTAATAGCTGTTGCGGGAGAGAAAGTCACAGTAGATGGTATTGAATATGTTGCAACGGAAAACAATCAGAAGTTTTATCTTGGAACATTTAAAGCAATCGTAACCATAGGAAGCAATGCTGAGATTACAAGTGGTCAGAAGCAGACTGATGTTGGTTATTTAAAAACTTATACTGTAAAAATCAGTCCAAAAGCAGATTATGATCTGGATCAGGACAACTTTATCGTTACTATGAAGGAAAGCGATACAGGGACTGTTAAGAATTTGACATTTGCAGATGTGTGCAGTGTAGATCCGGCAGGAAGCATTACAGTTACGATTCCAAAGGTCAGAGGAGACATTACAGTGAATGCTGCGGCAAAACGGCAGATGACAACCTTAAAAGTAACAGGTCTTGTAACAGCAAATGCAAAGGGAAGCTTCAAGGCGGTAGATGCATCTGGTAATGAATACAAACTGGAGCAGGATGGCAGCATCAATGTAAACCGCAATGAGGAACTCACCCTTATATTTACGCCAAATGATTTTTCAAATCCTTATTATTCAGATCTTACCGGGGAGAAGGGAGAAAGTTTCTCTATCCTGACAGCATTGCAGGATACAACAAACAATACAGATTTATTTGCAGGAGCAAAAACGTTTAACTGGAAAGAAAAGAGTTATGAATTAAAGTACACACCGACAACTTCAGATGTGACACTGCAAGCTGTATTCACACCGTCCCATATCGTACATGTTCATGTGACAGGTGGTACGGCAAAAGTGAAAGATACAGGGCTTGTAACAAAAGAATCAGGTGCGGGCCAGTTCCAGCATGTCATTGTGAAAGACAATGAAACAGTAGAGCTGGAGTTAAAAGATACAACAGGAACAGCCACTACTTATAAACAGGCATATTGGAGCAACGTGGATGGCAGTGATGATACCATTGTATCCAATCAGGCTTTCACAGGAAATGGACCAAGCTATACTTACACAACACGGGCGGTAGGCAAACCACGGGCATTAAATATTACATTTGAAGAGGGACAGACCGTAGATGTAAAAGTGACACATGGAACACTTGTGACTGGAAATGATGGTGTGGCGTGGAATGATAAAGGAAACAGTACATACCAGACGATTGTGAAGAATAATGGAGCATTGAAGGTCAATATTAAGCCAGAGGATGGTTACGGATTAAAGAGCATTACGGTTAATAATGTGGCAATTGATATTGATGCGGCAATCAAGAGTGGGGAAATCACATGGGATGGTACAACAAAGACCTATTCCCATACATTCGCAAAAGTTTATCAGGCATGGAATGTTACGGTGGACTTTGAAAAACTGCATGAGATCGTTTTTCAAGATCAAAAGGGCAATATCTTAAATAAGACAGAGCGTATTACAGTGATTGATGGAGATACGATTCCGGCAGCAAGCTTTACCAAAATGCAGGAAGAAGCGGATAAATTAAAGGCTGAGAATGAGAGCCTCTTTGTATGGGTTGATAAAACAGACAGCACAAAGATCTATAATGAAACAACTGTGATGACTGCACAGACTGCGGATGTCGTGACCTTAATCCCGGTATACCGGATGAACGTGATCAAGGGGGCAGATGGAAGCGTTATTGCAGCAGATGATTTTGTCATTCATGTGAACGATGTCAGAAAGCTTACGGAAACAGAGGCAGCGACACTCGCAAATGTGACTGCTTATGATCATTCCGGTTCAGACATCAGTAATATGGTGACTGTGGAACAAACAAAATTAGAGGAATTAAAGAAAAAGACTAAGGGAACATATGTGGATGCTTTGACCTTTATGATTGCAGCATCAGGATTGACGACAGGCGTAGATGTGGAAGTGACGGATGATAATCCGACCATTACGGGAAAGACAGCATATACCCTGACTTTCAAGGGAAGAGCAAATGAGACTTATAAGTATCAGGAGCTGGATGCCCAGGGAACCCCGACAGGTAATGTATTAACCATACTTACGGATGGGGATGGAAAAGCAACCATCACAGGCCTGAAGAAAGCAACACCATATCAGATCAGTCATAAGAAATATGGTTCTGTAAACGGCAAAACAGCCCTCGTGGATGCAAAAGATATCGCAAAGCAGTTCGAGGACAGAGGTGCCGGGGACACAACAGGCAATAATGCCACGGACAGAACGGAGAAAGCAGAAAACTCCAATGTACAGGTTGTAGTGGATGATGACGGCAACTACAAGGTAATTGTGAAGAAAGACATCGACCATACAGTTGAAATCCCTGACACATGGGGTGAGGTCAAGATTGACCTTGGTGGACATACCATCACAGGCGACAAGGCAGATGATAATAATGAAGCAAAACCGGGACTGGAATTTGTCAGGGATGCGAACAGCAACGAACATCCGGGAACGAATCTTGAGATCGTAAACGGTACGATCAAAGGTGGAGACGGTTCTGCTAAACATCCGGATGGAGCAGCCGGTATCGGAGCCAGTGGTGATACAGCAGATGCCGGACTTATCATTGGAAACAATGCAAACGTGACCGGTGGTAACGGTGCAGACGGCACAGAAGGCAAAGATGGAGGAAATGGCGGAGCCGGTATCGATGGTAACGGCAAGCTCACTCCGACGGTCAGTGGAACGGTAACCGGTGGAAACGGCGGTAAAGGTGGAGATTCCGCAGCCGGTACTCCGGGTAACGGAGGAAACGGCGGAACCGGAATCAGCGCAGGTGATAAGACTATCACCATCAATCCTGGCGGAACCGTCAAAGGCGGTGATGCAGGAAACGGCGGAAACGCAACAGGAGATAACACGAACCCGGGCGGAAACGGTGGAAACGGCGGTACAGGAACCGAGACCACACAGCCGGGAAAGACCGATAATAACGGTGGAACAACATCCGGTGGAAATGGCGGAGACGGCGGTAAATCCGACAAAGGAAACGGTGGAACCGGAGGCAACGGCGGAAACGGCTCCACAGGAGAAAGCAATAACAACGGCGGCACGAACAGCGGCGGCAACGGCGGAAATGGCGGAGACTCAGACAAGGGCAACGGCGGATCCGGCGGTAATGGAGGAAGCTCAGGCGAAACCGGAGGCAACGGTGGTAACAACACCGGAGAAAACGGTGGAAACGGCGGAGATTCCAACAACGGCAATGGTGGCTCCGGCGGAAACGGTGGAGAATCCAACAGCGGCACCGGAGGCAACGGCGGAAATGGCGGTGACTCCAACAACGGAACCGGAGGCAACGGTGGAAACGGCGGTGAATCCAACAGCGGAAACGGTGGAAACGGAGGCGATGGAGGAAACGGCAAGAACCCGGGCACCGGCGGAAATGGCGGCGGCTCCAACAGTGGAAACAACGGCAGCTCCGGCAGTGATGGCAGCAAACCAGACAACAATGGCGGCAATGGTGGAAGCAATGGCGGAGATAACGGAAACAATAACGGCGGCTCCGGCAGTGGTGGAAACAGCAATGGAAATACGAACGGAACCAATACCGGAGTTACAGATGGCAAGACCAATGCCACAGATATCGCCGCAGCGGATGGAAACAATGCGTCCGGCGGAAACAAAAACAACAAACACAACAAAAACAACAGAAACAACAACGAGTCAGACCAGGCGGATGGTGAGGATGTGACAGAAGGTACAGAGACCGGTGCAGATACAGGTTCTGATGATACTACAGATGTCACTGACAGCACAGAGACCGGAGCAGATGCAGACGGAAGCGGAAACGCAGACGACAGCATCCCGGCAGACAGCAGTGATGCAGATGGACACATCAGCTTCGCAGACTGTGGATTCCACTGGTATCCAGTCATCCTGATCCTTGTGATTGCAGGATACACAGTCCTGCGTATCCGGAAGATCCGCGAGGAACTTGATGGAGAGTAAGACAGTAACACCAAAAGATACCAGAACGAAAAAACAATCCCGGGGATATCCACATGTCCCCGGACAATAAAAAAAGAAAGACCTATTATCTAAACTTACAAACAATAAACCAAAATGATATATGTAAATTTTCCAAAATACTTACTAAAAAAACATCCGGTTTTCAAGATGGCATGGAACAGATAAAAGAATGATGTTCCGGAAGGACAGAACCAGAAATACAAGGAACAGGAGGATAAGGACTATGGATCCTGAAAGAAGAAAAGCACTGCAGAAGACGCAGAAAAAATGTATCGCAGCCCAGGTGGTGATGTGTGCAGCCTATATATCAGCAGGCATCTTACTGGCTGTGACAGGCAGGCATTGTGTGGCAGATATTCCAATCTATATAGCCGGCGCAGTCATCACAGCCGGCTGCATGGCAGCTCTTGCAGTGTTTGAATCAAGACTTTCAAGAGAACTTGCAGGATGACATGACAGGGGCAGCGCAGGCTGCCCCTGTTGTACCTGAAAAAGGGATGATAAGGAAGTGACAGATCATGAAAGACAGGAATTTTGTTAAGGAAATAGAAAAGTTAAGGACAGCCGTCTTAGGGTATGACCGTGAGGAAGTCGTGCTCTACATCAGGGAGCTGGTGGAGTACTATGGACAGAAGAACGAGGAGGCAGTGAGGGAACTATATCTGGAAAAGATGCAGCTTGCGGCAGAGAACGCAGGACTGCGGGCACAGATCCCCACACAGGAGAAGCTCTATGCGGAGGCAGAAGGAAAGGCGGAGGAGATCCTGGGCGGTGCAAAGGAGACTGCGGCGACCATCCTTGACCATGCCGGCACCGAAAAGGAACGCATGCTCAAAGAGGCTGGGGAAGCAGAAAAGAGGATCCTTGCAGAAGCGGACAGAAAGGCAGGGGAGACCCTTGCAGAGGCGGACAGGAAGGCAGGGGAGACCCTTGCAGAGGCAGAGAGGAAGGCAGGGGAGACCCTTACAGAGGCAGAGAGGAAGGCAGGAGAGATCCTTGCAGAGTCAGGGCGGCAGGCGGAGGAGATCCTTGCAGAGGCAGGGCGGCAGATGGATGTTATCCTGACAAAGACAAGGGAGAAAGTGGAGAAGCAACAGGCGCTCTACCATCAGTACCGCAGCCGTCTGGAAGCCTTGAAAAACGGCCTGGACTGCATCTTTGCAGAGTGTCCGCCGGAGGAAGACACACGGGATCTGCATGGAAAGCCGCAGAGGCCGGGACAGATACAGGAAGACGGACCGGAAGAGGCCGGTCTCCGGGAACAGCCATGAACGGGGGAGAACAGTACAGCCTTGACATGGCACTCCTGAAGGTCCGCGAGGAAAAACGGAAAAGAAAGATGCGCTCAGAGCGGGCCGCCATCCTGTTCGTGGTCTGGATCCTGGTGTTCAGGGTGTGCGGGATCATGCGCGTGGATGGGAATTCCATGCGCCCTGCCTGCCATCCCGGGGACATCGTGTTCTTCCTGCGCATCCTCCCGGACGGCGTGGGCTATGGGGATGCCGTCATCTTAAAGGATGCATCCGGGGAATACCTGATCAAGCGCATCGCAGGGCTGCCGGGGGATGTGATGGAGGTGGACAGTGAGGGACACCTGACAAGGAACGGCGCAGAAGTGCAGGAGACGGATGTCATCTACGGCATGTCGGAAACAGGAGACAGCGTGGATTATCCGTACACCGTGCCGGAAGGCAGTTATTTCTTCCTCGGGGACAACCGCCCGGTGTCTTTAGACAGCAGGATGCTCGGTGCGGCAGGAAGGGAAGAGATAAAAGGAAAGGTCATCTGGGCAGCGGGGGCTGGGAGATGGAACAAAAAAACAGGCAAGAGGTAAAAGACCATGAGCATTACAGGAGCTTATACTTGGGAAGATATTTCCAGTCTTGGGATGGAAGCTTATTTCCAGCCCATCTACAACGTGGAAAAGCACAGGATCACCGGGCTTGAGGCGCTGTTCCGTGCAAGGGACGGGAAGGGAGGTTTCCTCGACCCGGAGAGCCTTGTGCAGGAGGCAGAGGAACACGGCTGGGTGCATGACATCGACCTGTGGATGATCCGGGAGTGCTGCCGGTGGTTCACGAGGTTTGCGGAACACGGCATCACGAGGATCAACGTGAACCTGTCGCCGCAGACCTGCATGGTGGAAACTGTCTGGGAGGAGATCAGCAGATGCCTGGACCGGTACGGACTCCAGCACGGGAAGATCTGGCTGGAGATGACGGAACTCGGGAAGTCGGCGGATAACGGAAAGCTCCTGGAGACCGCACACAGGCTGCAGGATAAGAAGTTCAACCTGGTCATGGATGATTTCGGCAAGGGCGAATCCAATTTCGTGCGGCTGATGGATTTCGAGTTCCAGAGCATCAAGCTGGACAAGGAGCTGGTCTGGGGCATCGGGAGCAGGAAGATGGGCATGCCGATCGTGCAGACGCTCCTCGTGTTCGCCCAGAGGAACCACATCTGGGTGACGGCAGAGGGGATCGAGACAAGGGAACAGGCAGCACAGCTGGAAAAGCTCGGCTGCAACTTTTTACAGGGCTACCTGATCAGCAGGCCGCTCCCGGCAGACAGGTGCGTGGAATTTGTTGCAGACTGGGAGAAAAAAGACATCCTTGCACAGTAAATATCATATAAGGAACAGGAGAGATAAATCATGGGAAAGACAAAATTTGGAACAAAGATCGTATTCTTTTTTGTGATACTGCTCGGTGCAGGGGCAGTGTTATATGCGAAAAACTGCATGGAACAGCTCGCAGCATACGCAGTAAGCCTCATGGACGGTGCAGGACAGGCGCAGGCGCAGAGCCAGCTTGCGGCAATGATCGCTTCCGATGTGAAAAAAATGGCAGCCTTTATGGCAGCCGGGCTTATCATCACGATCGTTGTGGGTGCTGCAGGCATCATTGATTACATCAGGAGCCTTGATCTTGCCTGCAGCTATTCGGACACACTCGCACAGGGCGATTTCACACAGGATGTGGAACAGAAATATTTAGACAGGAAAGACAGCATCGGAAACCTTGCGGCAGCTTTCCACAAGATCCGGGAGAGCTTTGCGGGACACCTTGGGAGCGTGAAGGACAATGCAGAGTCCCTGAGCGGCCATGTCTCCTCCATCGGGAAAAACGTGGATGAGATCAACGGCGAGATGGAAGGCATTTCCGCAACGACACAGCAGCTTGCAGCGAGCATGGAGGAATCCGCTGCATCCGCAACGGAGATGAACACCATGTCAGAGGAGATCAACCGGGCGATCAAAAACATCGCGGAGAGCGCACAGGAAGGTGCGGAGCGTGTCAATGACATCCATACCCGTGCCGTCAATGCGAAGAAAGAGACCACGGAGAACCGTGCCAATGCACAGCGCATGCACGGCGAGATCAAGGAAAGCCTCGACCAGGCACTGCAGGATGTGGAAGTGGTATCCCGGATCGAGGTCCTGGCACAGGCGATCATGGAGATCACCAACCAGACCAACCTTTTATCCTTAAATGCTTCCATCGAGGCGGCACGTGCCGGGGAGATGGGAAAAGGGTTTGCAGTCGTGGCGGACGAGATCCGGAAGCTTGCGACGGAATCCGGTGAGACGGCGACAACCATCCAAGAGGTCACGGACAGCGTGGTGAAAGCGGTGAACCAGCTCACAAAGGACAGCAGACGTCTGTTAGACTTCGTCGCAACTGATGTGAAATCCAGCTATGACAGCTTTGAGAGCCTTGCGGATGCCTACAACCGGGATTCCGAGTTTGTGGACGGTCTTGTATCGGATTTCAGTGCGACATCCGAGGAACTCTTAGCTTCCATGGACGGCATGATGAATGCAATCGAGGGCGTTGCAAATGCGGCAAACGAGGGCGCAAGCGGGACCTCCGACATGGCAGAACGCATCCAGAACATCACCATGCGGTGCTCCGAGGTGGCAGAGACCACGGAACAGGCAGGTGCAGCGGCAGAAACGTTAAAGGCAGACACCGAGATCTTCAAGGTGTGAGAAAGAAATGGGAGGACAAACGTGAGAAATAAAAAAAGAATGCTTGCCGCAGGACTTATAGCAGTGGCACTTCTGTCAGCTGTGACCGGATGCGGCAGTACATCCCAAAATGTGCAGGATACCAAGGGCATACAGGGAACTACAGGAGCAGCTGGTGGAACTGTACAGGGTTCCGGCAGCACAGGGACTGCATCAGACACGGCGGCACAGAACAACGGCAACACAGCAGATCATAATGCACAGGATAACAGCAGTGGAACAGGAACAGCACAAAACGGCAGCAACACAACAAATCATACAGCACAGACAGGAAACAACGACAGCAGCGGAACATCACAGGCAGGCGTGTCACAACACGCAACCGCAGGTTCTGCCACAATGGTAAACGGCGGCATCACGGAACAGGAAGCGAAGAACATCGCAGCCGGGAATGCAGGGGTCACAGAAGAACAGATTCAGTACATCACGGTAAAGCAGGACTGGGACGACGGACGGGCCAGATATGAGGTGGAATTCACCGCAGCCGGAGTGGAGTATGATTATGAGCTGGACGCATCCGACGGACGCATCCTTTCGGCAGACTCCGAAGTGATAGACAAGGGATACCGTGCATCACAGAATGGTACGACAGGTTCCAAGAACGCAACCGGCACATCACAGACAGCACCGGGCGGTGTTTCCATCGAGACAGCAAAACAGACCGTCATGGACAGGATCCCTGGCATCGATGCCGCAAACATCTACATCCATCCGGACTATGACGACGGCATCTCTCTCTATGAGGGGGAAGCCTACTATGCGGAGGTAAAGTATGAATTTGAGATCAACGCAGAAAACGGAAACATCATCAGCTGGGAAGCAGAATCCATCTACGACTGAGAAAAAGCCGTTAAAAGTAAAGGTTGAGACAGTCCTGATCATCATTGCCATGACAGGGCTTGTCCTGACCGGCATCACGATCGGGAACAGGATACACCATCATCAGATGTTAAGGGATATCCGTATCAAGTTCGAGCAGCTTCACGACCGGATCGAAGATCAGGACACCGATACAAAAAGTGTTTGAATTTGGCGGCTTTGGAAATGAACTCAGACCATAACAGAAATTTTAAAGTAGAAGCACTCTAATAGAATGATTGATCAGATGAGAATCTGATTAGAATCCATTCTATTAGGGTGTTTTTTTGTAAAAAATAACTTTCGATTTCACGTAAGTTCATTGTGTCGTTTTATGTCGGGTGGTAAAATGAAAAGAAAATGTTAAGAGTCAAAATAAGGTATGGAGGGGATTAGGATTGCAGGATGATAAAATGCCAAAGGTGTTTATTTCATATTCTTGGAGCAGTGATAGACTTGTACTAGAGCTTGCCCAACGCTTAATTTCTCATGGAGTGGATGTTGTGCTTGATAAATGGGAACTAAAAGAAGGGCAAGATAAGTATGCATTTATGGAAAGATGTGTTAATGATCCTGACATTACAAAGGTACTTATAATTTGTGATAGGGTATATGCACAAAAAGCAAATAATCGAACAGGAGGAGTTGGTGATGAGACTGTAATTATTTCTGGTGAAATATATGGAAAAATGAAACAGGAAAAATTTATTCCAATCATTGCTGAAAGAGATGATGAGGGAAATGAGTACTTACCAGCCTATATAAAAACGAGGATATATATAGATCTTTCAGATGCAACAAAATATGAAGAACAATATGAAAAATTGCTTCGGAATATATATGAAAAACCACAGCTTGTGAAACCAAAATTAGGAAAAAAACCAGAGTGGTTGGATGAGGAAAAGACAAATTTTTTTCCGTTAAAAGATTTAATTCGTCAGATTCATGGAAGTAATATCTTAAATAAAAGAAGAAATTGTATATCAAGGTTTCAGGAAGCATATATTGATGCATTAAAAGATTATTATAAAGGTGAAATGAATCCCAAAGAGGTTTATGATACTTTCTTAAATATGAAGCCAATTCGAGATATATATTTAGATTTTGTAGAGACAGTTGCAGAAATGGAAGATGATTATGCAGAAGTGTTAGCAGAAAATCTTGAATACATGTATAACAAATTATGTTGTATAAGAACATTTAATGAAAATGCAAATTCAGTATGTGAAAATGACTTAGATATATATAAAACACTTTTGTGGGAATTGTTTATTTGTATTATAGTGTATATGAGGCATATTAAAGATTATGCTGCTATCAATGTATTATTGACTTATACATATTTTTTGGAAACAAGTTTATTTGGAGGAGTAATTAAACAGGCTAATTATACTGCATTTCAACATTATAGTAGTGCCATTGAAGAACATTATAAACAAAGATCAGATATGAAAAATAAATATACTTTGATGGGAGATATAATATGTAATCAGAGGGAGAAGCTTCCAATATATACATCAGAAGCGATTGCGGAAGCAGATCTGTTTTTATACCAAGTATGCAATGCTTACGAACTAGTAGAAGATGAAAAAAGTTGGTATGGTATTTATTGGTTTCCAACATGTTATATATATGTTCAGAATAAACAGCTGGAATGGGAAAGAATGAAATCTCGCAGATATTGTAAAAAAATGCAGATTTTATTTGGGGTGGAGAGCATTGATGAATTAAAGAAAAGAATAGGAAAATGTGTATATGATTCGAAAATGAGGTATTCCAATAGTTGGGAAGCAGCACCTGCAATTTTAAATTATATTAAAGTTGATGATATAGGTAGTTTGAACTAATGAATGAAAAATAAAGTATTTTAGGAAAAATAGTATTTATCCATAAGGAGACATGAGAGGTTAGTTACTGTAGGTGAATTTGGGAAACAAGAAGGCCTTCATAAAAAGAAGCAAAGACGTTTTATTTCTTGTACCTAAAATCATCAGAAATGGACTCCATGAAGTCACTTCATATCCAGAAAACTCTATTTTGGAGATATATGTAACTTATTAACGGTTCAGCAATGTCAATAAAATCAAGGCTTTTTGTCGAACATGCACTAAAAAGAATAGAGAGGATATATGCAATTATATTCATTACTTATAGACGGTTTTAGAAAACATTTAAAGACAAAAATTATATTTTCAGATTCAACATTTTTGATTGGAGAAAACAATGTTGGAAAAAGTAGCATTCTGTATGCATTAGATTATTTGTTGGGGACAAATACCAGTATTCCAATAGACGAGTTCTATGCGTTAGAAGATGGTGGAGAAAGAAGAGTAGCGGTTGATAATATAGTTTTTACAGCTGAATTTCGAAAAATTCCTAGAGAAGCAAATTCATGGAGAGGATTCAAAGGGCGATTATTGCATTATGAACCAGATACAAAAGATTCACTTGATACAGGATTAAAATTTATATATAGGAAAACATATCCTAAGGGTGGAAAAGTTAAGATAGAGACTCTTGAAAATCCCAAATATATGAAAAGTGAATTTAAAAACTGCATGTGTATTCAGGATTTTTTGGATAAAGGACTTTCGGAAGATGAACTTACCGATGATATAAAAAAGATAAAATATGATAAAAAATTAACTGCAAAGGAAAAGGCATTATTTGATGCTATTGAAGACATATTTGATATTGATGATAGCAAGGAATGTTGGGTTGAAAACCCAGGTGGTATTCCTCAAAATGTGTTGAGCAAGTTGCCTAAATATTTATTGATTCCAGCCCAAGATAGTGAGGGGGAAATTTCCGGAACATCTGGAACATTACAGAAAACGTTAAATGAATTGTTTAATGAGGTTCGTGAAAAATCAGAAAATTACAAGTTGGCGCAGGAATATTTGAATAAACTTGCGAAGGAATTAGATCCATCTGATGAAAGTACAGAAATATCTAAGATGATAGGTGAAATCAACGGCATTATCTCAGATGTTTTTCCACATACTGGTATAAGTGCAGAGGCAAATTTAAGTGATGCGGATAAAGTGATAAAGCCTGCATTTGATATTCAAATGAACAGTAATGTTTCTACACCATCCAATTTACAAGGAACGGGATTGATTCGCTCCACTGTGTTTGCTTTGCTTAGATATAAAGCATTACGTGATAATAAAAAAGATATTACGCAGGAGAGACAGCTTATAATAGGTTTTGAGGAACCTGAAATATATTTACATCCCAATGCAATAAGCAAAATGAGAGACACTATTTATAGTTTGGCTGAGTCTGGAAATAATCAGATTGTTTGCACTACACATTCACCATATATGATTGATTTGAATAAGAAACCAAAGCAAACATTGAACAGATTATCTCTTATCACATGTAGTTTGGAAGAAAGTATAGCATTAACAGTTGAAAGTATTCCGTTTAATATTACAAAAGAGTTTTTGAAATTGCAGGAAGATGATAAAAATTATATTAAGATGCTTCTACGAGTGGAAGATGCAATTGCAAAATGCTTTTTTGTAAAAAAGGTATTAATTATAGAAGGAGATACTGAACAAGTGGTGTTGTCAGAAACTATTAGCAAATTACCAGCAAGTTTGAAAAATGAGATTTTGTCAGATTGGTATATTTTAAGAGCAAGAGGAAAAGCTGCCATTATTCCATTAATAAAATATTTGAAAGCAATGTATATTGACATTTATATAATGCATGACAAGGATGAGAATACTCCTGGGGCAGTGGTATTCAATGAACCTATAAGACAAGCCTTAGATAATGATAGTCATTTGTTTGTATTGGAAAATTGTGTTGAAGATATGTTGGGGTATACAGCACCAACATCAGATAAACCATACAAAGCATATTGTTATATCAATAAAAATTGGGGAGAATGGAAAAATATTAGGGAGGAATGGAAAACAATTATACAAAATATTTTTAATGAAGGAAAGATCATTGAATAATTGACTTAAATTCGATTAAAAAATTAATAAGGTACACGATGCATTCATCCAGCCAAAAAAATCCTTTGAAAAACCCATCAATATTTGCTATAATAACAAATGCATCTATGCATGATGCAAATATACTATAATTAGAAATCGAGGAATGTAACATGGCATTATTGGAACAGTG
>QWCV01002921.1_pt1 | contig 17454 bp, 20 predicted proteins | sample 1972621 | NCBI WGS metagenome assembly QWCV01 (sample SAMN09866699, study PRJNA288562) | Human gut metagenome isolate pre2_stool, whole genome shotgun sequencing... | isolation source: gut | host: Homo sapiens | place: USA: California
AACTTTGGTTTTCTTGCTTTTGATATTGCCTATCATACGAGAAGGATTTTTCTTCGCAATTCCAAGAACAATAGCTCTGTCAAATGCGATAGAAAGCATGGGAGGGAAAAAAGAATGCTTTATGATGTATCGTTAGAAATATTACAAAAATGCTTAAATAATTGTCTGCATTGCTCATCGAATTCATACTCCGATGAAGCGTTAGAGCTTATGAGGGATAACTGCTCAGAGCTTCGAGACTTAGCGATTATTGATATGCTTGCTTCAACGGGTATGCGTGTCGGCGAAATGGTACTGCTTAATCGAAATGATATTGATTTCAATGAAAGAGAATGTATCGTGTTCGGTAAAGGCAGTAAGGAGCGAGTAGTCTATTTTGACGCTCGCACAAAGATACATTTGCAGAACTATTTGGAGAGCAGGACAGACGACAATCCGGCGCTGTTTGTGTCGTTGAAATCACCGCACGAAAGGCTGAAAATCGGCGGTGTTGAGGTTCGCCTTAGAGAATTTGGAAAGCAATTAGGTATTAACAAGGTACACCCGCATAAGTTCAGGCGTACACTTGCAACCGTGGCAATAGATAAAGGAATGCCCATTGAGCAATTGCAACAGCTCTTGGGGCATAGAAAGATAGACACGACCTTGCAATACGCAATGGTAAAGCAGAGCAATGTTAAGATTGCCCACCGAAAATACATCGGATAAGGAGAAGAAAATGGAACATTGGAATGAAGCGAAAATTAAAGATTTTGCTGAAGTTAAGGGAGGAAAGAGACTTCCTAAAGGAAAGCAGCTTATTAAAGAACCCAATAGTCATCCATATATAAGAATAAGAGATTTAGGGAAAACGAAATATTTGCAGCTAAATTCCGAATATGAGTATGTTGATGATGAGACTCACCAGTCTATTGCTCGATATATCGTCAATAAAGGAGACATTTTAATAAGCGTAGTAGGGACCATTGGATTGATTGGTATTGTTGGAGAAACATTGGATAAAGCAAATCAAACAGAAAATTGCGACAAGATAATCAATATAAAAAATGTTCTTCCTGAGTATCTTTATTATTATCTTATATCAAGTTTTGGACAAGACGAAATAAGAAAAGGAACTGTTGGTGCGGTACAGCCAAAGTTACCGTTAAAAAATGTGCAGGACATAACAATTTTTTACCCGTCAATTGAGGAGCAAGAAAGAATAGTAAATATTCTAAGTTCTGTTGATGAGAAAATAGAAATGAATAATGCCATAAACAATAATTTAGCGGCTTAAAGGTCAATGCCGGAGACATCAAGCTCGCCGGACATCAATTTTGGTAGTAATGTATCACGCAAAGAGGATAGCTTTTCATTTTCATTCTGATTAGCCCATATTTTTTCAAAGATAGGATCAACCGTAGTTGTAAATAGTGTCACGATTTCTTGTGAGGGAACAAGTATTTCTGTCTTTTGAAAATAAGGTACTGTGAGTTGTTGTTGCGTTGTTCCTGTTCCAGTAATGTGAAGCTGTTTTAACCACAAATAGAGGTATTTTGCAGAAATGATTTCTGTTTTTGGTGTCAAGGTTATTAAACGAACGATTGGAACATAAGAGATCAAAATCCAGAGGGAAATGATAATCAAATAATTGAGTATTATACAATGGATGATATTGATAAAGAAACATTAAGAAAATATCGTCAGATTTTTGAAATCAGAAATGATGGTCATGTATGGAATGCTTTAGATGACAAGTCTTTTCTTGAAAAGTTGGGTGGTTATAGGAAAGATAGAAAAACTGGAGTAGAAGGTTTGACATTAGCAGGACTTTTGATGTTTGGTACAGGACAGGCTATCAGAGAGCGCTTTGATAATGTTTTTATGGACTATCGTAATGAGAGTCAAGTGACAGCAGATATTCGCTGGAATGACAGAATTACCTATGATGGCACATGGGAAAATAACCTGTTTAATTTCTTTACCAAAGTAACACCTAAATTAACTGAGGACTTAAAAAAGCCATTTAAATTGGAAGGTGGCGTTCAGCGTATAGATGATACTCCGATTCACAAAGCAGTTCGTGAAGGTTTTGTAAATATGATTATTCACGCGGATTACTTAATGGATGCAGGTGTGCTAAAGGTAATTAAGAGGTCAGACTCATTTGAATTTACAAATCCGGGAATTTTGAAACTTCCGCTTGAGGATATTTATCGTGGAGGCAATTCAAAGTCAAGAAATCCTCATATGCAGACTATGCTTAGATTGGTTGGATTTGGCGATAATGCTGGCTCAGGATTCCCGACAATTCTTGATGTGTGGAAGTCAGAAGGATGGATAAAACCTGAATTGATTGAAGATACAAATCTCGATCAGGTAACACTTGTGATGAAGATGGAAAAGGAATCAGCAGAAAAATCAGCAGAATCAGCAGAAAAATCAGCAGAAAAATCAGCAGAATCAGCAGATTCAAAAATTATGGAAAGAATGGATTTATCAGAAAGATATCAGCAGATTTTAGCTATTATGGAGGCTGGTATTGAATATAGTACGAAACAGGTGGCAGAAAGGATAGGTTTAAAAGGGCCTAGGACAAGACAATTATTAAACGAATTAGTGGATAAGGAGTTATTGGCTTGTACTGGAACAACAAAAAGAAGAAGATATATTAAGCCTGTGGATTAAAAAATTTCAGTGTTATTATTTCTAAATATGAAATGCTGATAGATGATGGCTTGCCGATAATAGATAGGTGGTGGATAAGTGACAAATTCAGAAAAGCTGTTGGGTTCTTTTTCGGAAAATTATTTTTATAAAGAACTTGTGTATGCAGATTTAAAATTTACTCCTATAGGTGGAACAGAAATAGAGTTAGCAGATTTGATAATAAATCTCGAAGATATTATTCTTGCGATTCAACTAAAGGAGCGGAATAAAAAGGATAGGACGCAGGACAAAAATATAGAAGAGAAGTGGCTGAAAAAGAAATGCAAAAAGGCTAAAGAACAGATAAAGGATACGATTTCATATATTACTAGTGAAAAAGTCTCTTTTATAAATGCTAGGGGAAAGAAAACAATAATTAATCCGAGTGCAGAGGTTGTTCCATTAGTGGTTTTTGAGAATAATAGTATATCTGAATATGAACATTTACTTCGAAATCACACTAATGACGGCTTGGCAGTTAATTGTATGTCAATAGATGATTTCAAACTTATGTGCAAGCAGTTGTTGTCCCCGATTGAAATCATTGGATATCTCAAGTGGAGGGAAGCGTTTTATAAGAAGAATTGACCGATTAATTTGCTGATTACAGAAACTAATAACGGATTTGTTTTAAGTAAACCACAGATGAATGAAAATTTAGTACAGCAATATTTATATGAGAAGTATGGAGAAAATGCGATATACGAAGATAGATGTATTATGAACTTTTTAGGCAATATGTATCAGTTTTATATGAGCATAAGCAAATGGAATCGAAAATTAATGGGTGCTACGAGGTAATAAAATTTTTGGCACATTTGTTCCGTGACGAAATTAAATGTTTTGTTGAAAGAACAGAAAAAGCACTTTTAATTGCAAAAACCAAGAAGTTTAATTTGGTAGGTACATTACGTAATGTACAGAAAGGATATGCTATAGTATTTACAGCAACGGAGCAGGGGAAACAGGTACCATCTGAAGAACTGTTACCTGTAGTTTTTGAAAAACAAAAAGTTCATACCTTATTACAGGTAATAACATATTGGGTTAAAGAAATGGAGTGTTTAAGAACAAATAAGCATGAAATGAAGAACATAAAGATGGGAGCGGATGAAGAGTGGACGCTGTGCGATAAGAAAGAAGTACTAGAACTAGATATATCTTATCCGATTGAAAAGATTCATGCGCAAACATTTGGAATTAAAATTTCAACAGGAAAAAATCGACAATTTGAAATTGTATTCTGTAAAGAAAAACAATGCTGTTTTGTTGATAGAACAACAGCAGGAGTAAATCCTCATGATAAATTTGCAGGAAAATATAAAGCACCTGTAGATTTTACACAGGAGTTTTTAACGATAAAACTTCTAATGGATGTTTCTCAGAGCGAATTATTTATTAATAACGGAGAGGTTGTTATGTCAAATTTACTTTTTCCGGAAGATTTTTATAAAGTTAAATTATTTGCAACAGGAGGAGATCTGGTAATTGAAAAAAGTATAATTTATGAGATGGATGAAATAATGAACCACCCGTTGGACGAGGCCTGATTTGAAGGAAATTGTTTATAAAAACATTCATCTGAAGTTGTTTGTATCCTAATCTACAAACCCTCTTACATATACAAAAGATGAAAGGGTAAAATACAGGGTGAGTCTTAATATTACACTTTTTCAAAATGACAAAGATCCAGTTCAACTTTCCGCAATTACAGCGGGAGGAAGCCAAGCTGTATTTTTCAAAATTAATGCTGTTTATTTGAGTAGAAAAAAGAATTACAATCAATAACGCCGGTACGGGATTTTGATATCCAGTACCGGCGTTATTGGTTCGCAGGTGTTGGCGGTGAAGCTACCAAATATCTTATTTTTCTTCTTTGGAAAAAGTTTCATGGACAGTAAACGGTAAATAGTAGGTACCACGATTTTTGCTAGTTTTCATGAGATAATTACTTAAAAAAATCTAAGGTTTTTTAGAGGGAGGATAATCTCATGGATAAAATAACTCATAAAGTCCGGTGTGAACAATGGACAAGTATCATCAAAGAATGTCTTGCTAGTGGAATGCCTAAAACGACCTGGTGTCGAGAACATGGCATTTCGGACAAATCCTTTTTTTACTGGCAACGAATTCTCCGAGAAGAAGCATACCTTACTACATTAGAGAGCACCTTAACGCCTGCTGTCAAGAGAATCCAACTCCAACAACTACAGATTTTATTGAAATCAAAATGACTGATCAAGCAAGTTCATCTACCAGTCCTTTTAAACCGGATGTTGTTATCCGAAGAGGCGCTGTTTCAATTGAAATATCAAATACAGCTACGGAAGAACTTCTAAACAAGGTTGGAGGTCTTCTCCATGCTTAATGATGCTGTTGGATTTGAAAAAATTTTTATTGCTACAGGGTATACAGACTTACGGCGTGGGATTGATGGTTTGGCATCTACTATTAAATTTCAGTTTGACTTGGATCCTTTTCAAAAGCATATCTTATTCTTGTTCTGCGGAAAACGCACCGATCGAATCAAAGGGCTCGTTTGGGAAGGCGATGGATTCTTGCTTCTTTATAAAAGATTGAACATCGGTGGCTTTAGCTGGCCGCGTACAAAAGAAGAAGCTATGGAAATTACACCAGAGCAGTTTCAAATGTTAATGCAAGGATTGTCCATTGTTGCAAAATATCCGATCAAAGAACTGAAGGATCCACCTAAAACCATGTAGTATTGTGCAATTCGTAGAAAAAATATTTTATTTAAAAAAATAGTTATTCACAACCAGAATCTTATGGAAACGATTCTTGTTATTAAAGATACATTTGATGCAAGCTGTCAAAGGGAGAAAGTCTCGACAGTGATATGAACGTGCAGGAGCCAGTGAATGTCATTTATCAGACTATTATTTCAGTTAAGTCATTGTGTTTTTCTTCCATTGTGATTTCTACTGATGCATTGGCATACATCATTTTAGGACATGAAGAGAAAAATACAATGACTTTTCTATCTGACTAAAAATGGTTAATTCTAAGCGGCTTTAGGTGGTCAATTTTCCCCGCCCCTGACAAAAGATTATTTTGTGTATATTCTATCTTGTTTTGTTTATGGTGCATACATATACTAAATGGTAAAATTAAAGTTAATTTAGATATCATTTGTGCCAAAGCGCACTTCAAGTTTATCAGGGCGTGAATAACTTTCTGTATATTCAACTAAATTACCATTTTCATCGTATCCTATGAATTCAATATAGTTGACGATAGAGGTGGCACTTGGAAGATGAAGGTGCTTTTGAAGTTTTTCGCCAGCTTCTACCATCATCATTGTCTCATTAAATTTTACAGGCAAATGATTTTTGGATTTCATATAATCATAAAGCGATATGTGCTCAAAATTGTAATTATCGATATCTGAAAAAAAATGAATAGGAACATAGGTAAACTCAATTGCAAGAGGTTCCTTGTTTCCAAGACGAATTCGATGAATACCATATATTTCATCTTCTTCAGAAAGTCCAAGTTTATCTGCAAAGTATTTTTTGTTTTTGATTATACCTGTGCCTAAGCATTTATTGGAAATTTCAATACCAAAGTTACGAACTAAAGATGTAAAGCTGGCATTTTTTGATTCATTTAGTACTCCTAAAGCAACTCGATTTTGTTCGGGTTTGCGGACAAAAGTTCCCTTTCCTTGAACGCGAATTAAGTAATGTTGGCTAATTAATTCGTCAAAGATGTCATGAATCAAATACCGACTTACACTATACATTGTTGCAAAATCCCGTTCGCTAGGAAGCAACTCCCCAGGAAGATATTCCTGTGTTTTAATTTTTGTAATGATACTAGATTTTATTTGTGCGGCTAATACATCATCATTGCTCATAAAACTACCTCCCTGATAAAACCAAAACGATCAATTAGCATATTATTTTCAAAAAAGACTGCAAGATGTCCTTGTTTATCATACATGAGCCCTTTGTATTTCATTAAAGGGCTATCAACAGGAATATTTAAAATTTGAGCAGTCTTTGTGTCTGCGTAAAGTAAGGTGACTTTTTGATTCGATTTTGCCAAGGTTATTTGACAATTGTTTGTAATCAAATCAATTGCAGGAGCAGAAGCAGCAATTTGTTGGGTGAGATCTGGATAGATATATTCAGGAATATAAGTTGTATTGATACAAATTAGTTGAGTATCGTCTGAATAAAGCCAAACAATTTTGTATATTTTCGATTTTTCAGGAAGTAACATTTCGCTTGCAAGATAGTTATCTGCTTCTATTTTTTTGAAATCATATAATTCGTAAGTTAATTGTCCGCTATCTTCCTCTGAATGTAAGGAAAAATTACGAATGGATTGTAAAATGCGTTTAGGCGCTACGTAATAACCACTTCGTGGTTTTGAGATAATTGTTTTATCTTGAAGTAACAGATCCAAGGCTCCACGAACAGTTAAGCGTTGTACATGAAACAGCTCTGCCAGCTTTCGTTCCGAAGGCAGTTTGTCACCTGGAAGATAGTGTTCTTCCTTTAGCATGTATTTGATTTCTTTTGATAATGCAACATCTAAAGTTAATAAATTTTTTTTCATAAGAACTCCTAATATTATAATTTACTTGTAAATTATAATCAAATTATACGTTGTCAGTTCTTAAAAAGCAAATGGAAAGGAAAAAAGAAATGAATAAATAAAAAATAAATATAAAAACTGGTATAGTAAACTTGAAATGCGTTTCATACCAGAATAAAAGAAATATATGCATTGTGTATAAAAAAAAGCATTTATATTTATAAAAATACAACAATATTCAATATTCTTTGCGTGAAATATTGAAAAAAATGAAAAAAGTGGTATATTAAATTTAAAAATAGTCACCAATATAAAAGAAGGGAAAGGGAAAACACTATGTTGAAATTTAATGAACAGAAACAGATTGAAAGTGTGAATGGAGCGCTTGCTCTGAGAAATCAAATTAATGAATTGATTGATGGGATTTGTAAAGAAGGATACAAGAATATTTGTTGGCTCGGTATCGGTGGAACATATGCATCTTGCCTCCAGGCAGAGGTTCATATGAAAGAAAAATCAAAACTTTCATTTTTTGTTGAAAACGCAGCAGAGTATTTGACAACTGGAAATAAATAAGTTGGAGAAGGAACTATTGTAATTATTTCGTCTGTTACAGGAACAACTTCTGAAATCGTAGATGGAGTAAAAAAAGCACAGAAGAGTGGAGCAAGGGTGATTGGTTTTATTGATGTTGCTACTGCAGAACTTGCAAAACTTGTAGACTATGTGATTACATATCCTGCCAATGAACAATTGAAATTTTATATGGTAGCAGATAGATTTATGTACAATGCAGGAGAATTTCCAGAATATGAGGATTTATACAAGGAGTTGGATCAGTATTTGGCAACTGCACTTGTGGAAGTTGAAAAGGAAGCAGATGCTTTCGGAGAAGAATTTGCAAATCGTCATAAGGACGACAAAATTCATTATTTTGTTGGGGCTGGGAACCAGTATGGTGCCACATATTCTTATGCAATGTGTTATTGGGAAGAACAGCATTGGATTCGTACAAAATCTATCCACAGTGCAGAATTTTTCCATGGAATGTTAGAAGTAATTGACAAAGATACACCAGTTACAGTATTTATTGGGGAAGATTCTCAGAGATCATTGAGCGAGCGCGTTGCAAACTTCTTGCCACGCATTTGTGGAAAATACAATATTATTGATACCAAGAAATTTGAATTAAAAGGAATTAGTCCAGAGTACAGAGGATATATATCACATTTAGTGATGCATGCGGTAACACAGAGAATTGATGTACATATGGAAAAAGTCAATTGTCATCCTATGGAAATCAGAAGATATTACAGATGTCTGGACTATTAAGGTGGCAAAATGGACAGAAAGATAAGAGTAGCAGCAATAGGAGATAATTGTATTGATTATTATGATTCATTGAATGAATCTTATCCAGGGGGAAACCCAGTGAATGTTGCTGTATACATAAAACGATTAGGTGGAGAAAGTTCTTATACAGGTGCTGTTGGAACTGATTCATTCGGAAAAATCATGATAAGTGCAATTCAAAATAAAGGAGTCGATACTTCTCATATTCAAGTGCTGGATGGAAAAACCGCAGTTACACATGTTGACATTGTAGATGGAGATAGAGTGTTTGGAAAATATGAAGAAGGTGTTTTGGCAGACTTTAAGCTAAGAGAACAAGACATTTCCTTTATAAAGAAACATGATTTAGCGGTTACAGGAATTTGGGGAATGATTGAAGATGAGCTTCCACTTATTTCGAAAGAAATTCCAGTTGCATTTGATTTTGCCAATAAATTTGCAAATCCAATTGTTGAGAAAGCGATTCCATATGTGACATATGCATTCTTCTCTTTTGACGAGGAATCACGCAATGAGTTTAGACAGAAATATCATAGCATGGGCTTAAAAGAAAAAGAAAATTGTACGGAACAATTAAAGGAATTCATGAAAGCAATGCAACAAAAAGGACCTAAAGTCATTATTGCAACATTGGGGAAAAATGGAAGCATTGGGTATGATGGAAATTCTTGGTATCGATTTGGAATCATAGAGTGTAAAGTTGTTGATACAATGGGTGCAGGCGACAGTTTTATTGCCGGATTTTTATATGGGATTTTGAATGGATTGAATGTTCAAGATTCGATGGAAGCAGGAGCTCAGAATAGTGCGGTAACAATAGGGTATAAAGGGGCATGGTAGAAGGAGAATATAACAAATGAGAAAAAAAATAGTGGCAATTTTATTGGCAGCTACGATGGCAATTGGTATTACAGCATGCGGAAATCAAAGTGAAAGCAATAAAGACGATAATACAATTACAGTATGGTGTTGGGACAAAACATTTAATATTTTTGCAATGGAAGAAGCTGCAAAAATTTATCAAGAAGATCATCAAGATGTGAAAATTGATATTGTCGAAGTTGGAGATGTAGATGTACAGTCTAGACTTACTACGGCTGGTATATCAGGAGATCTAAGCACATTGCCAGATGTTTTTTTGATGCTTGACCAGTCATTCCAAAAAAATGTAATATCTTATCCAGATATATTTACAGAAATTTCTGAAAAGAAAATTGATTTTTCAGAATTTGCTCCTGGTAAAACAGATTTTTCTGTTGTAGATGGAAAACACTATGGAGTGCCTTTTGACAATGGAGTAGCAATTGCTTGTTATCGTACAGATATTTTGCAAGAAGCTGGAATGACTTTAGAAGATTTTACAGATATTACTTGGGATGAGTGGATTGAAAAAGGCAAAGTAGTACTGGAAAAAACAGGAAAACCATTATTGACAACGACAGCAGGCGAATGTGATTTGCTTACGATGATGTTACAGTCTGCAGGAGCATCTTTGTTTAATGAAGATGGAACAACGAATATTGCAAAAAATGACACTTTAAAGAAGGTAATTGATACATATTGTAAAATGAAAGATTCAGGTGTGTTACAGGAAGTAAATAACTGGGATGAATACACTGGCTCAATGGTGAACAGTGAAGTTGCAGGTGTGATTAATGGGTGTTGGATTATGGGAACAATTCAGACAGCTGAGGATCAGTCAGGAAAATGGGCTATTACAAATATTCCAAAACTTACAAATGTAAAGGGTGCCACAAACTATTCAAATAATGGAGGTTCTTCCTGGGCAATCTCAGGGAATTGTGGAAACGTAGAGTTAGCAGAAGATTTTCTTGCGTCTACATTTGCTGGAAGTACAGAGTTATATGATAATATTCTCTCTTGTGGAGCAATTTCTACATGGACACCAGCAGGAGATTCTGATGCATATGCAGTACCGAATGAATTTTTCTCTGGTGATGCAGTGTTTGAAAAAATAGTTGACTATTCAACAAAAGTTCCTTCTATTATTACGGGGCCATATTTCAATGAAGCAAGAGACGCAATCTCTGTTGCGACAACAAATATTACAAATGGTGCAGATTTAGAGAAAGAGCTTAAAAAAACGGAAGATACTGTTAATTTTAATATGGGACAGTAAGAGAGATTCCTATCATACAAGGGGATGGAATGTAGAACCATCACCCTTATGGATAGAGAGGAGGAGTTTTTGTGTCTAACAAACTAAGAAAAATGACGTTGGAAAAAAAGCATAATTTAACAGGATGGGCTTTTTTGGCACCAGCAACATTTTTGATTGCGGTGTTTAGTTTTTGGCCAATGATCAAAGCGTTAGTTTTATCTTTTCAGACGGGGAAAGGTAGAAATATGCAGATGGCTGGATTTACAAATTACATCAGAATGTTTCAAGATGATGTATTTATTCAGTCAATAAAAAACACATTTTTTTATTTCATTCTTCAAGTGCCCATTATGCTTGTAGTAGCGTTGGTGTTAGCTTGTATTCTAAATAAAAAAGACTTACGGTTTAAAGGATTTTTCCGAACAATGATTTTTGTGCCGTGTACAACTTCATTGGTTGCGTATTCAATTATTTTTCGGTCTTTGTTTGCAAATAATGGATTAGTAAATTATGTTCTAGTGAATATTGGAATTTTGGATAAACCATATAATTTTTTGACACAACCATTTGCGGCAAAAATGGTTATCTTATTGGGTCTTTTGTGGAGATGGACAGGATATAATATGGTATTTTTCCTTTCTGGATTGCAAAACATTGAATATTCAGTATACGAAGCTGCAAAAATTGATGGAGCATCAGCAATACAGACATTTTTTAAGATTACTGTTCCATTATTAAAACCAACTATCTTGTTAACAGCAATAATGTCAACAAATGGAACATTACAGTTATTTGATGAATCAGTTAACTTGACCGATGGAGGTCCTGCGAATGCTTCAATCTCTATGTCACATTACATATATAATTTATGTTTTAAGTATGTGCCGAATTTTGGATATGCAGCAGCGATGTCCTTCTTCATATTACTGTTGGTTGCAGTATTAGCATTTATACAAATGAGGGTGGGTGATAAACGTGATTAAAAAAATGAAAAATATAGGAATGTATGCATTCTTGATTTTGGTTACTTTTATTTCAGTATTTCCTTTGTACTGGATGGTAAGTGCATCCACAAACAAAAGTGTGGATGTATCAAAAGGTGTATTATCGTTTGGCTCTCATTTGGGAGAAAACTTCAAAAATCTGCTGGCAAATCAAGATGTAGGGGCTGCATTGGTCAATTCATTTAAATATGCAATATTACTTACAATAGTTTCGATGGTGATATGTTCCTTGGCAGGATATGGATTTGAAATTTATCATGATAAAGCAAAAGATGCCGTGATGGATGTGATTCTTCTTGCAATGATGGTTCCATTTATTACGACATTGGTCCCATTGTTTCAGATGGTTGCAAAAATGAAAATGTTAAATAGTGCGTTGGGATTCATTTTACCAACGGTATCAACTCCATTTTTAATCATGATGTTTCGGCAGAGTGCAAGATCATTTCCTCTTGATATTATTGAAGCTGCCAGATTAGATGGACTTTCGGAAATTAGAATCTTCTTTCAGATGTTTATTCCTACAATGAAATCAACATATGCAGCGGCTATGACTATTACATTTATGAATGCTTGGAATAGTTATATGTGGCCGAAAGTAATCATGACAGAATCCAAGAGCATGACAATGCCAATGGTTGTAGCAAATCTGACAGAGGGATATGTAACAGACTATGGAATGCTTATGTTGGCAGTCTTAATATGTACATTGCCTACCGCCTTAGTATTCTTTATTTTACAGAAGAGTTTTGCAGAAGGTATTACTGGAGCTGTAAAATAATAAATGATATCTATAAAGAAAGGGATTAGAAATGGAATATAAAAAAATAAATATGCCAGGTCTTCTGCATGGTGGAGATTATAATCCTGAACAATGGTTAGATAGACCGGATATTCTTGAAGAGGATATCCGGTTAATGAAATTAGCGCATGTAAATAATGTTTCACTAGGAATATTTTCGTGGGCATTTTTAGAGCCAGAAGAAGGAAAATATCAGTTTGACTATTTAGAAGAAATTATTAACCGTTTATATGACAATGGCATCTATACAAATCTAGCTACACCAACAGGTGCAATGCCAAATTGGATGACTCAAAAATATCCTGAAGTAATGCAGACAGATGAAAACGGGATACAGAATTTACCAGGAAAAAGGCATAATTTTTGTTACACGTCTGCTGTTATGAGAGAAAAAACTAGAAAGTTGGATTTGAAATTATCAGAACGCTTTGGAAAACATCCAGGAGTAATTCTTTGGCATATATCAAACGAATACGGAGGAAATTTTAGGGATGCTTCTTGTCATTGCGAAGAATGTCAAAAAGCATTTCGGAAATGGTTGAAAAAAAAATACAAAACATTGGATGCATTGAATCATGCATGGTGGAGTGCGTTTTGGAGTCATACTTATACCGATTGGGAACAGATTCATTCACCTTCTCCGAGGGGAGAGGATGAATTACACGGTTTGAAATTGGACTGGAAAAGATTTGTGAGCGAACAGTTACAGGACTTTTGTAGAGAAGAGATTCGAGCTGTTAAAACATATTCGGATCTTCCAGTTACAACAAACATGATGATGTATTTTTCACCATTGAATTATGATAAATGGGCAGAGGAGTTGGATGTGATTTCTTGGGACTCTTATCCGAGTTGGCATACAAAAGAAGATGAAGTACCGATTGCTGTGTGGGCAGCCTTTATGCATAACCAGATGAGAGGATTTCAGAAGAAGCCATTTTTGATGATGGAATCAACACCATCACTTGTGAATTGGGATGAGGAAAATAATGTAAAAAGACCGGGGATGAATTACTTATCTTCAATGCAGGCAATTGCGTTAGGTTCGAATAGTGTTCTTTATTTTCAATGGAGAAAAAGCAGAGGATCGAGTGAAAAGTTTCATGGAGCGGTTGTTGGTCATGATGCGTCAGAAAAGAATAGAGTTTTTCAAGAAGTTGCTTGGATTGGCAAAGATCTAGAAAAGCTAAGCAGTCAAATACTAAGTACATGTAATAGGGCGAAGGTAGCTATTATTATGGATTGGGAAAATTGGTGGGCTCTTTCTGACGCACAAGCAATATCGAGAAAATTTGATTATACGGAAGAACTTTTAAAATATTATCGGGTTTTTTGGGAAAAAGGAATTGAAGTTGATATAATTTCCATGGATCGAGAGTTGTTAGATTATCAGCTTGTGGTTGCTCCGACCTTATACTTGCATAAAAAAGAGTATATTCATAAAGTAGAAGCATACGTGGAAGCAGGTGGAATATATGTAACAACTTATTGGAGTGGAGTAGTAAATGAAACAGATTTATGTTTTATTGGAGAGAGACCACATGAGAGATTGCTAGGATTATCAGTTGATGAGATTGATGTGGGGAATGAATATTTTCCAAATACTTTCTCCTATAAAGACGGTGTATATAAAGCCGGTGTGTTAAGAGAAGTTGTGACACTTCAAACTGCAAAGCCGTTGGGAACATACTTGCAAGATTACAATGTAAATACTCCAGCAATTACAGAAAATGCGTATGGCAAAGGAAAAGCTTACTATGTTGCTGTTCAACCAGATCTGGAATTTTTGAAAGAATTTTTGGGCGATGTAATTGAGGAAGCAAATGTGGAAGCAAATTTGACGGAAACATTACCTTATGGAGTTACTGTTTCAAAAAGAAGTGGAAAAGAACAGAAAGATGATGTATATTTTCTTCAGAATTTTAACAGACATCCTGTGAAGATGGTTTTGAATGAATGTTATACAAATTTGATTACTGATGAAATCCTTACAGGTTCAGTAATACTGCAAACATATCAATGTATTGTGATGCAAAAGAAATAAGATTCCGTAATAGGGAGGAACTCACATTGAAATCAAAGGCAAAGACATTTATAATTGATATTTTACTTGATATTGTAGGTGGTTGTTTCATTGCGATTGGAGTCTATAATTTTGCAGTGGCATCTGGATTTCCGGTAGCAGGTATATCAGGTATTGCAATCGTGTTTTATTATTTTTGGAAAATTCCAATTGGTACAATGACGACAATTTTGAATATTCCAATTATTTTAATTTGTTACAAGTTGTTGGGAAAACAATTTTTTTTAAGATCAATAAAGACAATGTTAATTTCTAATATACTGATGGACTGGGTTGTTCCATTGTTTCCAATTTACCAAGGTGATATGATGTTATCTTGTATTTGTATGAGTGTATTCTCAGGAATCGGATATGCAATAATTTATATGAGAGATACCTCTACAGGTGGAGCAGATTTTGTTTTGATGGCAATACACAAGGCAAAGCCACATATTTCTATAGGAAAAATTATCATTGTTATGGATTTTATTATTGTAATTATTGGTGGAATTCTGATGCATGGAAACATTGATAAGATTATTTATGGATTAATTGGAACGTATATTCTATCATTTGTCGTAGATAAGCTAATGTATGGCATTGATGCTGGAAAACTTGCTTTGATTGTAACAGAAAAGGGACCACAAATTGCGGCAAAAATTGATGAGCTATCACAACGAGGGGCAACTTTGATTAAGGCAGAAGGAAGTTATACAGGACGTGAAAAAGAAGTATTAATGTGTGCATGTAACAATAAAGAAATGTATACGATTCAAGAAGCTGTAAAGAAAGTAGATTCATCAGCGTTTCTTGTTACAATGGAATCGAATGAAGTGCGTGGAAAAGGATTCAAGCCAATATAATATAAAAATTAAGAAGTTCTAGCATGGATCGGTATAAGATTGGATCCGGAACATTATCTTTGATTATGGAACGTTATCACGCGGGAGGAATTCCGATTGAAGAACTCCAGATGATGCCACCAAAAGAGGTGGAATTACTTTTTTATCCTCAGAAAAATATTAAAAAGAAGGATATTCCAGATTTCCAGTACTATTTATACAGGTCATAAGATGATATCTAAAAACAAGAAAACAAAGAAAGAACCAATATCATTAGGAAATGAAGAATAATACAACCAACCTTGTGCCCACTGGGCACGAAGTTGGCACAGTCACTACGGTGTCAGGAGAAATCCTGGCATCTTTTTTTCTGTCTTTTTACACTTCAAAAAATAATTTCAAAAAAGTTCTAAAATCATGTCCGATTTTGTGGCTCCCAATACAGACAGAGTACAAGGAAGGCAAATTGAAAATCCTCTGATTTCCAAAAATCACAAACGTAAAAGAGGTTCAGACAGTTCTTCCGATTGCACCTTGACAATTGAGGGAGCTGATACATCTTGAGGAACATGCTTACCGGAGATAATCCGGCTCGTGCAGGCGAAGACTCCTACGGGAAGAGCGAAGCAATAATGATATCACCGAAAGGTACAGGACCTCTGCTGAAACAGAGACTGATGTTGAAATCACAGATACGTTGTCAAAAGAAGTAAAAAGATATATTGATGAAGGGAAGACACTTCCATGGGTAATGGGAGGATTTCCTTCAGGGTATGAACCAAAAGCTGCAGCAGATTTCCAAGGATATTTCAGTGGAGAATATACATTTGATCAGATGGTAGATCAGTTGAAAGCAGATTTTGTTGAATTAAAAAAATAAATTTAAGAAGTGATAGAAAGACAGGCATTCATCGGAGCTGGATGAATGCCTAAAGGTGTTAAAATGGAAAAATACAGACCGAAAATACATTTTTCAGCAGAAGATTATATTATAAATGATCCGAATGGATTGGTATATTATAAGGGTGAATATCATCTTTTTCATCAGTATAATATTAACGAGCAGATTTATTGGGGACATGCAGTAAGTAAAGATTTAGTGCGTTGGAAGAGACTACCTAAAGCTATTGCACCAGATAAAATTGGACAAATCTGGTCTGGTAGTGCGGTTGTGGATGAAGAAAATCAGCGAATGGTAGCATTTTTTACTTATAGTGAACATGAAACCAAAAGGCAAAGTCAGGGAGTAGCGTTTAGTTATGATAAAGGGCGTACATGGGAAAAATATTCTGGAAATCCGATTTTAACAGATTCAAGAGAAGATTTTCGAGATCCAAAAGTATTTCGCTATGAAGAAAAGTGGGTTATGATTCTTTCAGGTGGAGATTGTGTACTTTTGTATGAATCAAAGGATTTAATTCATTGGAATCAAATATCTTCTTTCAAAGGAAATCAAGAAAGTCATACGGGGGTATGAGAATGTCCAGATCTTTTCCCAATGATAGTTGAGACAACAGAAGAAAGGAAATATATACAAAAGATGAAAGGGTAAAATACAGGGTGAGAGAAAAGAATTTTAGAAAATTCAAAATAACCTAAAAATTGACTTATAACATTTGCTAAGTTAAAATGAAATAAAAACAGGTAAGTAAATAGTGCTCTAGATTTCAGTGTAGATAGTTGAGAGGAAGGTGTTGGGTATGGCAAAAATAGAAAGATATATAAATGAAGATTTTGAACAGTTACTTTCCAAAATTGAGAACGGAATAATAAATGGCAGTATGTCAGCAACGTTAGAAGATGCCAGTGACTTTCAAAGTGGAACTGCGCGTTGTAGCGTTCGTGTTTTTGAGCGTTACAGCTATGCCGGAGGAAACAGAGTGAGTCTTAACATTACACTTTTTCAAAATGACAAAGACCCAGTTCAACTTTCCGCAATTACAGCGGGAGGAAGCCAAGCTGTATTTTTCAAAATTAATACATGGGGGGAAGAGGCATTTCTCGATAAGTTAATCGAG